>Ga0307477_10000508_pt1 | contig 42450 bp, 51 predicted proteins | sample atmos_gasesECM2C_FD_203316 | JGI IMG/M metagenome (GOLD analysis project Ga0307477, IMG submission 203316) | Hardwood forest soil microbial communities from Morgan-Monroe State Forest, Indiana, United States - atmos_gasesECM2C_515 | ecosystem: Environmental > Terrestrial > Soil > Temperate... | reverse complement strand
TGATTTTCAGTGATCGTAAGAGCGAATGTGCCCAGACTAGTCTCAGGCAATTCAGTTCTATCTGGCTGGCGTCATTGTCGCGAGCGAGACCGTCTCCAAAACTGCTTTCAGCTTCTCTTTCCGCAGCCGAAGGGCTGCGGTCTCTGACTCCAAGGTCCCAATCTGAGACTGAATCCCCTTGATCTCCGCCCTTGCCTTGAACCTCTCGAGCTCGGTCGAGAGCTCGCGGGACCTCCTCTCCATCGCCTCGAGCCTGAGCAAGGCCTCTGAGTTCAAGTGTCGTGCCTCGTCAAGGTCGGCCATGAGCTTCGACATCTTCGAGTTGGGGATGAAGACGTACCTGGCCCTCCCCCTGACCTCAGGGTAGTCGGTCCCGCACTGCCCGCACTTCATCAGGTCGACGACGACCGTGGTAGAAGCGACCCCGCGGATGGGCTCGGTGACGGCCTTGAAGCTCCGACGCTCGGACACTTCCCCCGTCTTGCAGTTGGGGCAGAGCACCTAGTCCCGCCCCGCAGCCTGGGCCAGCGTGGCTGCCCCTAGGGGGACGCCGAACTGGCGTGGTGATGGACGTTCTAGATGCAATCTAGCTCGACTGAACTTGGGGCTCGGTCGCTTCGGTCGCGACCCCTAGGTTCTCGTGCGCCAGGGCCTGAAGCATGTCCCTGACCAACCTGAGGGAACTGGTCTGCGACTCGAGGAGCGTGGCGTACCTTGACATCTCGAGTATCGGTATCTGCTCGACCAACACGGAGATCTCGCTTTCCAGCGATGCCTTCGTCTGCTCCAAGGCGTCTAGGCGGCCCTTGAGCTCCTCAACATTCTCTTGCGTCCTGCTAACAGTTTCCATGCGGCGTTGTGGAGGAGGATGGTATGTCTAGCAGGCCGATAAAATGAGTTGAGCTGCTAGTGAAGATTGGTGGAGCAAGCGCTCAGGCCGGTCCCTGCGAGGGCCTTATCGGGTAATTCTTGGGACATCTGCAGACCGATGTCCCTTCGTTGCAGCCCCTGCAGTACCTGAACCCCAGGCTAACGTAGGCCTTCCTTCCACACCTTCCGCAGACGGTGGACAAGCGGTCACTTTACGATGACTGTTCCCTTCATCCACGTATGGTAATCGCAATGGAACGTGTATGTGCCTGCGACCGTGAACGTGTAGGAGAAGGTCCCGCCGGCCTTTAGGTCGCCCGAGTCGAACGACTGGGCGCCTGTCGGGACGGTCACCGACGTGATGGTGTGGACGACCGAGTCGCTGTTGGTCCAGGCGACCGTGGCGTTCACCCCCCGCACCACCGTGATCGTGGACGGAGCGTATCCCGGTGAGGCTTGGTTTACCGAGGTCCCGCTCGCGATCGAGGCTTTGACTCCCGCAGGCGCAGGCGTGCCAGTCGTGCTCGTGGTCGAGGTCGTCGTGGTCACTGCCGGAAGGTTGCAGCAGACGAACCAAGTGTTCCCTACTCCCTGACCGTTCGTATCCCCGGGCTTTAGGTCCTTGACGTAGTAGTAGAGAGGCCAGCCCTGGTATGAAAGCTGCTTGACCCCGTCGGCCCTCGATACCACCGTGAAGCCGCTCGAGTTGAGCTGTGGCGGGACGACGACGTTGGCCGAATAGAAGGCAGGCCAGGTGTTTATGCACCCGCCAGTGCACGTGCTCGCCAGGGGCGACTGCGTGTCGCTCTTGCGCAGGTACAGAGTCCACCCGGAGCTGTTCTGGAGGTAGAACCCGACGCCCTGCTTGTACGCGATGTTCACCGAGAAGCTGGTGGAGCTGCTAGTAGCTGAAACGGTGCTGGTGACTACGCTCGTGGTCGTGCTGACCTGCGTGACGGTCGTGGGGGTCAAGGCAAAGTAGCCGGCGGTCCCCGCGAAAGCGACGGTTAGGACCCCGAACGCCACGGCCACAGAGCGATAGTCCACCATGCACCAGACCCTGGTTAGCGCTTGGCCGGCCAGCCGATATATGCCATGTAGAACCGGGGAGATGTGTTCTGGCTATATCTTTTTTCTGGTAAGCCGATTTATGAGGTCTTTTGCACTGCCTAGTCTTGGTCCTCCTCGTCGGTGAAATGGTCCAAAACGGAATTGGTCAGAATCGCAAGGACAATCGAGATGGAACCGACGAAGATAGGGGTGCTATACCCTCTATTGTAGTTTGGAACAAAAAGGATTAGCAATCCCAGGATTAGGGCAATAAACACGAGAACGAGAACAAGTAACCGCCTACTAACGCCAGCGGGAAGCTCATAGGCCGGTGTTGGGAACCCCGACAAAGGTGGTGCGCCTCACGCCCTCTTGTCAAGCCTCAGGCCGGAGCCGTCGTAGACCAGCCTGTCCTCGAAGAGGTCCCTGATCGTCCTCATCGTCCTCTCGTCGTGGTAGCCCCTCTTCACAATGAACAAGGACCTCCTTTCGCCGGCGCCCAGGGCGTGAGTCGCCCGCTTCAGGAACCTGTAGGCCTTTTCGCTCCCCAAGGCGACGACGACATCGGAGATACTGTCGAATATCACCAGGTCCCCCCTGTCATCTCGTCTCACGGACTCCTGGAGGAACTCGAGCATCGCCGCCTCGTCGTACGAGGGGACGGCGAACTCCCTCGGCCTCGCCGGGGCATGCTTCGTCCCCTGCGCGGTGCTCATCAGGTAGACGTAGACCATATCGTTCCTCGGGAGGACGGGGTAGACAGGGCTCCCCTTCCATGTGAACGCGGCCACCCTCGACCTCTTCGTCTCGTCCTGCACCAGCTCCCTGATGGCGGGCGCGTAGTCCTGCGACGGGTCCACCTCGAGAAGCACGCCCCTCTTTGACGAGAGCGCGTCCCGGAAGGCAAGGAGCTCGACGAAGCCCTTGAGGCCCCTGACTGGGACGAGCTCTATGGAGTAGCTCCCTGCGAGCTTCCTAGCCCCGTCGGACACTCCCTTGGAGTAGACTATGTGGACCGGGATGTCAGAGTCGATCTGCTTCACGCAGACCCCGATCACGGCGCCCTCGGTTACGGAGCCGAGGAGGTCGAACGCGTGCGACGACTTGCTCAGCCCCTCAGCGAGCAGGCTGAACCGGTACTTCGACCCGGACTTGCCCGGGACCGTGCCGTCGCGCAGCCTGAAGTTCGCCCCGCCGAGGGCAGACTGGATAGCTGAGAGGGCCAGGCTCCTCTCACGCGGGGCGAGGGCGGGCACCGGGGGCTCCTCCTCCAGCCGCTGCACCAGGATCGTCTCGCTCTCGAGGGGGCCGACCTCCTCCTTCAGCTTGAGGTAGATGTTCAGGACGGCGGAACCCCTCGCGGTAAGCCTGTAGGTGGTCCTGCTCTCGCTCGACTCCCGGGTGAGGAGCTGGTGGCGGAGGAGGACCGCGAGGTGGGTCATGAGCACCGGCCAGGTGAGGTTGGCCTTGTGCATCACCTGGGTTGGCCGTGCCGACCCGTCTTGTATAGCCCTCAGTATCTCGCAGATTATCTCCATCCGCGATCGTCTGGGGGTCTTTCCCTGCGGCAGCGTGATGCGGTTTTGGTCTGCCCCCTTAATATCGCTAGTGAGAAGGCGGGGCCTTCGATAATTCACGAACAATCATGCGTAAGGTTCTAAATGCGCGAGGGGAAAAAGCCGATTGGCATGAAGTTGCCGAACCTCTGGGCGATCGGTGGGGCTTGGTTCGTCTTCGTGGGCGTCGGCGTGACTGTCGTCGGCATATCTGGCGGCGGGTTGGCCGGCTCGGCCGGGGCATTCGGCGCCACGCTGCCATCTGTGATGTCGATCGTCCTGGGACTTGTGCTCCTGAAGATCGGCGAGAGGCCCGAGAGACTCCACCGGCGATAGCTGAAGGTCGGCAGAAGGTTAAGACTGCCCAGGCTTGCGCCTGCGTTCGCTAGCGTAAAATACGACCGCGTGAGAGATGCACGGGGTCCGTCCGATGGATTCGAGGCTGTCCGTCTTCCTTGTGGTCGTCGTCGGGGTGGTCTCTGGAGTCGCTGTCGTTGAGCTAGGTCCTTTCGGATTCCAACCGAACAACTCGGCTATCAACGTCACGGTCTCATCCTCCCCGAACCAGAACACGGTCCCCGACACGGGAGAGAGATACGTCCTGACCGCGAGCGTCGCCGGGGGGGCTTCGCCGTATTCCTACTCGTGGAGCTTCGGGGACGGGTCGACGGGGACCGGCAACCCCGTCACGCACACGTACCCTGGGTTTGTCTCCACGGCGAAGGGGTGCTATTCGGCGACGGTGACCGTAACAGACTCCAAGGGCCTGACTGGGAGCGCCAGCGTCGACCTGAACGGGTTCGGCGGTCACTGCTGAGCTAGTTTGAGCTGATGTCGCTAGTCATCAGAAGTTCATCCCAGTCAGAGAGAGGACAGTCACTACGATCCACAGAATGATGAATGGTAGAGGCAGAACAAGCGCGATCGACCTTACTGGCACCCTTGAGCCCTTAGGCCATAATCGCGGCAGTCCAGACTTCTCCAAGTCTTCCATCTGCTGGGCCCAGTATTCGATGTATGCGTTGCTGTCGAACTGAATCAGAAGCCACATTACGTTTAGGGCAAGGCCTACCAGTCCGATCGAGAGTACAAGCGCTTCTGCCTTCACTTGGACGAGCGCGACCAGGAGGATGCTTGACATTAGGAGAAAGAAATTGTTGCGCGTCCAGTGATAGTTGACCTCATTCTGAAATAATTGCATGAATATGTCGAATTTCTTAGTGTCGTCGATTGAAGTCAACTTCGAGACTCTTCAATCTTCGAGGTAATGTCGATTCCCCAGTGCGGGCCGTTCTCGCGCAAGTCCTTCCCACCTACATGTGGATGCCTCAATAAAAATCTCACCTCGCAATGTCGATGTCTATTTCTCCAATCCGGAGTCGAAATGTCGATCTGTTTCAAGAGTGTTTGAACCTGCGCATGCGCGTCTGCATCCTGCTCATGGCGCTCATTCCTTTAGGCAGACGCCTTTACGCTCAAGGCGATCATCTCTGGGCTTGGCGCGTGGCAATCGCGGAACTGAAGATCTCGCCGAAGGCCTTGTCGAAATACTTGAGGGCCTTCTCCAGGCTATCCTGCCCTTGGTTAGTCAGTCTGTAGACGTTGGTGCGACCCTCGAGGTGCGCCTTGATGAGGCCGCGGTTTGAGAGGTCCTTGAGGGCAGGGTAGATCGTCCCAGGGTTAGGCTTGTCTCCCCGACGCTTCCCGATCTCCGTTGCGAGCTCCTGGCCATACATCGAGCGGGTCGAGAGCAGCCAGAGTATCGTGAACGAAAGCATTCCGCGCATGTCGCACATCCCCTCGCCCTCGTCCCCTCCCATCTTGGCACCCTCCTTGCGCATCTCCCTCCTCCTCACAATATGAGACCTCCGAAATGCAGGGGAAGCTCCGCCGGCTTGCATCAGTATCCTATTGCTTCGCGGACGAGGACGACGGTGGAGCGCCCGGGCCAATCCCCGTTCATCGTCAGAACCTTGAGCACCGCGCTGGGCATCCCATACTTCTCCCTCGCCCGGATGTCCTCCTTGGGGTAGGCGTAGTATTGAACTCTCCTCATTGCCGTGTCGATGTCAGGCACTATCTTCTGCGAGCCCGCGATAAGGATCACGCTGCCGGCGCTGCTCGCGTATGGGCCGAGCTGGCTGCCGCTTGCCGACGCGGCTACGAGACTTCCGTTCTCCGTGATCGCGTGGACGCTTCCTACCACGACGTCAGGCGACGCCGAGAGCCTCCTCATCTCCGCCCTCTGAGTGGCACGGTCCATCTTTTCGAGCTGCGGGCGTATGACGTTGAACTTCCCTGACCTATTGATGTCCTCGTCGAGGCCTGAGATTCTGACGGTCTCGCTGGAGACGGTCAGTATTGACTGGTTCTTGGGCAGGATCGAGTTGACATAGGCACGTGCCTCGGCCGGGGTGTCTACGACTTTGACAGAGAAGTTATGCGCCCTCAGGGCGATGGCAGCTTTTTGGATGCTCTCCTCAGAGGCGGGCTTCCCGAATGATTCGTCTATCGGAAGGCCGAACTGTGTCTTCGTCTGGACCTGCTCAGTGGTCGTCATTTGATATCGGATATCCCATATTGGTTGCCCAATATAAGCCTGCCGGATGCTTTTCGACGAGCGGGCCGACTCGGCATTCCGTCTTCCTAGCCGGAGACTGGAGTCTGGCGGGATTTCAAGGGCTCAAGTGGCACCCGACGCCCTACGGGCCGAGGAACGAGGTGTTGATGGCGTTGGCGATGTTCAAGTTGGCGGTGCACGTCCCGGTGCACATCGCGGAATAGTACGCCCATGCGTTGGTCACCGGGGTCACGAGGTCTGTCCCGCCGGCCATCCCGTTCGGCGTGTAGTTGACGTTGCCCACTGACAGCGAGGCGGGTAGGACGTAGCCGGCCGTGTTCTGGAAGTCTGTGATGTACAGGTTGTTGGCGTAGGTGGCGTTCTGGCTGAGGTAGTTTACACTGGCCAGGGTCGCCTTTACGAAGGACTTTACCAGCGTGGGGTTCGACTTGATTATTGCCGCGGTGGCCCAGATGGCAGACCCGGCGAAGGGCGCCTGGTAGATCGTGTTCTGGTCGATCGCGATGACGATGTTGCCGGTGGGCATCAACGGCGAGATACCTCCCAGCATGGCGTCAGTCTTGCCCGAGGTGAGCGCGTCGTCAGCGGCCTGGGGCGTACCCTCGGCGACCATGGTGAAGTTTACTCCCACGCGCTTTGCGTAGTAGATCCCCGTCAGCCAGGCTCCGCCTCCCACAGCTCCGACCACGCCGACGGTCTTCCCCTTCAGGTCCTGGGCGGTGTGGATGCTGCTTCCTTGTACCGCAAAGAAGGTCGTTGTCGCGGGCGCGCCGCCGAAGGCCGCGACGATGGTGATCGGCACGCCGTTGGCCTGGGCGAGGAGGGCATCGGACATCGTCCCTATTCCCACGCTGGCCCCGACGCCGATCAAGGAAGCGTAATTGAGATAGTTCGAGCTCGGCGACGACTGCAGCCACTGCATGTTGAGGCCGTTGCTGGTGTAGTAGCCCTTCGCCGTCCCCGCGTCGACTACCAGCCTCTCAGCCGTCTGTGTGGTGCCGCCACCGTAGGCTATGACGGCGGGCGAGCCGGTCGTCATGCTGGGCGTAGCTGTCACCGTGCTGACCACTGTCGAGACGCTCCCGGTCACGGTCGTAGTCAAGGGCGCAGCCGGCGGGGCTGTCATGGAACCGGCGAAGTATCCGCCAGCGCCAAGGACGATTGCTACCACGACTACTGCTGCGACGGTCGTTGGCGTGCTAGCCGCAACTCTGGACAGTCTCATGGGACGCGCTCGACTACACCGGTATTTTAGTTGACTGGATGAGCAAACATATGTTCTAGGTACATCTCCGCGGGCTTTCATTCGCCTATCAGCTGGACGATGATCTTCCTAGTCCTCGGCCGAGTGTCGAACTCGGCTACGACCAGCTGCTGCCATTCGCCCAGGGCAAGGTCGCCGCCGACCACGGGGACGGTGAGGCTTGGGCCTACCAGCGACGCCTTGACGTGGGAGTGCCCGTTCCCATCATGCCACCGCTTATCGTGCTCGTAGGCGACGCCTTTTGGGACGACTCTGTCCAGCGCCTTGGGAAAGTCCTTTGCCAGCCCGGGCTCGAACTCGATTGTTGTGACGGCGGCGGTCGAGCCTACGACGAAGACGGTCGCTATGCCGCTCGAGAGCTTCCCCGAGTCGACGGCCTCGCGAACCTCCTTGGTGATGTCAATCATGTCGTCCTCGCCCCGGCTGCCCATCTCGAAGCTCTTGGTAACGACTTTGAAAGCCATAGATGTTTGGTCGGGGGGCTCCTTAATATGGAAGCCCGCGGTTTTGCGGACCGATGAAAAGGCTGAGTGTGAGCTTGGGCATCGGAGTCATCGTTGCGGTCCTTCTGCCAATCGCCCTCCTTCTATTCGGCGTCCTCACGCTTGTCTGGACTCTCTCCGGAATCCTGCTCCTGAACGGGCTCTGGCTGTTCATGTTCGGCGCCGCCCTCGGGCCAAAGGAATCAAGGTTGTACAATGCTGCTTGGGGCGCGGTAATCGCGCTCCTCTCAACGTTCGCGTTCCTCCCTCTGCGATATATGGCCGGTCTGGTCGTGCTAGCGGTCATCGGGGCGACGGTAGCAACCGTGGTCGTCAGGTCCCGCTCCAAGACTGCCTAGGAAAACCCTAGGAGAGAAACTCATTCCGAATAGCCGCGGAAGTATTCGGCCCTGATGTCTTCATCGGGGACTGAAGCGGCGGACAGCATCTCTACCATCGCCGCCACCATGTCGGGTTTCCCGCAGACATAGTAGACCGGTCGATCGAGCCCGTCCGCTACGTCTTGGAGTTGTCGCTTTCCTATCCGTCCCTTATGGCCCTTCCATCCTTTCGCAACCCCACTGCCTGTCAGGGTGTAGATTACACGGAACTGGGGATTCTGCTTTTCGAGTTCCTCCAACTCACTCCGGTACGCGATCTCCCCTTCGCTCGAGTTGCTGTAAAGGAGCCTGACCTCGATGGGGAGGGACTTGTCGGAGGCGTACTCGGCCATCCCCTTGAGAGGGGTGATCCCTATCCCTCCAGCCAAGAACACTGCCGGCCGCTCCTCTTCCAGGACGAAATGGCCGAAGGGTCCTTGCACCAGGACGTCGTCTCCAGGTCGCAGGGAGGTGAACGCGCGCTTGAATGTGGACTCGGAGAGGCGTACCCCGTATTCGAGGTTGGGGCGGGTAGGAGAGCTGGCGAGGGACATCGGTCGGACCTCGAGGCCATCGTCGGCCTTCAGTCCGAGAAAGGTAAACTGCACGGGGCGGAAGGAGAACTCAGCTGGTTTCTTCAGCACTATACCGTGCGTGCTGGGCGTGAGCTGGCGGGAGGAGACGACGGTTGTCTTGAACGCTCGTCCTCCCCATCCGCGAAGGAAGGGGCGTGATTCCATTAGTATCGCGCTAGTTAGAAAGAGCATGCTATATCTTGACGAGGTTCGACGATACCCAGTCACGCCTCGCCCCTAAGACCGATTCCCGCCGGTCTCACCAGGCCTTGAAGATGCAAAGGCTACATCGTCTGTAATTATTGTAAACATTATACCGATAGTATGGGAATCTTCATTCAAAAGGGTTGTCGCCTGCAATCGCTGACATTCTCGCATTTAGGGGCCGATTATGGACAGTATTGGGAAATTAGACATTGGAATGGTGCCCAATCATTGAGCGAGCCTGGAATCTTGTCTGTTAGACGGTTTCGCGCGTGAATTCTATCCATAGGACCGCAATGAGTCCGCCCCGAAGTATGACCAGTGATTCATAAAGGATTTACAAGACGGAAAATTCTTGATTCATCGTATCATTTGGAACAGAAGGTTCTATCCGAGTTCAAGGACAGGGTAAAGGACAGGGTGACCGGCGTACTGAGCCGGCCGGTCCTTACCGAGTCCGACAAGAAGACGCTGAACGGCCTTAAGAGCCGGATGAACACGGAATGGAAGAGGCGGATCCTGAGCGAGTACAACAGGAGGGCGGTCTCCCTTGCTAAGGCTCGTATCGTCACATACGCCAACGAACGCGTGTTGCGGGATCCTGCCAATAGAATCGGCATCAATTCTGAGATGGGCATCAAGCTCCAAACCCAGGCGAACAAGGTGCTTTCGCTCCTCAAGGTGAGGTTGCTGTCCTTGTCCGCCGATTTCGGGCTCTGGCTGCAGACCCCCGTCACCGTCGGTACGATCATCTACGTGGTGGCCTCCTGGGGGCTGGCGATTGGTTTCGGGAGGCTCGAGTTCCCATGGAGCTACTTTGGCTACACTTGGGGCTACGGCGCGCTATTCTTGACCGCGGTGACGACCGCACGTCTGACCGTGAACTCCCAAAGACTTTGGCTGGAGCATCGCCGGCCGGCAAGGTCCGCCGTGGAAGTAGAACGCCTGATAACCGAGACCGGGCCGACCCGGAAGACCCACGTCCTCCGCGAGATAGACAGGTTCTTCGAGTCCGACCTTCACATGGGCGCGAGAGAGTTCGACCTGAAGAGGGAAGCGTTCCTCATGCGGAAGAGGGACTGGCAACTCCTCCAGGACGCCCTCTACGACACCTTCCTGAAGGGCGCCCCGCCTCTGCTTTTCGAGCTTGGCCTGAGGCTGGGGTCGTCGGTCGGGCGCGACCTCGTGCGGATCAGCCGCGAACCCGGCGTGATACTCTCAAATCTCGAGGATGTCGCGCGCGTGTTGGGGTGGGGAACGCTCTCAGTGGAAGGAGACCTCGCCCGTGGCACGAAGGTGACGTTCAAAATCCGGGAGAGCCCGTTCTGCATCGAGAGCCAGTTGGAACAGAACATGCGCTCCTGCCATCTGGTCGAGGGTCTGGTGACGGGGATCTGCGAGGAGATATACGGATGGCCCTGCTCCGCATTCGAGGAAAAATGCGCCCGGAACGGGAACGAGAGCTGCGAGATAGTGGTCACGCAGGCTGTGGCCCCGTCGAAACCGAGAGAAAGGTGGAACCTTTCCGTCCTCTTCCCCACGCTTCGTCCATGGGTACGGCAGTGACTTCAGGTCCGAAGTAGAAGCCGTCTCCGAGGACCGCCTCATCCTTTCAACATGTTGATATATCCAAAGCGATAGATTTACTGAAAGCGTTTGACAAAGCCAATGATCGTCATCTTCGATGTTGAAGGGGTTTTGATAGATGGCGAGTTTCTTCCCGAGATAGCCAAGATGGCAGGGAAGCAGAAGGAGGTACAAGAGATCACCGACAAGGGGATTGCGGGCAGCATCAACTGGGAACAGGGACTCCGGCAGAGGATGAACCTCGTCAAGGGCGTTTCATTCAGCCAGTGTGTGGAGGCCTCCAACAAGCTCCCATTCATGAAGGGGGCAGTTGAGATGGCTGAAGAACTGAGGAAGCTCGAATGCATAATGATCGGCGTGTCAGGTGGCTTCTCTCTGTTAGGAAACAGGGTGCGCGCCGCTTTGGGCTTCGACCACGTCTTCTCCAATGAGCTGGTCTTTCACGACGGCCGCCTGATCGGGTACGGCCTGCTTGTCAACGCTAACAAGAGGCAGATCCTCGACACAGCCTTCGGGGACATGTTGAAGGGGACAAAGAAGGTCGCCGTCGTGGACGGTGCCAACGACCTTGATCTTTTTGACCTGGTGGACCTGAAGATAGCGTTCAACGCTCAGAAGGTCGTAAGAGAAAGAGCCGACATTCTTATCGAAGAGAAGAACCTGGGGCGGGTCGTCAAGGCCATTGGTTCCGATTCTAGCCTGTTCGGTTAGGAACCTCTGGGCATAAGGTCCGCGAAGTAGAACCCGTCTCTGAGAACCACTTCGCCCTTGGCTATCGCTATCTCGTGGTCGAAGATTGGCCCTGCGTATACGAAGGTGTGAAACTCTCCGTTCTCGCCGCACGGGTCGACGCTCGGTGGGAGAGACCCGAGGAGCGACTCGTCGAAGTCCCTTCCGCAGAACTCGCTTCCCAGCTTCTTTTGGTCGATGCAGCAGAGCACCGCCTTGAACCCGAGTCTGATGAACTCCCTCGCCAGCTTGGTGGTGTCCCTCCCCCAGAGGGGGAAGACGCCTTGCATCCCGACCTGGGCGAGCCTCTCCTCCCTGTAGGCCCTGATGTCCTGCAGGAAGAGGTCTCCGAACGCGACCTCATTGGCGCCCTCTGCCTTGTGTTTCAGTAGGATGGCCTTCATTTGCGCCTCGTATACCTCGTTGGTCGCCTTCGATGGGATCCAGATTTCCTCCAAGGGGACTCCCAGAGAGGCGGCCTGCGCATAGAGAAGGCTCCTTCTCACGCCATGCATGCTGATCCTGTCGAATTCTCGCGTGACTGTTGTCATCAGGGCGACCACCTTGTACTCGCCGGTCCGCCTGATTTCGTGAAGGGCGAGAGAACTGTCCTTCCCTCCGCTCCAAGATAACAAGATGCGCCTAGCCAGGTTCCTTGCCCTCGTAACGTGCTCGGGCTTGGCTCATTTTAAGCGCCCACACTCCGCTCAGGCTTTTCTTGGCAATTGCATGAAAATCGTCAGCGCTGACGCAATTACGAGTAAATACTTTGAACGCCGTATCCTCGGGACTGATGAAAGATTGAGCCGATATCGTTCCACGGCCGACGCGATCGATGGGATTCGATTTCCAAATCTTCACTGCACTGCGGTCATCCGAGGCGGTGTCCCTGCATGGTAGAGGAATACCGTTCAATAAATCGCCTGAAAGGCTCGGTCCGCTACGGCAGAACTATCCCTTTGGGGAACTCGCGGGTCCTCAGCGTCGAATGGACCGAAGAGTTCCTATTAGGAGAAACTACCGCGGAGAAATTGACTTTCGCCATCGAGTCCAGAATGAGGCGAGTGTTGCAAGATGCGGGAATCGTAAACTGATTTCCCAATCGAGAGTCTCTCTCAAAAGTTCACCTTCCATCTGAATTCGCGGAGGAGATCGAGAATGGTCGTATTTTCGCAAGGCATCTAGCAATTTCTTGCGTATTTTGAATACTTTAATAGAGGATAGCCTCACGTATTGGAGCTTGTCCTCTCTCCCGAGAGACACGCATGAACTCAGAAAGTCTCAGTTCAACGACGAAATGATAAGGATGACGGAAAGCCTCATCCAGATTGGGCCAAATGTGAACGAGATATCGAGACATATCAAAGTCTTTAAAGAAACCTTGCGCTATCGGTACAAGAAGCTACTTCTCGAGGAAGGATTTGTGATCTCGGCTATTACTAATTATTCGAAACTTGGTCTTCAACGATTCATCATGATTGCGAAAATTGCGCCGATATTCGAACCGCAGTCAGCAGCATTGCTTTCTGCAATGAGCGAGCTCTGCTATTTGCACAGTTACTGGCAAACAATCCCCGACGGTGCGACGATCATGCACGTGACTGTTCCGAAGGGATTGGGGAAAGAGTGCATCTCGCTGTACAAGAGGCTCAAGGACATAGGCCTGTTTACTCAACTTGAGATCCATGGTTTCGAAAAGGTGAGGAATCCTCCCATGAAGCCAGAGTACTACGATTTCGGTCGTGGAACTTGGGCTTTTGATTGGCCCAGCCCGGAGGTCGTCATCAATTATCATCCCTTCGCTGGTGTAAGTGAGGATGTGGAGAAGTACGATATGACGGATTTGCTAATCTTGAAGGAACTTGACAAAGATGCGACCCGGACCATGAAGCAAATATCAGAGATTGTCAAGGTCTCTCGTAAGACGATAGAGTTCCATTACAACAACCATGTCTTGAAGCGCGGGTTAATTCGAGGTTATCGTCTCTATTGGCGACGAGCCAGAGACGATTCTTCCGTCGGGAAGATAGTGAAAATGCCCCATAATTATGTAGACGTTGGAGTATTACTCACCGGGGCCACCGAGGCTGAAAGAGCTGAACTCGCTTCGCTACTCAATAGAACACCCTTCTTGTGGGGAGAAGCATCAGAACCGGATTATTACGGGGAGCTGTTCATCCCAGTGCACATGTACATTGAGTTTCTTGAATACCTCAAGAGCTTCTCTCAAGGGGTCGCCGCGAAGATGCGCCTCTATGTACTCGACTACAACCGTGGATCGAGATTTGCGATCTCCTACATGCTGTTTGACGAGAGTTCGCGAAAATGGCGGCTTGACTCATCTGGAATCATCTCGAGATTCCAAAATCTGATACTGAATGCCAATTCAATTTCACGATGAATGCGCCTACTTGGCTCGCCTCTTCAGGCGGGAGGCCGCAGGCTCCTCAACGTAGACGGCCTCGTACTTCTCCACCTTAGGCACGATGCAAAGGAACTCCGCGTCCTCCTTGCCCTCATTGTTGTACCAGTGGACCGTCCCTGCCGGGATGAACAGCGAGTCCCCCGCCTTCAGCCTGTGGGTCTTTCCACCTATCCCTACTTGGTAGCTCCCTGCGAGGACGTACTGCTCGTGCTCGATCTCGGGATGGTAGTGCTTCGGGATGCTTCCTCCCGGCCTTATCCTGAACTTCCTCAGCTCGAAGTTGGGCGCCCCGTCGTTCCGGTCGATGAGCCACTCTATCTCGGTCTTGACGGCCTTGTCCACCGGCTTTGCGGGGACCTGGCCCCTTGCCTTGACCACCATGGCGACGGAAACCGATGGCCGAGTATTTACTCATTGCCGAGCGCGAGGAATCGGCTTCGGCGACCCGTGCTAGGATTTTCAGCGAGCTGCCGATTCTATCAAGATTCTTAAGGGTCTGACATCAAGTTCGACCGACGTGGCGAAGGTTCCCTTCTACATAGTCGACGTGTTCGCTGTCGGCAAGTACACGGGGAATCAGCTAGCCGTGTTCAGGAACGCGCGGTCCATTTCCGAAAGCGCCATGCAGGCCTTAGCGAAGGAAATGAACTATTCGGAAACGACTTTCATTCTCTCCGACGAGAAGAGAAACGGAGGTTACGACGTCCGGATATTTACTCCGAAGGAGGAGTTGCCGTTCGCGGGACATCCTACGCTGGGAACGGCGTACGTGATCATGCGAGAGATACTCAGAAAGCGTGCAAAGGTGGTGCTCAACCTCAAAGTCGGGAAGATTCCGGTCTCGGCTGATGACGGCAGTGAGCCCCTGATGCTGTGGATGAAACAGAAGCAGCCTGTCTTTGGAAAATCGGTCGATGCGGAGCGGATTTCATCTGTCTTAGGCTTGAGCATCGCTGACATGGACCGTCGCTTCCCAATACAAGAGGTCTCTACCGGGTTGCCATTCCTGATTGTTCCGCTTAGTTCTGGAAACGCGGTCTCGCGATGCAAGATATCCGCGGAGAAATATGAGAGTGTCATTGGAACGTTTTCTGCCAGAGCGATATTGGTATTCTGCGCCGAACCCCGTGATGCGAACAACGACCTAAAGGTCAGAGTCTTGATCGGAAATGGAATCCGAGAAGACCCGGCGACCGGAAGCGCCAACGGGTGCTTGGCGGCCTACTTGGTGGAACATCTCTACTTCGGCAAGTCGGACATCGACATCAAGGTCGAGCAGGGTTACGAAGTGGGACGGCCATCACTGCTGCATCTGAAAGCCAGGAAAGAACGGGAGGCGATTGCGGTGAGCGTCGGCGGAAGGTGCTCCATGGTCGCGAAAGGCGAACTTGCGTGATCTCGCGCTAGCTCCGCTGGGTCGCGAAATATGCGGGGCCTTTTTGCTAATTGGCGGTCGGAGCTTGTTCCACGGCTTCGGCTGGAGCTTCGACCGTTGGGGCAGGCGCGTTCGCAACCACGTACTTCGCCGCGGCCGATGCCGCTTGGATTCGGAGGTCTTCCCCCGTCACGCCGCCCTCCCGGATCTTCCCGAAAGCCTCTGCCGTCGTTGCGTCAGAAAGCACACTTGAGAACCAGGTCTCGATGCCGCCGCCCCTAACTGTGGACTCTAGCACATCAACCGGCACCCTTGCTATCGCCTGGAGGAACTCCGTGCCTGTCCTCACCACGATGTCCGTTCCCGAAAATGCGAACGTCTGGGGCTCGGTCACCTGCGCAGCAGTGATGACGTCTGCGCCTTTCGCCTCCATACTTTGCGAGGCTATCTCCGCCAGCTCGGACTGGATCTCCCTGATCTCCGGGACCGGAGCGGGAGCCTCGGGAGCTGCTGGCGCGGCCAAGGGCGCGTCCACCTGGGGACTAGGAATCGGCTCGGCGACGTCGGGATTAGGTGAAGCCTCAGGCGCCTCTGGAGCCGCTGGAGACGGGGCGACGGTTTCAATCGCGGGTTGCGACGGAGCCTCCTGTTCCGCTGCGGGTTCGGCTGCCTCCTGCTGGGAGTCCGACCTCGTGTCGTCGGGCTGGACCGCCCCGCCGGTTATCGCCTCTGCGAGCGAGACCACCCTTGAAACCAGCTCGTCATAGACAGTCTGGGGGACGTGCTCCGAGAGACGCCCCTCGAGCTCCGCGACCCTCGCCTCGGTTGACGTCAACTGCTCTCTTGGGACCATCCCGGAGACGGTGCCTTCCAGCTCCTCGACCCTCTGCTTCAGGGAGGAGTAGTCTGCTGCCGGGACCATGTTCGCCACCTGCTTCGAGGCTTCGTCGAACTTGTCCTTCAGTGAAGAGTAATCAGCGGCGGGCACCATCGCGGCCATCTGCCGTGTGAGCTCCGCGTACCGCGACTCTAGCGAGTTGTACTCGAACTTCCGTACCATGTTCCTCTTGTCCTCCTCGAGGTCTCTGATCTTGGAGAGGGCCTGGAGGTGTACGTGGGACGGGACGGTACCTTGGGCAAGCTTCGAGGCGATGCCGTCGAGGACCTTGCTCTGGGCGCCCAGCGCCTTTCCGCGGGTTGAGGCTTCTTCTTCAATAGAATCTAGAGTCTTGCTCTGTGCGTTGGCAACCTTTGTGAGAGACTCGATGAGTCCCTCCACGCCTGAGATCTGTTTATTGAGCGCAATCGTCTTCTGGTGCTCTGCCCTTGTCCGGTCAAGGTCCCTCTCGAGGACATCGATCTGTCTTTCCAGCTTGGTCGTGACCTCGTGGTGGTCCTTCTTCGATACAGATTGTCTCAGCTGTAGTTCGAGTGTCTTGCACCGAAGTGCAAGTTGCTTCGCGTCGTCAGTCCTGCTTTCTACCTTGCTCATCTCAAGCACCGTAGTCGAGACCCCAATCTCATAATCCGCGAAGTCAACATGATTAAACAAAGACATGAAGGATTGTGCCTCTCTCGCTACCTCCACGGGAACAGACTCATCTTCGAAGCCTGAGGTAGAGGCCGTAAGCGGCCCCGAGCGCCATCCCTCCTAGGTGAGCGCCCTCGGCGATCCCTGAGGCGCCGCCGAAGAGCCCGATGTAGGCGAGGAACGCATACCCTAGGCCAACTATGATCATCGGCAACGGGATCATGCTCACGAACACTATGGTGAGGGGGGCGAGGACGGTGAGCGCCCCTATCACCCCGTAGATCGCCCCGGAAGCGCCTATCGCGGGGGTGAGGGGGTCGGGGGCGGTCAGCATGTATCCAATGTTCCCGACTATCCCCGACGCCATGAAGAGGACGGCGAACCTCGTCCTGCCTATCATCGGCTCTAGGTATATGCCGAAGAAGAATAGCGCGAGCATGTTGAAGAAGAGGTGGGAGGGACTGGCGTGCAGGAATATCGACGTCACGAACATCCATGGAAACTGGAGGGCCAGGCCGGGGACGAACGCTAGGTAGACCCACAGGTCGGTGACCTGCTGGAGGAGGAACGCGACGACGCATATCCCTATGAAGATGAACGTCCACTTCGGGGACTCGCGGCGGCGCATCTCTCAAGTCGTCGAGGAAAGGCCGCTATAACTTGCTTCCACCCATCAGCTTCCGACGAGGGAAGGCTCCCCAACTAGAATAGAACCAGAATCTAGGTTCACAATCGTCACAGATTCCAGAACTTGCCGGCCCGCCAGCCCCCCCTTCGGCTGGAATCTACAAGTAAGGTGCGGGCCTTAGTTCAAGATGTTCAAACATGAACAGCGCAAACTTTGAGGAACGCGGCGTCCGGGCGGTTGCCGGACAGGAGACACAGAACAGCACGTGCTCGATGTGCTGGTTCGTCCTGAACCTGTATCCAAAGTTCGAGGGTATGACTTCCCGGGACAGCGAGATGTTCACGATCCACCTGGAGATGGAGCACGGGTGGAAGAGCGAGATCTCTCAATAGGAACATTTCACTCTCAAGCTGAGCTATACAGAGCCACATCCCGGGGAAAGAGCAACCAATGACCGCTAGCATTGCGACGAGCGATTCAAGACTAGCCCATCGACGAAAGTTCTGAATGATTATTTAGTTTGAAAATACTGTGGAAATGTTACCATAGTCATTAATGTATTTGCAACAACGTGTCTGTTGAACATAAGAATGACCTACTACAAAGTTACAAAACAACACAAAATCTCACTCCTCATCAGTCTCGTGCTAGTATTGTCGATCCTCACGGCGAGAGGGTTTCCACCATCAATCCAAGCTGACCAAGCTCACGACGTAGGTAGCGCAACACCGATGGTCCCGACGGAATGCGGAGGGACTCCGAGCACCTGGTCGGCTCAGCCAATCATAAATGTCAGGATGTCAGTCGCGAACGACGAAGACACTGGTTTCGCTGGATATTGGGCACTCGACAGCTATCAAAAGTCGATATACGTTTGGCAATCGCCACCTACTGGAGGACCAGGCGCCACTTATTGTGCTCTGGTTCAGTACAGTGGGGAGTGGCAGACGTTCGCCGGAGCGGTCAGTCCCGCTTCCAATCCCCCCACATACCCAGCAGTCATCCAGCCGGCTGATTCCAGCGGACCCATGAGCGGAGGGTACGTCTCGGGACAGTTCACGGGCGTCTATACTGCCACGAAAGCCACCAGTGGATTCATCGGGAGCTACGACTGCGGTGGCACGAAGGCTGACATATTGAAGGGCACATACACCAGCCAAACGGGCAACCCGCACTGTCCTGACTGGACAACCTTCTACTGGCCGACGGGGGTCGTCGGATTCCCCGAATCGACCTGGGGTTGGATCTACACCCAGGGAGACGGTGTAGGGTACGGCAACCTTTGGGCCAACATGGCGGGGGGGAGCTTCGGCGACATAGTCACAAGCCAGGGCTGTCAAGAAGGCGACGGTAACGGCGACTTCCACGGCAACCACGGCGACGGCAACGTTGCGATGGACAGCGACAGCTGCGAGGACGGCAACAGCGACAACGTCCAAATGTCCAACCGCGGAGACGGCCAGAGCTTCCAATCCACCAACATCAATTCAGTCAGCTACAACCCTCTGACCAACGCACTGACAACCACAGGGGTCGGCACCACCAATGGCGTACCAGTGGCCTTCACCCTCGTAACCATCGAGTCAGGACCAACAACCCCCGGCTGGGTCTCGTTCGTCTCCAGCGACGGCTACTCGAACGCTGGACCCCTGACCGACGGCAGCATAGTGCTCCACTGAACTCAGTGGAGTACCCTATCTTTTTTCGTCTTCCAGGCAGGTCATCCTTTTTTGCCTGACATCTCAAGTTCGAGGCACGGCAGCCCGGTGGGATTCGCGACAGAAGTAGACAAATCGGAGACTGGGCAACCTCTTACAGCAATTCTGTACAAAGCGGCATGGTTAGACCAGTTTCCGGACGCACTTTACGCAATAGTCCGAGCCGGCTTCTGCCGGAGTCCCACAGACGCTGCAAAATAGGATGTATGTCCTGTGCACATGGTGGGGCAACTCGAACCCCGCTATCTCTCTGAACCTTGCTCGAAAGATCAGGCCGAGCCTGTCGATGTCTCCCAGGAAGAGGCTGATGAACCTTATCTCCCGCCGATTGTACATGGTCATCTTCCGCCTCATCTTCTGCACCTGCTTACGGCTTGCGCGCACGAATCCCCAGTACTTCACATAGATACCGTAATCCGGAAGATAATAGAAGGGCCTTTCGAAGATCCGTCCAAAGACTTGCATGTCACTCTGCGGGACTCTTTCGTACTCAAATCGGATGCCGTTCTCGGTGAAAAATTGGGCGATTCTCGTCTCAGGCCTGGTCCTGATATCTTCTCCTCGAGAGGCGTTGCTAAGCCTTCCGTACTCGGTTTGGCCTACAGAGACGCTCAACTGGAGCGTCGAATCCTCTCCGAACGATATTTAGCCGCAGTGAAAAAGAAATTCAGTCCTCTGTGGAGGGAATCTACCGACTCGGAATGGATCGTCATGCATCGGGTTTGTTTGCGCCTCCGCCGGACATTTTATTCTTCTTCGAATTCAAGCGAAGCTGGATACGACCGTCTGTTCTTCTTATTCAATAGCCAGGCGAAATCTTCGACCCAGTGGGCACTCGAAAATGCAAGCACCACCACTACTGCAGTCAAAAGGACCGGATACAAGGAACCAAGGTCCCCTTCCGACCAAAGCTTCGTCAAATAGGTAGCGAAGGTAAGCGCGATTCCAGCGAGGAACAAGACAACCCCGAGATTGTAAGGGACTAGGGCATCAGTATAGATGTTCGGGTCGTATTGATCCAGTGCATCGGTTGACTTTTCTACAGAGTAGATGAGACTCCCTATTGCCGTGATGATTGTTAGCATCGCCACGATGGTGATCAGAACTGCAAGCCCGCCGGTGGTCGGCAAGGAGATGGTCAGTAAGCTGGCCAGCACCACTCCTGCAAATCCTGCCAAGATGGCCTGAACAGTTATCATGTTCTTGCACCCTTCCGCCCAAGTTCCGAATTCCAATTCTCGCCTGAAGTACTCGAACACCTGCCCAGTCTGATAATAGTCCTGAAACTGCTGTAGCGAAATCCCCCTCCACCTTTGGGCAAAACCCTCGTGCATATGGCCCGAGACAAACCGGAAATTCTTCTTCTTTGTCCTCAGCAAGAATGCTTTGATTAGCTGCCTTCCGATTCCCTTGCCTTGGTAATCACCGAGGACTGCGAAGGATTCCAGGTATACTGTGTCTCCAACTCCGAAGTGCGGATCCTGTTTGGTCCCGGGGATGTCTCCAAATTGTTCCAGTCCGGCACCGGCCACATATCCGACGATCGAATCGTTCATTTTTGCAACAAGGAACACTGAGTCCTCTAGCTCTGAAATCCACTTCAGATAAGCGGCCGTATCTCTCAAGGACACGGGAAAGACTTGCTCAATTTTCATGATCTCCTGCTCAAACTGCCGGGTCCAAGTCTCCGGCCGGACCTCGAGTATTTCGCAGCCGGCAGGTCCTAGCGCGTTCATGGAAGAGCCAATCAATGGAAAACTAGCTTATGAAATTAAGTTTGCTTTTGGAAGGCATGCCGTTCGTGAGAACCATTTTTTCCGAGCTTGAAAGGGTCATTGTGCCCCAGCCCGTCACCCTTGGGGTAACATCGAGTTTTTCTAAGCGGCGTTGGCCTCGGGATGGTGTGAGAAAGATCATCGCGTCGGAATTCATGTCGGCCGACGGCTACATAGTCGGCCCCTCGGAGGACATGGGCTGGGTGACGAACAACTTCAACGAGGAGATGGGAAGGTACGCCGGGGACCTCATGAAATCCATGGACACCATCCTGTTAGGGCGGGTGACCTACCAGATCATGGTCAACGCCTGGCCCAACTGGACTGAGAAACAGTCTCCGGGAGCTGACAAGATGAACAGCACTCCCAAGGTCGTCCTTTCGAGGACGCTGAAAAAGGCCCCTTGGGGCCGCTACGAACCTGGGACGATAATCGATGACGATGTCGAGGGAAAAATCGGCGAGTTGAAGCGCAAGCCGGGTAAGAACATCGTGGTATACGGCAGCGCCAATCTGGTCCAGAACCTGACGCGGATGGGCCTAATCGACGAGTACCAGTTGCTGCTCCATCCGATTCTCCTGGGGAGCGGCAAGCCCCTTTTCGGAAAGATGGCTCGACCGGTCGCCCTCAAGCTTCTGCGCGCCGAAAACTTCCGCAACGGTGTAAATCTGCTCTGCTACGAGCCCAAGACGATCAGCAAGAGCGGCTAGGTGGGTTCGCGACAGAGCATCTTTCTTATAGGATAAATTCCAGGAAAAGGGACTGATGAAACGGATTCACGAGCCCCACATTTTTTGGGCTATAGTGGCGCGCGGATAGCGTCACGGTAAGACGGATTTTTTCCCTAGTGATTCGCTTTCGTTGTCGCAAGCCCTTTCAATTGCGCTTCAACTTGGGAATCATTTCCGCTGATGAGGAGGATTCCTGCTTCCTTGCTCAGTTCTGATCCGGAATGCGTTACAGAGCCGCTGCTCACTATCACGCCCGTGACGTTGTTACTGCCAACCCCGTCCCTGAATTTCTCTTGGACGGCGGCCATCTTCATGACATCTGATGCGTCCAAGAAACGAGCGTCCTTAGCCTCGACTAGGAACGTCTCTTCGTTCAATTTCGCAATGATGTCGATTCCATTTTCCAAAGACCCGTCGGGAACCGTTTCGACCTTGAACCCCAAGCTCGAGAACATGTTGGCGACATAATCCTCAAACGTACGAGCATGTCGTCTATCTGGAGACTTCAAACTCGAATCTGCCTTTTCTCCTCGTGTATATATAAACAACATACCCAAACCACGGTACGAGAGAAATCCCGGCCGCATAGAGATATGTGATCCCACTCGTGCTAAGGCTGTTGTTGTTCGCGACGTAGTCTGCCAATGCAAGTATTAGGAATAGAACAACAGACGAGACCAAGAAGGGAATCGTGTCCTTCGATATCATGGTCAGCAGCGCAGGACTCTCCATGAAGATGTCCGCGTCGTCAATTCTCTCATAATCAATCTTGTATCCCAACTTGGCCTCCGAAAGTTCCTCCAGAAGCCAGCTCCGGTCCAAGAGCAATTCAGACAGCGTCTCCTTGGAAATAATGTAGACTTCTGAGGTTTGGTACGTTCCTTCGACCAGAAGTATGATGGAACCTTTGGCGCTCTTCCCCCCACGAAAAGAGGCGAGGATTCTGCTTACAAAGAATGGGGTAGTGGATCCATAGACCTCCTTCAGTGCGGAAGCGGTATCCATGGAATAATGGGTCAAATGTTTCTTCAGGGCCTGTGGGCTCGTCTTCCCACCCGATTTCCATTTGAAATAAATATGGAGGATGGGCAAATTATTCGCCTCTGTGACACGTCCGGTGCTTATTACCTTGAGCCTCTTGAATCCGTGAAAGACCAAAAAAGCAACGCCTTCTCAAGCAGGACCAGGGAAAAATTGGGGGTAGGGCGGTCAGCTGGCATGTATCTCTATGTTGCCGCCGCCCAAGATTCCGGACGCGCCGTAGCCGTTCGAAAGTTGGATGCTGAAGGTGTCGTGGCCTGCCCCGGGCTCCCCGTTGTCCTGCACCGTGACGGTGTAGGTGAACCCTGCTTGGCCGTTGACCTCCGCGTCTCCCGAGAAGGTCCTGGTGTTGCCCGACCCTCCGTATGAGAGGACGTCAGTAGCCTTCACATCCATCGCAGTTCCGTGGTCGTTGTACTCGAGGTTCCCGCTTGGTGAGGTGTTGTGGTCCTTGTAGCCTGCGACAAAACCGAAGTTCCCCTTGTCGCCTGAGACCTGGATCCATCCTCCTCCCGTCACGAAGTCGTGTGGAGATTGGACGGTGGACGTCGAAGAGGAGGTCGATGAGACCGTTGAGGTGGACGTGGTCGAGGAGGTCGATGTCGAGGACGTGGAGGATGTCGAAGTCGCTGTGACCGTTGTAGTGACTGTTGAGGTGACTGTCGTTGTCACGGTTGCGGTCGAGCATGCGGTCGAAGAGGTGGAGGTGGAGGAGCTGGTGGAAGTTGTCGCGGCTGCGCAAGAGATGTCGCTCTCTGCGCTCGCCACTATGACGTGTATCCCGCCGAACGTCGTCAGGTCGAGCGCGTTCACCGTTATCCCGTTGGACGTGGTGATCTGCTCGTTGATGACGAGGGTCAGGACCCCTGGGACGGTGACCACCTGGTTCGGCTGCCCGGTGACGGTCTCAACCTGTCCAGCCACCTGGAGGTTCGCGATGTCGCTGAACCCTGAAGTGCCGGTGCACGTCGCGACCGACTCGGACATCACAAAGTCTGCCGTCACCTGGTCTGCCGTGCCGGGAAGCAGCACCGCGTCAGCAATCGCGGCCTGGCTCTCGGCCCTGCTGCCGGATCCCATGGTGACGGAGAGGAGGGCCTGTGCGTCGGCGTACTGGGTCTGCACGGACACGGGATTTGCGTCGATCTCTCCCCCGCTAGGAGGGAGCTGGCCCGTGTCCACGAGGGTCAAAGACACCAGGGGAGCTTGGACCGACACATCGAACGCCCGCCCGCTGAACGTCGTCATTGTTGTGTCTGCTCGAGTGCTTGCTGCGAAGGTGATCAGGATCAGGAGGATCCCGATCGTGGTGTACATGCCTGCGTCTATTGTCTTTCGAGTTCTGTTTTGCATCGTCGGAATTTACATGAGTTATCTAATATTTATTTTATTTTGTTCTATCTTAGCTAATACTCTTGCCATCAAGAGGATTCTATTGCAATTATTTTGTTTCAATGTTGTCGGAGTGGAACGAGGTACCTCAGAGGCTACATCGTATCTTTTGCATCAAGCCGAAGTTTCTCGACAGAGCGACCATGCCATTACGATTCTTTCGGGTCTGAGGCCGAGGCCTCAAGTAGCGTCTTTCGTTGCTCCAGTGCTTCGTGGTATCCGAGGTACAGGAGCAGGGGCTCGCTAAGCTCCAACAACGTGGTGCCCCTCTCAGTGAGCGCGTATCGAACAGTAGGTGGTTTGGTGTGATGGACCAGCCTCTGGATGACCTCCTTTTCTTCGAGCGAGCCTAGTTTCTTTGACAGGGTCGCTGTGCTGATCCCGCCCAAGGCCTTGTAGAGGTCATAGAACCTCACCGTCCCCTGGTCTTGGAGGAGGGTCAAGATCTCGACCGTCCACTTGCTGAATATCAGTTTCGCGATTCTGGGCACGAGGAGGCCCGGCCCGGACCTGCTTGCGAGGCTCAGGTCAGAAAAGAGGTTTTTTCTCGAGAACTCCGAGGCCAACCTTGCAAATCCCACAAACGCCTCTTCAAAAAGAAGAGAGTCAAGGTCGAATCCAATCCTTCGACGCTCCTTTGAGTTCTGCACCCTAGAGCCCTTGGGAGAAAGGCGTCTCCGCCGATATATCTCTGATAAACCTCGAACACGGATTCTAGATACTCTTGGCAATAATTTCCTCGGAAGGACTTTCTGCAGGACCTCGGCCTCAGCCGGGGCATTCATACACACGTTCGGATTTTTGGTCAGTTGGCTCCTCTAGACCGAGATCACGACCCCTTGCGGGAGGACCTTTCGGAATGCATCGAGCACGTCCAGCGCGTATTCCCGGAGGATCGTCTCCCTGCTCTTGGTCTGCCTCCTCGGCTTGAAGTACATGCCCAACGGCACCGCGTAGAAGTCAATCCGTCCGTCGCGGCCGGAACTCGTCCGCCAATCCATCTGGAAGTTGTAGACCTGGAACGTCTCGCCTTGCCGCCTCATGGTCAGCAAGACGAACAGGTCGCGGAGCCGGAACTCCGGCTCGTCCTTCTTCATCGAGAGCGATGTCACCGACCCGTGGGGTACGGCGAGATTCCCTTCCATGCTCGCTAGGGAGTCCAGGCTCGTCGGCTCGTAGTCCTCGAGGGTCTTCGGGACGATGTCGGTGACGAGAGCGGTCCCATACCTCATTTCGCCGCGGAGCACGAAAGGGCTCCTCGTCCTTGCTTGTCGGATGAAAACGGAACGCCTGTCGGTGAACAGGATTGCGTACTCCCGAGGGTACTCCTCATTTGGGACGAGGACGCGGTGGATGAGCGCTATCCTCCCCTCCGAAGCGGTGGGTCGGGCGGCTGCGAATTCCCGACTCGACCCGGTATCGCGATCCATGACACCGGCACTCAATCCCGCCCAGCTAAAATAGCCAGTGCACTTTCTGTGCTCACATGGCGTTAGCTTAGCATTTTGCTGGGCTAGAATCCGAAGGATTGGACATCAAGAGATTAGCTCGGCCTAGCAGATTAACACCAACGCGGGAGAGCACCCCGCCAGGTCGTCTCACACCTGATCTGTCGATAATTCCTTGGAGAGTATCGAATGCGCTCCGGCGAGGTCCTTCAGCGTGGTCAGCGCGTCAGCAAAATCGTCTATCCGTCTTTCTCGATACGCTTCGATTACTTCGAATCCTAGATCCGTCTCAATCTCTCGGAATCCGGCGCAGATGCGTGCGCGGTCTTCCTGAGACAAGGCTAGAATACGCCTTCGCGGCTTCTCTCGCTCTCAGCCGCCGTTCCTCGTGCGTCAGACCTTGGAGCTGCCTCAGCACTTTCTCGAGCGTGTCGCTCCTTTTTCGAACCATATCTGACAACGAATAATGGCGACCTGGGATTTAAGCATACATTCGCCTTTTCCGGACTTCTTGGTTCTCTGCGCCTCCGCCTGGGCAAGCCGTTGATCTTCAGTCCAGTCTCTGCTGTCACTATGGAAGGACTTCACCCGTGTTCTTTCCGCCAGGGCCACCATACTTCGCTGGAGAAACCGTTACATCATAGAATTGAGCTACGACCAAGGTCAATAAGGTGCCACTCAGCGGCTTCGTGCTACGGGCCTGCGAACTCAGAGACCTGGATCAGGTGACTGAGGTAGAGAAGGCCTCGTTTCAGGACCGCCCGTACAGCAGATCGGACTTCGTCTCTTGCCTCTTGACTGCACAGCGGGGCTTCATCGTGGCGTGCAGAGACGCCTCGGTGATAGGATACGTGATATCGGTGAGCCAGGGGCACGAGGGCTTCATACAGTCAATAGCCGTGCTGCCCGCGTTCAGGCAGGAGGGGGTCGGAGAGGCGCTCATGAAGTCGGCGCTCGACCACCTCACGGTGAGGTGCAGATGGGCGTCCTTGCTCGTCGACGTCAACAACAAGGCGGCGATCCGCCTTTACCGCAAGTTCTCCTTTAGCGAGACCGGCAGAATAATCGAGGGGTATTACCCTAATGGAGACGACGCGATCGAGATGGCAAATGAACTCTAGGTAATGGAAACGGGCGTTCCCCTAGTCCGCGCAGAAACCGGAAGCACGGGAGGGGCGCCCCTTGGGGTAAGCCTTCTCAAGCAGAGGCTGGGAGGAGCCTCTGCCCAGAAGCGGTACTTTCATCGGTGTGACGGTTCGAGAATAAACCGGGCTTATGCCCAGTGTGGCCTGTAGGCCAACAGCGTCTCGCTAGTCTTCACGCCTTGCACTTCGGCGATCTTGTCCACCGCGGAGAGAATCTCCTCGTTGTTCCTTCCGAAAACGGTGGCTACGATGTCGAATTCGCCTTGGATGACGAAAGCGTTTCTGACCTGCTGAATCTGCTGCAGAGACTGAAGGACCTTCTGTGCCTGCTCGTTGACCTGCAACAGCACTAACGCAAGAGAGTCAGATGCCTGGACTGTCTTGGTGGTTGTAGAGCCTTCGACCGGGTTGTAGGTTCTTGTAGAGGTGACCCCGCTGATGGATCGGATCTGGTTAATGATTTCGTAGACATGCCTCGAGTCCGCCGCCTTTAGCTCGATCGCCATGTCGAATCTTCCCATGGTTGGTGAGAAGTAGTTGATCCCCTCGATGTTCCTAAGCTGCCCAGTCACTTGGCCGAGCATCTTTGGTGAGACCGATACGAAGATGGTTGTTGGATAGGTGTTCTGTGTAGTCATTGTGGTTGACATATTGTATTTCAGATCAGTGATGGATATGAGACTATATAAGGTTGTGTTAAAAAATCCATGCCTGCCACAATGGGCGTCGAGGTGATTTTGTTAAATTTGGCCGCATGGTAATTTCTCTGCCATCGAAGCTCATGATGAACAATGTCGAATCCTGGATATCCCGGCGCCCCAGATCCTCCCGCTTGGACGATTGGCAATGGTTGGTCCGGCGAGGATTGCGTCTAGTCTTAATAGGCGACTTTTCCTGGGACACGAACACGACATCGATAAGGGTGAGCGACGATGGGACTGGGACAGCTCCCGTCGTGGAAAAGGGGAGGGAAGCACCGTTCAAGCAAGGGACGACATGGGTCTATGAGGTGAAAGACGAGGTCGCGAAGTACTGGAACAAGTTGCCCCCCGGCCGGAAGCTTGAGCTTTTCAAGCAGTCGAAGAAGGAGCAGAAGGACATCCGTCAGCTCCTCGACGGGTTCGTGTTCAAACCCGCCCATACCAAATAGTGACGAGGACCAACCGGGTTACTCGCTTCGCCTCCAGAGTCAAACAGCCCTTCTCCTGGTCTTGCGCTCAGATTGTGAGCTCGACTGCGTTTTTGAGCCCCAGACACGGTTCCTATCGCGATTAGCAGGTCACTAACTCGCATGTTGACTACGGCGTTCCATTTACCTTAAATACTTGGTCCGCGGCAGCTTTCCTTGCAGGCAAGTCTCGGTTCGACGACTCGGAACGCTATGCTTTCTGATTCTCTGACAAGGATATCCCTGTGGAAGAAAAACAAAAAATGAGTACATTCGAGGAAATGAAGCTCGACCCCCTGATAATGAGGGGAGTCGAAAAGATGGGATTCACAAAGCCGACCCCCATTCAGGAGAAGACAATCGGCCCTCTGCTGAGAGGCAAGGACGTGATAGGGCAGGCCAAGACGGGCTCCGGAAAGACCCTCGCCTTCTCGGTGCCACTGTTACATTCTATAGACCCGAATAGCCGCCAGGTCCAGGCGCTCGTCCTGGCGCCGACGCGGGAGCTGGCGGTCCAGATAACGCAGGAGATGAGGAAGCTCGGCGCCCACACTGGCGTAAGGGTGGTCACGATCTACGGCGGCCAGTCGATAGGCATGCAGCGGGAGGAGCTGAGGCGCGGGGCGCACGTCGTCGTGGGCACCACGGGCAGGGTGATCGACCACATCAAGCGCAGGTGGCTCGACCTCCGCTCGGTCCGGTTCGTAGTCCTGGACGAGGCGGACACCATGCTCGACATGGGCTTCATCGAGGACGTCAACTACATCCTTGGCGGCATCCAGGGGAAGAAGCAGGTTTGCATCTTCTCCGCGACCATGCCCCAGAAGATAACTGAGCTTTCGCGGAGATACATGACCGACCCGGAGAAGATCCTCGTGGACTCGGACGAGCCCTCCGTCGAGACGCTCGACCAGTACTACGCCGTGGTGAAGCACGACGAGAAGCTCGCGTTCCTCACCGACCTCCTTCAGAAGGAGCGTCCGGCCAGCGCGATAGTCTTCCGGAGGACCAAGCACGGCGCGGACAGGCTCGCTATGGACCTCCACAGGAAGGGGTACGAGGTCGTGCCGCTTCACGGGAACCTCAACCAGAACCAGAGGGACCGCTACATGAGCGCCTTCAGGGACGGCCGCGCCGACGTCCTCGTCGCGACGGACATCGCGAGCAGAGGGATAGACGTCTCCCAGGTCGCCATGGTCGTTAACTACGACGTCCCCGTCGATCCGCTGATCTACTTCCACAGGGTGGGAAGGACCGCCAGGGCCGGGAGGCAGGGGAAGGCCTACTCTTTCGTCTCGAAGGAGGAGTCGGGCGACTTTGGGCGCATACTCAGGATGACCAAGGCCCCGATACTGCCCATGAGGCCGGAGGACAAGCTGCACACGTTCGTGCCGGGCACGACAGTCCACGGCAACGGAGGAGGGCGGCAGGGCGGCTACGGCCGCCGGAGCCAAGGAGCGGGGAACCAGCACGGCTACAGGCGGTACGCTGGACGACGCGATGGCGGCCGGTCAAATCAAAGGTACTGAGAGCTCAGTTCAACTTCTTGTAGCACGCTAGACAAAGCGGTCTTGCGTAGGTGGTCTTGGTAGGCTTCCCGCATGAGTGGCAATACTTCTCTACGTAATCCTCGTTCTTGTATTTCGCCCATTCGAGATAGCATTTGGCGCACAGTGGTCTCGAGGTGTCGAAAGCCATCTTGCTTCCGTCTCGGACACAGATTCCTCCTTGTTCGATATCCCGTCTCACTGGACGTGCGGGCCGAGACGTGTCGACCCTTCCGGTCAGACGTGCGACGTAATCTCTGAACCTTCTCGAGTCGTCTTCGCTTTGCACCGTCATCGCAAATTCCAGGGAGTTAGTGGTCGACTTCTCGGTGATGTTCATCGAGCTTACAATGACCTTCCTCTCATTGAGATAGATCTTCGCGTGCAGATGCTGGACTTCGGAAACCCTGACGCGGTGTTTGCGGAGCCATTCCAGCTGCTCCGACTGTTTCTTTTCGCCAGCCCGTACGACGAACCATATGGCGACCCCTCGACCGATGGCTTCGTCGATCGCGTTCTGAAGATGGCCCCACAGGCGGACGTATGGCGTGACGAACGTGACGAGTTGCGACGCGTCCCTCACGATCTGCAGGATCTGCGGGAGCACCTCGTCGTCCAGGAAGACTGGCCCGCCGTCGCCTCTAGAAACTGTGCCGGTCAAGGTCGAGGACTAGGACGACCCTGCCCCGTACTCGACTTTTCGAACAGACCGATTGAGTTCTTGGTGGCCATCTTCTTGAGGGCCTCGTCAAAGGAGAACAGAGGGAGCCTCATTCGTTCGGCGACCGAGAGGATGACAAGGTCGTTGTATTCGCGGTAGCTCTTCATCCGCCTCGTCGCGAACCGTATGTCGTCGGAGGTACAAGGGGCGAAGATTGACTTCTCGTTAGTCAGGTACTCTTCGGCCTTGATCCTTGCCTTGGAGAGTTCCAGGTCTCTTCCCTTGAAGAACCAGAGGAACTCGTGGAAAGCCATGCCAGGGATACACCACTTTCCTATTGAGTCCAGGCCCGAGGCGGCCTCGGCATGGAGCTCGCTGTCCTCGAACGTGTCGAAGACCAGGACGTTGGTGTCTATCACTACCGTGCTCAGCCGGTCTGTCCCCTCTCGACGGACTCTTCGATCTCCTTCACGTTCAGCCGTGCCCCGAGCCTGAAGGTCTTCCTCCTGCCCCGCATCGGCGCCTTCACCCTCACTACCGCTTCCTCCTCGTCGTATTCGACCAGGACGGAGTCGCCCTTCGAAATCTTAGCCTTCTCCCGGACCTCCTTGGGGATGGTCACCTGGTAATTACTGTTGACTTTGCTAACAGGCATACTAGGTCGATTGGCCTAATTGGATTATTTAAGAGTTGGCTGGCTAGATCAAGCGCTATCGGTGAAAAGAGCGAAACCCTGGTTGCCTTAATCGTCGCCTCGTGCGTCGTCGGGTTCTCCGTCGTGACCCTCCTCAGGCGAACTGCGGTGCGCACCCCGGGCGGAGGCGCAATGAACCCTATGTTATGCGACTAGCCTTTCTGACATTGCAAGTGAATTTTCGAATCAGGTTGCCCTGCAACTCTAAGGAGGCCCCACCCCTATCCCGCGACAACCGTGGTGGAGACAGAGGTCTCTTGGAATCCTCTTGTGGCCGCCACGAAGGTCACTAGGTAGGCCTGGCCTTTGACTATCGCGACCCGCCCCGACTCATCAATCCCCATCTTGTAGGAGACGTTGAACAAGGTCGGGGCGCCAGACGAGCTCGTGTCGTGCCCGACGCCGGCCGTCCCGATGTAGGTCCCATTCAGTGAGATATCGACCTCTGTGATAGGAATTGTCGAGTTGAACCTCAAGACGGCTGAAAGAATCGGAGGGCTCCCAGACAAGAGCGAGGCGTCTTTCAGCGACACGAGGGGGGTTTGGGCCGTCCCGGTGGTCAGGTAACCGCCTCCTTCAGGCCCACTCCAAGAGACAGTCGAACCATCTGCGGCTATGATCGTGTAGGTTAGGCCGCCCTGGGGCATGTAATACATAGCAGAACCTCCGATGAATGTGGCGGTTATGTTGGCCTGTACTCCCTGTTGAATCGCGTTGCTGGGCAAGACGCTCAGTTGAAGCGTCCTAGCTGTCGCGCCCGAGACGAGGCCCAGATTGGTGGCATTCGCGGGGACAAACCCGACGGCCTTGACGCACGCTGCCAGGACCTGGACGGGAGAGCTTCCGGTGTTCTTCCACCCTACGCTGACCACCGACGTCCCTATAGGGCCTGCGCTCCCCGACGGTTGCAGACCCGCCGCTTCGTCGCCCGTCCGCGAGATCGACGACGAATTGGAGCAGAAGCGCGAGACGAACATTCCGTTGACATTGTAGGCTACAAGTCCGGACAATTCCAGGCTGACGCTATTGCTGGTGCTCGCGACCGGTCCGCCTCGCGGGATGCCGATCGCCACGGCACCGACCGCCATAGCAAGAATCGCGATCACCGCGATAATGAGGCCGAGGCGCATGTAATCCGAGAATACGGTCCCAACGTTAATGCTTTTGTCCGAACGGTTCTGTAACTTAGCTTGACATGGACTGTGGCCTGTTAACGAGACCGATCTGATTTACTTAGGCGGTACGCCTTCGGCGATGAGGACGCGATAGTCAGCAGCCTTGAAGCGATGTTCTCTTGCTTCGCGATAGGCCGCACTGTCATAGTAAGCCTTGGCGTCCGCGACAGTCGGAAATTCTAGGATCACAACTCCCTGAACCTCTGCGCCTTCTAACACCTCATACTTCCCATACAGAACGTCTTTTTTGATCGGATGTCCCTCCATTGCGATGCGATTTTTTTGCTTGTAGATTTCGTACTCCTTCTCGTCGCGCATCCTCTCTCGCGTGAACACCATGTATGCAGGCATATTTTTTCTTCGATTGCGCCGTGACATAAAAGCCCATCTTTGCTTGTCGCTCTGACCGACATCCCTTTTTTCATGTCTCGGTAAGTTACCATAACCGTCCGAACGAAAATGCCCCCGGCGGAGGCACAATGAACCCTTACGCATACAAGCCCCCGCACTTTTCGCGACCCAGCGGAGATCGAGCAATCAAAAATGCCAAGGACCATCAAGCCTCTCTTTTTCTTCGGCTTGAGTAGCCAATGCCTCCATGAGGGTCGCGAAGAACCGTTTCTGCGTGCTCGGCATCAGATCCAGGCAGCTCTGAATGGCCTTTAGCAGGCATAAGACCGCGTCAGAATCGACTGCATCGACATCGAGCGAGAACCTTCTCTCTTCATCAATAGCACCTCTGAAGATGATGCGAGCCCCGGCCAAGTCATCGCAATCCCCCTTCGATTTCTTCTCTATGACGTCAGACCACTCTAGGAACTCGTCAGGGTCAGCCCCACGAAGCTGAGATCTCATGTTGTCGAACCAGTATGCGCCTCCCTCGGGAAAGGCCAAGACGAAGTTGCTGCGACACAATCGTACTAAAGAACGCTCGTGATGGCCAGGCAGAGGCGCAACTAACCCCTATGCATTGCAAACCGCCCTTCATTTCGCCCGAGGTACCAGCTAGAGGTGGCGGGAGAACTCTTCCCTGGAGACATCGCAATCTTTCAAGATGACATTAAGCAACCCGATGCGAATCTCCTTTGCCGGCACGGTGACGTAGATTCTACCGTTCGTAAAAGCGAAAGGTGGCTTCCTTTTTGCCTGACTGCTCGAAGCCGAAGTGATTGCAGAGAATCCTGATGAGTTCCTTTCCATGTATCGGTCTGAGCCTCAAGTCACGCTACGGCTTCTATGGCCTTCTCTCGCAGGGCCGACAGGTGGAGCTCCAGAGCCTCTTCGAAGTTCGCCTTCGCCTCCTTCATCGTTTTTCCGACCGTGTACACTCCGAGCGCGGAGCAGGCAATGGCGTACGAGCCGTCCTTCTCCTTGATGACTCGGGTCTGGACGTCTCTGAGCTTGATTGACATCAGGGTCGTCAAAATCCATGCGCAGATAATCATTAAGCTATCGTTGGGCGACAGGAAGCCCAGCGCGCTACATTTGGCCCAACATGTGGATGAAATACCCTGGCGGAGGCACAATGAAGTATCACCCTAGCGAATGCCGCCCTTACGCGGTGAAAACGCCCGCGGACCTACTGCTGGACCAACGCGATCCGGTCGCCTTTCTTGATCTTCCCGCCTTTCAGCACAGAGGCGAGGACACCTATCTTCCCTCTGTTGGAGCGCATGATCGTGCTCAAGATGCCCACATCGGACACAAGCCTTCCTTGGGGAAGGGTCGTCATCACACACCTGCCGCATTCCTTGAAGACCTTCAACCTGACCTCGTCCCCCACCGCGAGGGTCCTTCCGACCCATAGAGTCTCGGCGAACCCATTCGCAGCACCCGTATCGACCAGGAGGTTGGGTCTGAAGCGCATGGGACCAAAGTCCCCTTTGGGATAGAATCCGGACATCCCCTTGAGGGTGGCCGTGGTGACAAGGTGGACCGCCGCCGTGTCTGTGAAGGTCCCGGCTTGGGCTTCTGGGGGCCTGAAGTACTCGGTGGTCCTCCCTGCTTCGCGGTCTTCTTCTATCCCTGGGTGGTATTGTTCGATGGTGAAGGTTCTGGGCTCCGCCCTGGCTGCCGTGAACCTGACCTGGCGTCCGAACAGCTCGGAGAGGGCTTGCTCGGCTCCCCCATATCTGCCGTCGGCGATGTCGAACCGCCTCCCGTCGGGGAGGGTGACCTGCACCGGGGGTGCGCCGTTGTTCATAATCGGCGGAGATTCTCCGCCCTGCAGCAACCTCGAGGTGCACTGAAACATGCGAGCCCACTTCGCGGGATTCTTGGCGCTCACGATCCTGGAACTCTCCACGTCGACAAGCGCGTAGCATCGGTTACCGTGGAATCCGCTCCATATGACTTCGGCCGACTCGATCTCTTCCCCAATCATCGACTTGACGGGATATCGCCAGAGCCTGGAAACCGAGCCGACGGCGACCTGTGAATCCAAGGAGGTAGTTCCTCCGAGTCAACATCACATTATAGGCCTTGGGTTTCATTCTTGGCGCCATAGTGAATCCCCGGCGGAGGCACAATGAACCCCTACGCATGGCTAGGCCACATTTTTGGCGGGCCAGCGGTCTCACTCGCTTTGACATACGCCTCCCCAGGCTCGAAGAATTATCTACCCGGCTGACCGTGTCGACTATGTCGCTTTGAGATACGTCCTGATCACCAGCCGGTCGAACCACTGGGACGGGGTAGGCAACGTCTCCTCGTATCCGTACACGATGCTCCGTGGCGGGGTGATGAACCCCGAGAGGTTGGCGGACCACACACCCGCTATCTTCGTCAAGGTGGACAAGGAGATGAGGACCCCCGAGAAGGCTTGGGAGGGCGAGGTGGTCAAGGTGACGAGGAGGACGGACAAGGTCTGGCTCGAGTTCAGGCTCGGTCGGGTCACCACGTGCCCCGAGAAGTTCGCAGGTTCCCCGGACGGCTGGTACACCGACGGAACGACGTGAAGCGAACGGGCGGAGGCTCAATGAGCCGCCTTGGGTAGCGACGATTACAACGACAGCGATAGATCGGCGAGGGAAAAGGAAGTTAGGTCTCCGAGCTGCCTCGCTGCCTCATCGGCGAGGTCTCCAAGGCTGGTCGGCTCCCTTCTCTTCATCGCGAACGAACCCGCAATCAATGCGACCCCCGCGACCGTGGTGATAGGCTCGGGAGCCAGAGCGAGTGCTATCCCGGCCTTCTTGACCACGCCGCCTAGCGACGTGGGATGAGTGAGTCTCCTCAGGCTTCGGGCAGTCTCCTCAGTGTCGAGGGTTAGAGACACCTGGGCGCAGTCCTGCGATGTCCTTTTCAGGGACTCGGCCCGCGCCTGAATCACTACGCTGTCCTTCTCCTGCGCGATGATGGAAGATGTCACAGTCACGGATTAACCCCGCTTGTCAACGACGCGGTGTCAACGACTCAGTATTAGTCCACCACCTCCACTAGTCGATTCTCGGCTTTCGTCCCGAGTTCAGGAGAGGCCCAGCTTTCGCACTAGCGAGTCGAACTCCGTGTCGCCGCGCAGCCAGTCGAAGCGCGGCTCGACCTTGACCCACGCGAGCCAGCTCGAGCGCTCCTCATGGGCCCTGGCGAGCCACGCGAGGACCTTCTCTCTGTCCCTGAACCCGTTGTAGATCACCGCAATCCAGTAGGAGGGGACGTACGTGGTCCTCGAGCGCTCCAAGAGCTTCCGCAGGATCTCGTTCGCCTCTCCTTCCATCCCCGCCGAGGCCAGGGCATGCCCCAGCATCGCCAGCGCGACGGTGCTCTCCCCCGACAGGCTCACCGCCTTTCGCAGCTCCGCAATGGCCTCCGCGTACATCCCCTTCTGGAGGTAGGGCCTCCCGAACCAGAGGTGGGTCTGCATGAAGCTCGGGTCGAGCTCGACCGCCTTGGCATACTGGCGTATGGAGCCGTCGTAGTCTCTGGAGAGATAGAGCACATGACCGACCCCCGTGCTTATCGGGAGTGAGAGCGGGTCGAGCTCCTGGGCGAGGCCGATCTGCTCCATTGCTTCCTCGAAGCGCCCCTGGGCCTTGAGCATGTCCGCGTAGAAGTGGTGGGCGGGCGCGTAGTTGGAGTTCAGCTCGATAGCCCTCTTGAACTCGGCCTCCGAGCCCTGCCAGTCCCAGTCGTACTGGAACCTGATCAAGGCCCGGGAGGTGTGCGCCTCGGCCAGCTCCTCATCGATGACCAGAGCCTTCTCGACCGCCTCCTTCGCCCCGGGGTACGCCTCCCTGGGGGCGACGAACTCGAGGAGGGCCAGCGCGGCGTATGCGTCCGCGAGCCCCGTGTACGCGGGAGCGTAGTCCGGGTCCTTCTCCAGGACCTCCTTGAAGTATCCAACCGCCTTTTCCAGCGCGTCCTTGTTCCTCTTGTTCCAGAAGTAGCGGCCCTTGAGGTAGGAGTGGTAGGCGTCGAGGCTCCTGGTGGACCTTCTTTCCATCCCCTTCCCCTCCCTCACCACCATCTCGAGGTTCAGGGCCGCCCCGGTCCGGAGTGCGATGTCGCTCTGGATCGCGAAAAAGTCGCCGGCCTCCCTGTCGTATTGCTGCGACCACAGGGTCTCCTCCGTCCCCACGTTGACCAGCTTAGCGTTTATCCTGAGCATCCCGCCGATCCTCCTCACGCTGCCCTCGACGATGGCCTCCACGTTCAGCTCTCTCCCTACCTCCGCGATGCTCTTCGGGCTGCCCTTGAACCTCATGATCGACGTCCTCGCGATCACGCTCAGGCCAGGGATCCTCGAGAGGGCGGAGATTATCTCCTCCGTCAGGCCGTCGGCGAAGTATTCGTCGTCCGGTGTCGAGCTGATGTTGGCGAACGGCAGCACCGCCAGCCTGTGCTTCTTCTGCTGGCCTGGTCTCGGCGCGGCCCTCGTGCCTCCCACGAGGATCTCGTAGACCTCGACCGGCTCGTCCAGGTGCTTCAGCTCGCGCGGGCCGAGACGCACTATCTCCTCGTCGACCTTGTTCCGGATGTGGTCGTAGACCTGCTGGGAGACGCATATCCCGCCGGGGCTGGCGAGCGGCTCGATACGCGAGGCGACGTTGACCCCGTCCCCGACTATGTCAGCGCCGTCTACAAGGATGTCCCCGACGTGGATGCCTATCCTCAGCAGGACCTGCCTTTCGTGGTCTGAGGAGGCGTTCCTGTCCTGCAGGCCCTTTTGGATCTCCACCGCGCACTTCGCGGCCTCGATGGCGCTGGCGAACTCGACGAGGAAGCCGTCGCCCATTGTCTTCACCTCCTTCCCTCCCCGCTGCCTCACCGCGGCGCGGACGATGCGCCTCTGCTCGTTGAGCAGCTCGATCGCGAGGGGCTCGTTTTTCTGTGCGACCTCGGCGTACCCGACGACGTCGGTGAACATTATCGCCGCCAGCTTCCTCCCGGGAGCGTCCCCGGACCTCGCTTCCCCGGCGATGGCGACCTTCCCGCTGTCGAGGAGTCGGAGCCTCTGCCAGGCCGCGTCGTGGGGCTTGCCCCGCATCAGCCTGACCCTCATCGAGTGCTCTATGGAGGCCCTCTCCTCCGTCCTAAAGTCGATGACCCCGTCGCAGAACGACTCGAACTGCTTGTAGAAGTTCTCTGAGTAGATGCCCTTGACCACAGAGTGGATCGCGGCCAGCTTGTGGAGCCGGACGTAGGGGAGGCCGTGCATCCGCCAGTGGTCGATGAAGGCCTTCTCGGTGTTGAAGTGGAGCATGATGGACGTGTCGTCGTCCACGTGGAGCCGGCGGCTGTCCACCTCGTGAATCCCCCGCCCTGGCTCCTTGACGTCGCTATCTGTCCAGACCTTCAGGTCGAGCGAGTGGATGTCGATGGGGTCCATGGGCTGGGCCTTTCCCACCTTCTCCGGCTCGACCATCCCCACCTGCTGGGCGTAGCTGTCCCAGATCCTGAAAGTGTCGTCCGCCTCGAGGGCCTCGAGGTCGAGGCCCATGCGAGTGAGCGCCTTCCTTACGTCGGCAGGGGAATGCGTGAAGGTGTGATAGTCCGTCCTCACCCCGGCCATCAGCGCGTCTGAGACGATGGTGAGCGAGGTCTCGTACCAGAGGGAGGGAGGGTCGAACTCGACGAGGTAGGTCGCCCCGTAGTCGAACCCCTGCGGGATGATCCGCTTCAGGAAGGGGAGGACGAAGCTGTCGGGCAACTATCGAGTTTTGCCGAGCGCGATTTAATAAAGAAGAAGCTCCCGCATTCCCTGTTCTAGACTGTAGAACTAATTACTCGCCAGGCCCTACACAAAGCCTGAGACTGGTGGGAATCGTCGATGTTATCCGCTAGCAGCGGCTGGATTGGAATCGTCGCCGCCGCCGTTGCGGTGACAGCCTTTCTGGGGATGGGTACCATCCACGGAACCGGTTTTGATTCCGTGAATGCAGAACAAACCACCATAACCCGTAACATCACAATAACCGCCCCGTCTCCAACCGGCTATTCGTTGCTAGCGCAGGAACCCCAATTGTCCGTCACGCCTACGAACCACACGTTCACCGTGCCCTTCGACGTCAAGACGCTCAACTACTCGCTGAGCCTGGCCTACGACCAGCAAGACAGTTACGCTTGGCTCTACAGCAACGATACGCAATGGGTCTTCTCCGGCAGGTCTTGCGGATTTGCCACGTCCACCATAACCACGAACGGCTCCACAATCACTACGACCACAAAGAAGACGTTTACTGGCCGCATCAGCACAACCGGCATAGTATTTGCGTCCCAAGTCCCCTGCGGAGACTTCCCAGGCGAATGGTGGGCCGTCAACGGAAGTAGAACATCGGACCACGTCTCGATATCGCCGAGCCAAGTGCAGATGACTGTCCAGCCGTCGAGTTTTCCAGCCCACTATTCTGGAAAAATGAACGCTACCCTCGACGTGCAGATGCCACCAGGCAACTACGCGTTATTCCTCGCAGTCCACGTCCAGGAGCCTGGCAGTCCCGGCTTTGGCACATCCCTCCTCTACCTGCTCTACTACATGCCAGTAGTCTCAACGATTGCAACCGCGCAGGGGAGCGCCCCCGTGATAGGGTCGTCACCCACACTGTCCTACGTCTTGATCGCGGCTTCAGCAGTTGCCATCGCGACAGTGTTGCTTCTGTATACGAGGAGAGGGACCAAGCCGGCTACTCCGATGGGGGGTTTGTCCTCACAGTGAACCCCTATGCATGGCGATTCATCTCTTCACACCGGGAAGGCTGTTCTATCAGGTTCAATAGGGGGCGGATATACTTCATCCTCGATGCGCCATGAGGAGCGCAATCGTGATTTCAGTTGTCGCAATCCTGGTGGTCGCGAGTCTGGGCGTCGGCTACCTGGCTGGCAGCGCCGGTCAGCACACGGAGACTCTGACCTCGACTTCTACCTTGATGTCTCAGCAAGCATTCACTTACACTCTGACGTCTCAGAAGACAACGACCGCAATTATCACTCAGCATGGCACTGCCCAATGGCAGGTGCTCAAGAGTAACATCACGGTCTATTACGGCACGGCTTGCATGGTCGTTTACGCAGTCAATTTCGGGTGTCCTACCATTAACACGGCGACGCACTCTCCCTCGGTCGGCAACGTTCAACTGGTAGGTTACGTGGGTAACCAATACTACGTCGGGCAAGTTGGCGTCAACGATGTCCTATACACGATCTGGTTCACGAACTCCACGATATTCTGCGTGAGCCCTCTTTCGGACACCGGGGCCAACTATCTTGCTTGCCCGTGACAAGGACCTACACAGCACCAATCCGAGTGAGATTGAAATCCCCCGGCGGAGGCGTAATGAACCCTCATGCATGACGCAATCTAGTCCTCTTGTTCAATCCAGACGCGAGCTTCACAACAGTTATGTCCAAAATGTCTCCTCTTCAAGAAGATTCCATGATTTCAGGTGAAACGTCACATAATCACAGGACGAGGCGTGGAATCAGCGCCGTGGTCACCGCAATCGCGGTAGTGTCAATGATCTCCGCCTCGGTCGTCATCATCGTAGAGATACAGACATCCTCCAACCCTGGAGTGACCATGGCGAAGTCTTTGGTCGAGACATCCACTTCAACGAATTCTCAACAGAGCCTCTCTAGCAATCTAACGCAATCAGGAGGGGGTCAACTGGCGCTCGACCACCTCGCACTTTACAATTACAGCTATCAGTCAATCGGATCGGGCGTCGCCATGACGATTGGGGACGTTGGTTCAACCGCATTCACTATCTCAACAGTATACTTCGACGGTGGGGCGCCATCCTCGATTACTTCTGGTTGTGCGACAGGCAGCGCGCCTATCTCTCCCTCAGGAACATGTTCCTTCACGCTTGTTCCAACATTCATACCTGTGGCGGGTACTCCACATATCGTGAAAATCGTTACTTCAAACGGAGGAACATCGGTATTCTCAGTGGTCGCTGGAATGTCCGATTCGATGAAGCCAGCCAACGCAACTAGTGCACGATGATTGCGTCAGCCAGTGCACCACCTAGCCAAAACACGCGGTGAACGCCCGGCGGAGGCGCAATGAACTCCCTTGAATGGCGACAAATCCCTTTATAAGGAGGAAGGCAGGTTTCTCCTGCAATGGCTTCAGAGCAGAAGCCCCTGTATCAGGAGTACCAGTACTTTCTGAGCGTAAAGCCTGAACTTCTGAAGCAATCCAAGGGAAAGTTCGCACTAGTCAAGGGCGACAGGTTGGTGGGTACCTTTGACACCGATGCCGACGCATACAAGGCTGGCCTACGTGAATTCGGAAATACACCATTTCTCATCGTTCAGGTGCTCGACGACGGCGAGAAGACGTGGATTCCGATTTTGGAATTGGGTCTTTTGAATGCCGGTCATCAATAGAATTTTTCTACCCACCGGACAACCCGGAGCCGCAGCTCTACAACAGGAAGGACCTTGGGTCGATGTGGATATCGCCATCCCGACCGTGCTAGAACAACATTTGAGGCAACTAGGCAGCACCGTCCCGCCTTCCGCACACGGAAAAGCGATAATAGACACTGGAGCCACGCTCAGCTGCGTCGACGATACCATTATCCGAGGATTGGGAGTCTCCCCGATCGGCCTGACCACTTCTGGAACTGCAGGAGGGCCCGCGCGACAGTATTTGTACCCGGCGCGATTCGTTTTTCCGGCATTAGCCATGACTTTTGAATTCAGCCGAACCGTAGGCGTCAATCTCTCAGGTAGCGGTTATTCTGCCCTAATTGGGCGCGACGTGCTAAGCAGCATGCTTATGGTCTACAACGGTCCTCTCGGGGTCGTTACCCTCAGTATCTAACCCTCAGAAAATCGCTCGGATGAAATGCCCCGGCGGAGGCGTCACGATCCTATCTACGACGAAAACTTCCTTTCGAACGCATAAATTCGAGCGGCGCGACCAAAGTCACGATGAGCGGGTCGTGCGCCTGCAACGGCTTGCCGGCTAGACGGAGGGGAATCGGAACTCGTTCAATTGTAGTCACTGCGGTGTTGGTTCTCCTCCTGCTCTCCATACTAGTCGCAACCGGGCTCACGGGAAGCATCTTCAACCTAGAGAGCCCAAAAACCGAAACCAGTTCGCCGGTTGGCGCGACCTCAACCTCAGCCTCTTCTTCCGTTAGCGTACATCCCAGTTCCGCTAGTTCAATATCAAGTCCATCTTCTCTCGCCGTCTCGACCAGCTCGATTCCCACGTGCAGCGGGGATCTCTTTCATCCGCACATAGGGGAGAAGTTGAACATATCGCTCGGCCAGACCCTTCATGTCTGCGTCGAGTTCTACTACTACAGCGGTCCGGCGCATCCCGGTCCGATGGCCGTGAACCTCACCGACCAGATTGCCATCAGCAACAAGATCCGCGACGCGAGTTCAAACTTCACTAGATCCTTCATCACTGGTAACAATGCGAGCGGCACGATTCAGATTGGCGGACCGTCCAACGAGAACGAGGGATACTTGGCTATGTACAGCATCACTCCCAAGGTCTTCCCTGGCGTCCCGTACGGAGGGACTTATACAATGGACTTCCTCGCAAACCTTGCACCGCAGTTCCTGAGCTACGGGAATTCGCCTTATACGATTGTAACCTCCATAAACGGCACAGCCACCAATGTCGCAATCGGCGTGATGGGGTGTGCGTATGAATTCTATCTCGTGTTCGGGTCGGGTTTGCCGGACTATGAGTCCGTCGGTCATTGCACGGTGGTGTCCGCAGGCACCGTGCCGAGCGGGCAGCTTTATCCTCCGGAGGTACTCGTGGCCGCAATCATCGGAATGACAATTTCGTAGCGCTCTATGGATTGAACCACTACGATTCGGCGGAGGCCCAATTAACCCTATGCGTGATTGTCTGCTTCCTCCTTCCGATCAACGAATTCCTTAGAGCTGACGACCTTGATGAATTTCTCGGCTTTCTTGAGGGACTCATCGTTCGTGATGAGGCATTCGGAGCCGCCTTTCACAGCTGAAGCGACGATTATCGAATCTGGTAGCTTGAGCCCGGTGGCCGCCTTGATCCTTCCCGCCTGGTCGGCGATGCCCACCGAGAGCTCGATGATGTCGTAGTTCTGCGAGCCCTGGAGATGCGTCAGAAAGTCGTCTTTCTCCTTGGTCTCACCCGCCATGTGATATCCGGCGCACATCTCGGCTATTACAACGGTGGACACGACGCAGTGGAGAGATCCGGAATCTATCTTGTCGAGGATCTGCTTCGAGGACGCGGAAAGAGATTCTTTGTTGTGCACGTCAACGAA
>Ga0307477_10000507_pt1 | contig 42458 bp, 39 predicted proteins | sample atmos_gasesECM2C_FD_203316 | JGI IMG/M metagenome (GOLD analysis project Ga0307477, IMG submission 203316) | Hardwood forest soil microbial communities from Morgan-Monroe State Forest, Indiana, United States - atmos_gasesECM2C_515 | ecosystem: Environmental > Terrestrial > Soil > Temperate... | reverse complement strand
CATTGCGGACACTTACCTTTCCTTGAACACGCCTACGCAGTGGGCCTTCCCGGCGCTTCTCGCGCAGCGTCATTCCCTACGTTCACAATTGCTCGAACGGATTCGGGAAAATCGTGCATGCCTGCAATCTGCCATGGATCGGCAAGGATCATGTCATCTGCTCGACGCAGATGGAGGCTGGTACGCCGTCTTGGGGATCGACGGTGATCGTTCCGACGAGGAGCTGGCGATCGACCTTCTGCAGAAACGCAGGGTGGTTGTCCATCCAGGTCATTTCTACGACTTCCCTTCCGAGGGCTACCTGGTGCTGAGCCTAATCCCGCCAGCAGCCGTGTTCACCGAGGGTGTGCAACGGTTGCTCGGCTTTTGAGGAAACCGCGGATTTCCGGGGTTGATCGTCTGGCGGCGGGCCTCCCCAAGGCATAGAGCCGGCCAACGCCGACGTCATTCAAGGTAGAACCTGCGATAGAATCTTGGAGTTATGCCGGCGAGTCCTTGGCGAACATTTGGCTCCCCTGTCCCCAACGGCGATTTCGTCGCGTTACTCTCCTACCTCCCCTTGAAGAGCTACTCGCGTGTCTTTTCCCTCTTCGTCTATGCACCGCAGGTGATGAAGCAGCTGTCCTCGGCAAATGGCTTGCTAGGCTATTCACTTCTTGCCCGCCCTCTCTCGAAACGATTTTGGACGCTCTCCGCATGGGCTAATGAGGAAGCGCTGCGAGCTTTCGTTCAAGACCCGCCCCATCAGCGCATCATGGCCGCCCTTGCTCCACATATGGGCGAGACGAAATTCGTGCGCTGGGCAGTCAAAGGTTCTCAACTGCCCCTGCAATGGCACGAAGCGCTGCCCCGGCTATCAGGCGCCTCTCCGGCTCAGACGAGTCACGTTTCTGGATCCGCACGGAAAGAGTAATTCCTCCCGCGCATCCGGATTCCCTTTGTTTTGCACTAATTCCAAGATTCGGTAGCGATACCGGGAGTCGAGACTCCAGCCCGTGAGATTTTGCCGAAAAAAACTTGGTTTTCATTAGCCTTTCCGCACGTTCAACTTACAAAAAGGCAACGTGTCCAGAATTTTGACCACTTCCTTTTTGCACATTTGAAGGAGGAATTCAACCCCTCTTTTCGGGGATTTTTTGGGACAAATTGGGACAAATCTGCGAGAGACTATGAGCCTACTGCATTCGAAAGGAATCGAATCCCGTGCGTGCGAGTCCGGAATGTCGAGACGAGTTGTTTGAGAGAGTTCAGCGTGCTTTGTCACTGCCGACCAAGAAAGAGGCTGAGCACGTGGTGAGCGCGGTGATTCTGAGCTTGGCGAGACCACCCTGCTCACCCATCTGGACACGGATGGATTCACTCTCAAGCTCAACCGCTTTGGCAAGTTCTATGTGCACCATCGGCCGGGGATTCGCCGGAAGATCGGGTTCTCTGGAGCGACGATTCAGACGAAGATGCTGCGGAAGATCAAGTTCATCAGTTTGGGACTGCTTCGCAGACGGGAGCGGGTTGGCTGAACCCATTACATCGCTGTCTATAAAAGATGTGGTCGCTTATCGGAAGGAGAGCGCTAAAAGCGAGAGAAGCGTTTCTGGAACATTTGAGCGCCTTGCAGGCGAAGCAAGGCGATGTAGGAAAGGATGGGGACTACAGCGGCACGATAAGAGACATCATCGAGACCGACATCGTCCCGGCAGCCCGTTCCTTCAAAGCAGAAATGGATTCCGTTTACGAGAAGTTTACGGCGATCTCGCTAAGGGAGCTCTGAAATACTTGGGAGGACGCACCGCCCGTTGCAACTATTCAGAAGTGACTTGTCTTGGGGCACTTGCTGGCGCTAACTGTCAAAAAAACCTAACCTGTGGGCGGCGCCATTTAGAAAGAGCTAAGCTCCCGATGATTCAAGATTTTCAATAACACTGAGAGATTTTAGTTGACATGGCGGAGAGGGGGGGATTCTGTCCGAGCACCCTAAGAAATTCTCAGTGGTAATGGTAAAACGCGAGTCCAATGGAATCAATGACTGATTTGCCGAAAAACCATTTCTCCAGTGTTGTTGGGAAATCTGAGGTCTCAGATTTTGTTCAAAGTCTTAAGAAAAGCTTAGGAAACTATATCGCCCGAAGACCCAACTTGGATTGCTTTGGGTGTCGGTTCGGAGAGCGCCGGAGGGTCCGGTGTTAATGCAATCCAAGAGCACGAACGCGGCGGTTTTCCAATTCACCCTGACCTGTTCGCACAGATCGATTTTCGTTTATTTTGTTAGCGTTGGACACTCCTCAGTTGCACCGAAACCCCTCATTTGGAGTCGAATGCATACCAAGTCCTTACCAACATCCGGGCAATATCGCTCGTTTCCAAACCGCTTACACGCCCTTGCAAATTCGCCCTGATAATCTCGCCCTCCCCGGGCTCATTCAACTCTAGAGCGCAAAATGCCGGTAGAACTCGCCCTGATAAAGGGCGACGCCGGTGATTCAAACCTACCCGGCCCACCATTTATTTTTCGTTAGGTTACTGACAGTTGTTCCAAAACCTCCACCCACAATCCAACCCACACTTATCTGGCACTCAGCCAGCTGGCCTCGCGCGAAATTCGTGCCTGTGACATGGAGTTTCCTTCCCCGCTCACGCCGGTGATAGGCGAATGATGGGCTTGGTCGTGCTGCCATTTTCGCTGTCTTTGGCAGCCCGATTGATTTGATCAAGGCTGTAAAACTTCACCAGTTTCTCGAACGGGAAGCGCCCCTGGGCGTTGAGTTCGGTGAGCTGCGGGATAAAAATGTCGGGAACGCTCTCACCCTCTAGAATGCCGCGTATCCCTACGCTCTCGACGATTCCTGCGCCTTCGTGGCCAAGCACGATTGGATGTGGTACGGGGTGGCCCCTGTCACGAGCAACTATATCTGTGTGCCACAAGCCGGTGGCCACGACCTTGACCAATACTTCGTCCCGGCGCGGGCCAGCAGGCCTGTTTACTCGGAACTTTCCGGCCCCGGGACGAGCTGGCAGATCCAGAATTCTTAATTCTCTATATCAAGCGGCGAATTGAATGCGTTGACGGCGGTGGCCCTGAACTTTGAGAACTTGGTCGCGAAGGTACTCCCAATAACAATTCCTCCGCCGCGATGGTGAGGAGAGGGGTGGCTGATTGGGATTGGGATTGGGATTGGGATTTTTGAACCTGACGAACACCTCTCCGCTCTCGATAATCCGGCCGCACTTTTTGCACTGCTGTACTTCAGGTATCATATCCTCACTTATAGAAGACTCGAGCAGGCCTTTGCGATGTTAATGGGTGACACGCAGGCCTCTCGAGACCGTCGGATACTGGTCCTACGGTAAGAACTTGTACCCAGAGCTATGGACCGTATGAAAATGCTTGGGACGGGCAGGCTCTGTTTCTAGTTTCTTGCGCAATCTCAAAATGTGGTTATCGACAGTCCTTGTACAAGGATAGTTCTCGTATCCCCACACTTCATTGAGTAGTTCGTCGCGTGAGATCACTCTACGCGGGTTTTTGACCAGATACGCGAGAGTTTTGAATTCCTTACATGTGAGAATAACAGGCCGGCCATTGCGATGAATTTCCATCGTTGAAAAACATCCTGTCACTCCCCCAAACTCGAACGTGTCTCTGGGGTTGGGATCCCTCAACCAGGCCTTCGCTGCATCCAGCGGTGAGCAGATATCGCTGCTATCGATGCGGTTAGTGACGGACTTATTGGGTCCCGGCTTTTTCTGGGTCGTCTTTTCATGAACAGCCGATTTTGGAACAAGCACGATCACCGCCAAGTAACGCGATAGACTACGAAACTCTTCCGGGATGCCAGAAACTGCCACGGACGCCAAGTCTTCATTGAGGAAGCGCATCGGATTTGAATCGAATTCGTTCTTGGCTTGCGCAAAGGGGAAAATTGCCGCCTTGATTGTTGCTGTCATTGAGATCCTTCTTTACTCAGCCTGCCTGGCACAATTGCAGCTGCCGACACTCTGCAGCAAGGGCATTCGAAGCAGCGCGATTTTCGCGTGAAACATCCGCGACTTTACATGCAAATGTGGATCTTCCATCAAAATCCTTGAGATGGACGAAAGCATTGAGAAAGCACTCTTGCGCTGCGTCTTCGGCGTCTTCACGGTTTCGCATGATCCGGCGAGTCACACCGGAGACTCGTTTCATATGGCGTTCGCAAAGCTCTCCGAAGGGGGCTCGACTTCCGCTCTTGGCGGCTGCGATCAACTGCTCCTCGCTCAATACTCGAAGATCATTAACCGCTGAGGTATCCTGCGCTGAGAAGGATGTCCTGTGGTTGCGTCCCGTCCGGGCGCGGTGATCCAAATCGGATTTGTGTCCCGCCGAGGTGAATGAATGCATCGCTGCAAAGTCTTCGCTCGAGATAATGCGCAGCTGGCATCGATTTGAGTGGACGATGGTTTCACGTTTCATGGATTATTTCCCGAGCTTTGCTTGCTCTTCCTTGTAGGGCAATTCGTTCTTGATCGTTTCCAGGTCCTTGTCGGCTTTCTGCAAGCGGGCGCGAACATGGTCGATGGTTCTGAAAACGGTAACGTCGTAGACTCCGACGTTCACTTCAGGCTGATGTTCTCTGAGGAAATTCTGAATGCGGATAAGCTCTTTTCCCAGAGTCTCCTTTGCGGGCTCATCCACAGTGGGATCGATCTGGGCTATGAGGTCGTTCCACGCGACGTTGCGCACGATAGGAATGACTTGCCCACGATCCTGACCGTACAAATACATGGCGAAGAACGCGAACAGCAAAAACATGCGTAAAATTAGAAAGCGGATCGTTTTCATATGGCCCTCTTCCTCACTTCTTTCACTCTCTACGTTTGTCCCAACTGCAGCCCATCGGCGCTCGGGTTCCCTGGGGATAGGAGTGATTTGCCGTGCGTCAGGATACATCGATGCACAAGAAAACAGTTGTAACTGGGGAACGCCCGAAAGGCACATTATCGTAGGCATGGATCGTAGTCCGCCCTCCCAGGCAGAGTCGGGAGCTAATGAAGGACTCAAGGAGAATCTGCGACGTTCACCAAATCAACGCAGCGAATGCTGAATTTCGACAGCCTTGCAACAAGGGAGATGTGAACCACCTCTGGTTAACATGCGATTTGAACCGTGTTAGCTGCGGCCTGTTCGCAGCCTCGCCATGACACGGTCTATGATTGGCTCGGAGACGCTTTCCGGCAATTCGAACGAACTACTTTCTGTCACGAGCTTTACAGTCTTACGGCTGGAATCGTACAGCACATGGCAAGCGCGGCATTGGGACACGTGCAATTCAAGCTCCTGACGGACCTCTGGCGAGATCTGATTCTCAAGGTAGTCTCCGAACTCAGCCAAGAATTCCTCGCAGCTGATCATTGAGCTATCCCCTTGACGCTGGTCATGAAGTGCGGCGAGAGCCACTCTCGCAGCATTAGTCGGCCCCTTAACAGCCGCGTCTTTACTGCAGGGACGCTTAGTCCCAACTGCCGCGCAACCTCATCCGTCGAAAGCTGTTGGATATCTCGGAGCATCACCACGACGCGGTAGTTTGCGGGAAGCGCCAATATCCCCCTTTCAACGAGCTGCCTCATTTCCGATTTAGAATAGAGCTCCTCCGGGTTGTCCTGCCAAGCCTTGACCTGACGAGGGCGAAAGTCCTGCTCTTCGTTGCACACAGCTTCATCTAAGCTCTCAAAATGTTTTCCGCGTCGTAATCGTTGAAACGCCGTATTCCTGGCGATACTCACCAGCCAAGTCGAAAACTTCGAGCGACCTTGGAATCCGTCGATGTGCTTGTACACACTCAAGAGAGTATCCTGCATGGCATCCTGCGCATCGGCTGGGTTGCCAAGGATTGCTGTCAGAGTGCGATAAATCAACTGGCCGTGGTGACGAGCCAACTCTTCGAAAGCCTCCAGCTTCCCACTCTGCGCCTGGGCAACAAATCCAGCTTCCGTGTCCTGTAGTGTGTCGACGAGATGCACTACGCCCCCGGCCTGAATAGGAGGCTGGGCACCACCGGAAAGATGCACTTTATTTTCGAAGTCCGGAGGTGGCTCAAAATCGGGCTGAATTCCGAGCCCCATTTGAAGGGTATTTGCGAAATTATTGAGAGCAGTGACCACCGCGCATTCCAAGATCTGTTCCTCGGTGAAACCAAGTGTTTGAAGCTTGACAACATCTTTGCGGGAAAACTCTGAAACACGCGTTCCCAATTTGACGGCGAAGTCCAGTAGTGCTTTATCGGATTCCGACAGGTTGGACTCATGATGGTCCACGGCAATCTGGTCGCCTTCTTCCGAGGGCATACCCAAGCCGCGCAAAAGGTTGCAATGCATCGCGACGCAATAAGAGTTAAGGTTCGCTGCTGATACGGCCAGCAGAATGCATTCCTTTTGCACTCGTGTCAGGACATCTTCAGGTAGCAGAATCCTGTCCACTGCTTCCAGCTCCGCTTCAAGCAAGTCGGGTCGCAACGTCTGAGCGCGGAAGAAGTTCGGTATGAATCCGTGACTCTTCTGAACGATGGCAAAAGGTCCAAACGTCTTGGAGCTTAGGTATGGAGCGGGCACGTACGGCCCTTTATTTCGTGCCGCTTCATGAATCCCGGGCGACGGGATATGGAGCGCTACGTCACGCGGACGAGCGATTCTCGTCGGAGCGAGCTTCCGCGGTCCGAAATCTGCTTCCGGACCCAACCCCACGGATAGCGTGCAGCGGTAGACGGCTAAGGCGGTCAGGACGACGGCTTCAAGTATTAACTCGTCCTCGAATCCGCATGCCCGCAACGCTTCGATGTCTTCCGAGCACATTGAGGGAGCGTAGCGGCTTAATTTGAGACAAAATTGCAGCAAGGCTAAGTCAGCTAGCGGGAGGTCTGCGCGATGGTAGTCATTCAAGAGGTCATTGATTTGACCCTCGGACATGCCAAGCAAAGATAGGACTTTACTCTCCAGGGCCACGCAATACGTGTCGTGTCGATCAGCTGCAATGCTTAGAAGGATTCGTTCCTTATGTACCCGCGAAATCGCTCCTCCCTGTGAACGCACGGCACTTTCAAGCTTCGCCTGGGCCTCGATGACGCGAGGTAATAAGGTCTGCGCATAGAGGAGATTGGGGACGAATCCGAGGGCCTCTTGAAACGCGGCAAAGGGGCCGAATTCCTCTTCCAGTCTAACTTCGCCGAGAAAGCTCAATCGCCCACCCTCAGCTCCCGAGAATCAACAGCAAGCGACACGTTTTGATCGGAAACCGTCAGTATAATTGTTACGCCAGTAATACTCACTGCCACTTGCCCTGTCGGACCTCGCCCGGGCAATTGCACGCTCACGCGATTTGGCCCGAGTCGAAGACCCGCAATCGCGAACCTTCCGTCGGTTCCTGTAACTGCGGTTAGATTCTTTTTGGCGCCGGGTGTGAATACCGTTACCTTCGCTCCTGCCACAGGTTCGCCGGCAGCCGTGCGTACGGCGCCAGCCCAGGCCGGCGCAGACGGCGAACTTTGTTGTGTTTTGCGCCCGCAAAGGCCCCGCGCTCATGGCCAAAGAATTCGCTTTCGAGGAGACCGGCGGGAATGGCGGCACAGTTGACCTTTACAAACGGCCGATCCTTGCGGTGGCTCAGTACTATCTGCGGATCGCTTGATTCCAAATCAAGCAGTCGCTGCAATTCGGAGAGGTCTTCGATTTCGATTCGACCGCTTAGAGTGAGGACAACTCTTCCATTCGAAGTCCGCTCGATCTTGAGCATTGGCCCTCCTCGACCACCCTAGCTCCACTTGCAATAGCTGGTCCTTTTGCAAGTTAATGAAAATGCGGAGCCTACTGGTGAAGGTGCTTTGTAAATGGCGCGAATTCGCGGGGTTTTCGCGGACTTGGCGAGCTAATTCTAGGTCACTTTAAAACGGTACTTATTGATCCGCAGCGAGCGGATCTTGGTTTCGAGGGTCGATGGGGGAAGGCCCAGTTTAGCAGCTGCGCCGGAGGCACCGGATACTTTGCCTCCGCATTCGGCTAAGGTCTCTTCAATTAACGCTTTCTCATCGGCTAAAGGCCTCTGGAAAGGATGTCGAGCTACTCGGACCGCCTGAGAAGATTCCAGGGACAGCCAACTCTCCTCAACGACCAAGCTTCCTTTTTCATGGACAATAACCGCTCGCTCAATCACATTTTGAAGTTCTCTGATGTTCCCGGGCCACGAGTATGACTTCAAGAGTTCCAACGATTTCGATTGTATTCCCTTGATGTCTCGACCTGCTCTCCGTGCGTACCGACTGATGAAGTATTCCACTAGCGTCGGAATATCTTCTCGTCGTTCACGGAGAGGAGGAATCTGAATCGGGAAAACATGGAGACGATAAAAGAGATCTCTACGAAATGTGTCAACGGCCAGACCTGCTCGCAGATCGCGATTGGTTGCCGCGATCACGCGCACATCCGCTCGAATTGGCTGGCCGCCCCCCACGCGTTCAAATTCCCTCTCTTGCAGGACGCGCAGGAGAGCAACCTGCGTTTCCGGGGGGAGCTCTCCCACTTCATCGAGGAAAATCGTGCCGCCCTCTGCAATCTCAAAACGCCCGAGACGTCGCTGAAAAGCACCGGTGAAAGCTCCTTTTTCGTGACCGAAAAGCTCCGAGGCAATTAAGGAGTCTGGGATCGCGGCACAGTTAACAGCGACGAAAGCCTGCGAAGAACGGGCAGACCTCTTGTGGATGGCGCGCGCAATCAGCTCTTTTCCTGTACCGGTTTCTCCTGTGAGGAGGACCGTCGAATCTGTCGGGGCGACTTTCACAACACTCGAAAGAACAGCTTCCAAGGCCGGCGATGAGCCTACAATTTCCTCGAACATGAGGGCCTGATCGATTTGCTCCCGGAGCGCCACGTTTTCATCTTGAAGGCGATCTTTCAAGCGCTTAATCTCCTCGAAGGCCTTTTCCAATTCAGTTCTGGCCTGCCAGTGTTCAGTCACATCCATTGCAGTGCCGAGGAATTCCACGCTTGCTCCTGACTGGCTCACGACTGGATGGCCGATCGACCGGAGATGCTTGACTCTGCCCGATTCACCTCTTTGCGCATGAGCCACAACGTGCACATTTTTGACAGAGCCATCAGGCATCAGTAAGCGGCGTTCAAAATCAAAATCGTTCCCATGCTGTGCAGCTTGCTCGATGGCCTCTTTCACAACGCAAGTATCTTCGGGATGAATCCGCCGGAGCATGAGTTCCAAAGTCGGATTTGTGGTCCGGTCGTAACCAAAGATCCGAAAGGTTTCTTCCGACCAAATCATTTCCCCTGTGGCGGCATTCCAACCAAAGCTGCCGGTTTGGCTCAGCTTTTGGGCTTCGAGCAGGTAGGCTTCGCTACGACGCAAGTTCTCTTCTGCTTTCTTGCGCCCATCAATATCGGTAAGAAGGAAGTACCATCGAATAATGTTGCCTTCAGCGCCGCGTAGAGCGGTTCCCCGCGAGTGAAACCAGCGGTATACGCCGTCGGCCCGGCGGACACGATGCTCGTAGTCAAAGGCTTCTCCGGTTTTCAACGAGTGCCCCCACAGGGCTAAAGTCCGTTCGCGATCATCCGGATGCACAAGCGAAACCCAATCCTTTTTTACTTCCTCAAAGGTCTTGCCAAAAAAATCCAGTACCCGTTGACTGACGAGTTCGACTTCACCGTTTGCAGTCGTCGCATTCACGAGGCCGGGAATGCTATCGACGATGAGGCGGAAGTTCTGCTCGCTCGCTCGCAGCACCTCCTCAGCGCGTTTGCGATCTTCAAGATCAGTATTCGTTCCGTACCACTTGACGACTTTTCCCGATTCGTCACGCCAGGGGCTTCCGCGGAACAAGAACCATCGAAACTCCCCGTCGAAGCGCCGAAAGCGACCCTCCATTTCGAACGGCTGGCCGGAATTCAGGGCTTCCTTGTATTTGGCCAGCATGCGCGGGACGTCATCTGGATGAATCGCAACCAAGAAGCCCCAATCCACCGCTTTATCCCTGGAAAGACCGGTATAATCCAACCAGCGCCGATTGAAAAATTCAGCGGAACCATCCCGACGAACGACCCATGCAAGCGTGGGGATCGTGTCAACTACAAGTCGCAACTGGTTCGCAACCTTGGCTTTCACTTCGCCGAAGCTCCTCTTCCGCCCGCCTGCGATCCTCAATATCAGGATGAGTGCCGTACCACGTGACAACCTTACCGTGGTTATCGCGCACCGGGCGGGCCTGAAATATGAACCAGCGATACTCTCCATCAAATCTCCGTATTCGCGCCGAGACCTCACCTGGCTCTCCGGATTCCAGAAGGCCCTGCCACATCGTTAACAGATGTTCGACGTCGTCAGGATGAAGCGCCGATTTCCAACCCCAGCCACAACCTTGTTCTAACGAAAATCCTGTGTAATCGAGCCATCGTTGATTGAGAAAATACGCAGCGCCATCAGGACGGCACGCCCACGCCAACACCGGGATTGTGTTAATCATCAGGCCTTCATTTCTGACTTTTTTCTCGGCACGTTTGCGATCTTCAATGTCAATGCTCGATCCGTACCACTTGATGATGATTCCGTTTGTATCGCGTCGTGGGACCTTGTGATGGAGCATCCAACGATATTCACCATCGGCTCGTTGGACGCGCGCCTCATACAGGAAAAGTTCTCCGCTGGCCAGGGACGCACGCCATTTTGCAACGATTCCCTCGACGTCATCAGGATGAATCGAGGATATCCATTTCCAGCCCTGCACATCCTCCAAGGACCGTCCCATATATGTCAGCGAAGTTTCGTTGAAGAAATCAAGGTAGCCATCTGGCATGGCGGTGTGGATGAACGCAGGCACTGAGTTGATGACAAGGTGGACGTCCGAAGGATTCACCGGTTGCTCGGAATCATGCCCGCTGAAAGCCATGTAGGCCATTATAATCCTACTCCTTTCGGCTTTCTGAAGTGCGATGTGAGAGCCGGGGCTGCTTTGAGATCGGAACGTGGTAATCCTAAGTTCGGATGATCCTGCATACCTGAAGTCGCTGCGAACGGCAGAAAGAGGCAAAGCCACTGCCATCGGGGAGTATTCAACGCCGCAGTCGTAATGGTGTAGTTTGCGGCCATATTTTGCCCTCAAACCTATATGCGGCTTGTCCCACCATAAGAAAAACAATTCACTCGGTTGGTGATACGCGGTTCCATCTGCTTTGCATTCGATGCCCGTTGAGGCACAGAACGTCCAATTTATTTTGTTGCTCCGGTGCGGTCCGCCCCAAGTGTCGAGCCGTGGTATGAGCTGAACGGAATGTCCACCGAAAGAAACTCTGACCTCATTTCCAACAGTCCGACAGCCGTTTCCGCAATTAAGTTTGCGTCGAGACGCCCGCTGCTGCGAGCATTCGCACAAATGCACATATATTGACATGGGCATCTGAGCCCGTAGTCATGCTGGCTTCCTAACTCATTTCTTTCGAATACATTTCCAACACGCACGTTTGGACTTTGAAGTGCTTCCCTCGAAGGTGTTCGAGAGCCTCGCGAAGGACGCCGGTACAAAATCTGAGGCAAAAGAAATGAAAACCGAAAGGTCGGAGTCTCGGTGAGCGACGAGCGAAACAACAATTCGAGGCGTAGCTTGTCGAAATTCGGTGTTCCGAGGCTCAATTGGTGAGTGTCGAACATCCCCTTCGAGTCCTTCATAAATTCCCACTTGACCCTAGTGGCCGAAGCGCGATCCATGCCTACGACAACGCACGGCTTTGGGCCTTGCCTACCTAAGGCGATTTTTTTGTTCATCCATGCAACTTTCGCTCGGCAAGTGACTCTTATCGCCCGTGAGAGTTGAGCGCCCGAGGGTGCTCGTTCGAAAACTTAGCGCGAGTCGTTCTGCCCAGGCTGAAATAATCAAAAGGAGACTTAAATGATTGAACCAAAGCAGAGGAAAGAAAAATCGCTACTTGGCAGGTCTCGTACAAAAGCCTTCCGCTTAATCCGGACAGGCTCCGCCCTTCTCTTATTCGCGGGCGCCGCCTCGCCCTTTTATGGCCAGTCTCCCGAGGCGCTCAAGTCAGCGGACAAAAAATCCCAATTGTCTCCGCAAGAGCAGAGCGTGCGGCGCGATCAAGTCTACGTGCGCCAACTTCTACAGAGGGGAACTTCGGAGGCGAAAGTCGAAAGTGTTCTCCAACTTTCCAGCCGATTCACCAGTTTCAACCCCACGGGCGACTTCCATGAGTATGCCGCCAGCCTCATTGCCAAAGAGAGGGCAGCTCTGAAGCAGCAAAAACAAACTCAGCAAGCCGGCGTGGCCTCGCAAGCGCCGGTTGCCGCGGTCATCTCTGACATTTCTGCTGTTCCAGCCAGCGCGATAGCCCTTGCCCCGTCGAATCCCGTGGGAATCAACAGCGTGAAGAGTTCCCAAGAGAGCAGCCGGGACAATTCCACTGAGGCTGTCACAACCAGCGCTCCCGAGAACAATCAGGCTGCAGTCTCGAACTCCTCCCCAGCAGCCTTTGGAGGCGGTATATTTCTTCCCGCCGCCTCAACTCCATCGACTGGCGGCGGGGCCGCTCAGAACACTTCGGTGGGTGCAGTTTCGAGCTCCAAGGGCGCGGCAGGTTCCGGCGGCTCCTCCGGCCACCAGTCAGGTTCTGGCGGTTCTTCGGACGGCGGATCCAACAATGCAAATACCTTCAATTCCGACCAAGGCCCTGGACCGGGGCCGATCGGTCCGGGACCAGGGTGCAACTTGTTCCCCGCTCCGCCCTCCGTCGGCGCCAGCGTTCCGCTGACTTACTTCGGGCCACCGCCCTCGGAAACCAATCCGAGTCTGGTCGGGCCCGTTCAACTGCTGAAGTCCGGGACTGTTGACGCAACGCGCGGGACCATTACTTTGCCGCTTTATTTGGGCCACATGAAGGGCAGCAAGAAGAACGTCTGGTACATCCTTACAGATGTGGATGATCCGAACGTGGCCGCAGAGCTGGGCCTGAACTTCTCTGCGAAACTTACCTTCGCATCCAACGCGGCAAGAACGGCGACCCTCGCCGCGGACGGGACCCTCGTGTTTGATAAAGGGACCGTGGATTTCTCACCAGTCCGCAGCGTCGTCCCCGGGCCTGCAGGAGCTGAATTCCCTCCGGTCTCTGTCCAGCCCGGAGCGGTGGGCGATGCGGACTACAGTCCCTTCGTGCAGATCACAAATGCTGGCGGCGTGATTTACAACGCTTCCATCGTGGCCTTCGACGTTGACGCCAGCCAAATCAACTTCCCCGATGGCAACGTGGACTACACCAAGGTGCACGATGAAGTCGTAGCCATCGACCCGATCAATCAAACGGTGACAATCAACCTGATCAATGGGTTTAGCTTTGGCCGGCCGGTTTGGTACATCTCGATGGATGCGAGCATTCCTCTTTCCGCCGCCATCGAGCACAACACCTTCGCTCCTTTGATGGCGCAGCTTCATCTGGGCGGCGATGACAGCTTCTCCAGCCCCATCGAGAGAATCTTCATCGGCACGAACGGCGCCGAATCAGGTGGTTGCAACAATCCTCAACGGCAAGGCTTGTCTGCGGATTTGGCTGATGGTCACCGCCCCAACAACGTCCTTGGCGGAATTCCGACGATTGCGCTGGATTACAGCCCGGCTTGGGACGCTCAGTTGTTTGAATGGACCAAAGATGCAATCGACAACGGCTTCCGCGGTCAGGTGCGCGAAGAGTTCCAGATTCTCACCTTCGTGCAAGACGGCCTGATCACCGGCCCCGGTGGAATACCATTTGGGAGTTCGGGATTCACGATCAACTGCCCGATTGTCCAGCGCCTGGACTGATCACATAACCTAATCGTAGGTCCATCCAGCTTCCGGTTCCGACACTCTGTCGGGGCCGGAAGCTTTAGTAAGTCTGCGTTGCCGGCGTGATTTTTGTTGGATTTTCCTGGCAAATTGTCTTAACCGGACTACCTGAGAGGGCGGGTTATAAAAGTGATGGATACTGGTAACCACTACTTACCTATTGAAGAAATGCGAATGGAAGCGTTGCCGAAGATAGAGTCCAGGACCTCCTTGGAGAAACTCGGAATCAATGTCTCGCGCTACGGACTTGTAATCACTCTTTGCTGATTGGGATTCTTAAATTCACAGCCGGCGAGGCGCAAGGCATCCAGCCCTTGGTGGCGAACAGTCCGCTGATGTTCTGGCTCTATCGAATCTTCAGCCTTCAGGGTGTCTCCAATCTAATCGGAATGATCGAAATTGTAGTTGCTCTACTTATGGCTCTGCGGCCGTTGTCAGCAAGGCTCTCTTTCATCGGAAGCACTGGTGCCATCATCACCTTCGTGCTTACGGTGAGTTTTCTCTTCTCGACTCCGGGGGCGTTCCAGTTCTCGCACGGATTCCCCTTGTTGGGGGATGCGGGCCAATTCCTCATCAAGGATGTTGTTCTCTTGGGCGCATCCATCTGGACTGCGGCAGAAGCACGCAGCGGAGGCTAGCTCAATCCGAATTCTAGTTCTCTCTGGACGAGCAGGTCGCCGCGGCACCCTGCAATGCCCGTGGGAGCCTTCGCCCGGCATAGCCGAGCCGATTATTCCGATAGAGAAGTTGAAACCTTTCGGCGCCCAGCGACTCCCATTCAACGGGCCGGACATCTTTGTCAGGGCTTTCAAGTCCACCTCGAAAGCGCAGCAAGAGCAAGTTTGTTCAAACCCTGCGGCAACTTTGGCGATGCGCGAGGCGGACTGAGCGTCCGGATGGTGTTTGGCATCTCATTCCAATCGACAGGAGACTACTCAATACGACCAAGACGACCAAGGCTCTGCTGGCTGGTGCGGCGTTCGCGGGATTGCTCGGCGGGACCGCTCCAGCAATTAACGCCTCAACTCTGCTCCCGTCGCTGAAGACTTCTTTCAACGCGCAGGATCAGAGCCAGGACAAGAAGGTCAAGGAAAACAGCACGCGACCCTGGACTGTCGCCGATCCCTTCACTTTTCTCTCCTCGGCTCTTCTCGTTCTCACCTTCGGCCCCGACAAAATTGCCCTGGCCCCCTATCTCCTGCGGCGATTCCCGTATCCTGCTTCGTAAGTAGACGTATCCGGAGTCATCCTTCCCAACGGCGATCCCTCACTATCCAAGTAGGATGGGCAGCAGCAGACCTAGGCTTAGAACGAAAAACCATAATGCTGGAGCTGGCGTTCCAACAGGGCGCATTCGCTTTTGCTCTCTCAGGGCGGTTTTTGGGTCAAGGAGCAACCAGCGCAGATGGCGACGCTCCAGCAGGAGAAAGATGGCCGCCGTCACAGCACCATAAATAAGGTGGCCCACCATAGATGGTAGGAGTGCGGATGCTGCGCTTGATCTCCAATCGGTCTCTCCCGTGAGAGCGAGGGGCAGCAGAGTCATTGGCCCCAGGTACCACCAAATCATTCCAAAGAGGCATCCCCACGGCACTCCCACGCTGAAGCTTGATCCTTCATTCCGGAAGAGCAGACCATAAGTCGCACCAATTACGGTACTCACCGTGAGATGGATCGCCAGGCCTTGAAACCCGAGAAATGGGGTGCCAAGACCGGCGACCGTGGACAACGCCCCTGTAGCTAGTAGGACGGGACTCGCCACTGTGCCGCCAACCAGACCCGCAAATGCCCCCCATCCGAGTGAGCGCAGCACCTTTAAGCCCGGACCTTCCGGCTCACGATTGAGCGGGTCAGATTGCACGAAAAGTTTCAGCCATGCTCGGTCGATGGCTGCGTAGATCACCCCAAGAATCAAGCCGTAAATAATGTGCCCAACGAGGGAGCCAAACAATTCGGTGCCCTCGTCCGCTGACCAATCGAGCCCGTTTCCGCTCCAGAGGGGGAAAAGCGTCAAGGGGCCGAAGAACCACCAGAACATTCCGAACCCCAGGCCCCATCCCATGCTTGAACCGAGACCTCGTACATCTGTCTGGAACAACAATCCGAAAGCCGCTCCAATCATCAGCGCGACTAAAAAATGGAGTGCGACCATTTCCGCGTGCGAGCCAAGCTGCTGGAAACCCCCGAGCAGTGGATAGAATCCGCCTTCGTACATCCAACGGCTAAAAATCAGTCCGCTCAAGGTGCCGGCAACTCCACCGACGACGATTGCGCGACCCCATCGGAATTTGGGTCTCGCTGAACGCAGCCGTGTCGCACCCAGGATGCCTAGCGTGAGACCGACGGGCATGCCGAGCAAAACGAGATAAGCTACCAGTTCTGGAAAACGTGCTCGTGCGTCCATTAGCATGGCAGCAGAACGCGGCGTCCCTTTCAACAAAGGAAGAAGACCTGCCGGAATCAGCAGCCAGACCAGCGATGCAAAGCCCAGTCCCCAGATTAATCCCGCTCCAGAACTGTCCGCTCGTTCCCCAAAGCCCCACCAGAAGAAGAGTCCAAAGATTGCTCCGATAAGAAGGGCATAAGGCAGAGATGTCCCAAGTTGCGCGTGGCCGATCGCCGCGCAGGCTGCTCCCACGGCAATTCCCAACAGGGGTTCGAGCCACCGCGAGCGTTTCAAGTTCAGGGTGGCGAGCATTTTCTCTGAAAAGTTTGACGATGACATTCGAAACTCCCTACTTCAGATCAATCGTTTGCACAATGTCGCGTGGAAAGAACAGCTCAACGGTCCAATCAAACAAAACTCGTACTTTCCGCTCCAGACCGGGCAGCTTCGCGAGATAGATTCCCCGCCACATCAACCATGCAAGTAGCCCTGAAAAACGCAACGATCTGGTCCGGGCAAACGGCACTGTCAGTTCCGCACACGCCGTCTGGTGGCCGATCACGCAGAGCGCTCCGAGTGAATCGAAGTGGAATCCTTTCAATGGCCGCCCTGCCAGGTCGGCCGCCAAATTCTTGGCAAGTGCTTGGGCTTCGCGAAGCGCGAACTGCGCCGTAGGTGGGCAAGGATTGCCCGATTCCGCGTCAGTCACCGCCGCGCAATCTCCCAGCGCCCATAGGCCGGTCTGCCCCGGGATCGCAAGATTTGTGTCGACCCGCACCGCGCCGCGCTTGTCCTTTTCGACGTTGAGCGACTGGACGAGAGTGCTCGGCGCGGTTCCTGCGGTCCACACGAGAGTTTTAGCGGGAATCTCCCCATCGTTGAGAACAACGATCCCCGGCTTTGCGTTGGCCAAACGCGCATTGAGCCGGAACTCCACTCCGCGCTCGGCCATTTTCTCCTGCGCATAGTGCGCCAACGATTCGCTCAATTCAGGCAGGATCCGCTCCCTGGCGTGCACCAGCACAACGCGCACTTCTTTCGGGCCAAGATTTGGGTAGTCTGCCAGGATGCCGCGAGCAAAGTCATTCAGGGCGCCCGCCAGTTCCACGCCCGCGAATCCGCCACCGGCGATCACGAAGGTGAGAAGTGGTACGCGAAGTAATGGATCAGGCTGTCGATCCGCGAGCTCGAACATCTCGATGACATGGTTGCGAATTCGAATGGCATCCAGCAGGCTCTTGAAGTTAAACGCCAACTTCTCGACGTTGGCCATTCCCAGGTAGTTCGAGACGGAACCCAACGCGAGAACAAGATGATCGTAGCCGAGAACACGGGCTTCGGGAGTACCGTCAGTAGACGCGATGCCCTCCAGGAAAACGCAGCGCTTTCCCAAGTCGATTCCCGTTGTTCGGGCGCGAACGAACTCTGTCCGATGCAAACTGCTGCGCAGTGGTGTGCTGATGTGGCTTGGTTCCAGGCTGCTGCCAGCCACTTCAGCTAACATCGGAGTGAAGAGGAGTGCGTTGGTATCGCTGACAAGCGTGATGTGGACCGAGAAATTTTTCTCCAACTCCTTTTCCAGACACTCAGCTGTCTTCATCCCGGCGAACCCTCCGCCCAAAATCACTATCCGTTTAGCTGGGGAAGGGATCTCCGAGTGCACTTCCACCTCCGGCCCAAATATCTCGCTGGTCCAATCGGACAACCATGTGCTGATGATGGCAAGCACGGCACCATACAGCACCCATCCGACCAACGCGGGGAAATGCCCCCGCATCTGTTCCGCGCTCCACTCAGGCATCTGGCCAACAAACACAGGCAGAGCAATTACACTGACAAGAGCCCACAGTGGCACACCGAGCGCGGCGCCGGTCATGAAGTTGTCCGCATACGCCCGTCGCGCCGGTCGCAAGCTCAAGGCGTAAAATGCGCCCAACACGGTTCCCAGCAGCAATCCCAATACAGGCCGGCCCAACGTGAATCCCAAGGCCGCGCTGGACAACGCGCCAGCAAGAACTCCAATGGTTGCCTGGCGAATAGTTCGGTTCATGAGATTACCCCCGCCACTCTTTCCCCAACTTCAATTCCCAGCGATATTAGGTCGGCCATTTTCTTGGATGGCATTTTTGGACTAAGAGTCATCATGCTGGCTTGCGATCGGCAAGTTCACCCCATGCCCGGCGGATGAAAACGAGGCCTCCGTAAACAAAAACAACCGTTCCGAGGATGGGGGGAATGAATTTTGAGCCGGGGAACGTGGGTGATGTGTACCCAAGCCAGTGTTGAACGTCGGTTGACCAAAATACGACGGGGATCGCGAGAGCGAAACTCAGCCAGAAGTTGTCGCGAAACATCGCCACGGAGTGTCCGGCGTGACGGTCGTGGGTCGCTCGGATGTCTGACATTTTGTGACCAGCCTGTGGGGCGGACTCTTTTCCGGTATCTTTATGCGTCATGTAGTCTGTGTTGGAGTCCGATGGTCTTCGCTTTTGTTGGTGTTCGGCGCTCAATTCCATTGCTCCATCTCATAAACCGGCGTAGTAGTCATATCCCTGCTCGTGCCAATAGTCATGCGGGCGCCCGTCGGTGTAGACGATTCGGCCAATCTGTTTGAGCTGTTTGATACCGTACTTGAGTGGGGTGACCAGACGCAGAGGCGCGCCATGGTCCGGTGTCAGAGGCTGCCCGTTCAGCTCATAGGCGAGCAGGGTTTGTGGGTGTAGTGCGACTTCGCGCTCGATGCCGACGTAATACTGGCCGTCAGGCGTCTCGAAGCCCACGTACCTGGGAATGCCACTCGCCGGCTCATTGTAATCAGACTGATTGCGGCCCCCATTGAGTGGCGGATAGGCGGCGAGGAAGTCGCGCAGGCGTGTGCCGCCCCAGTAAACTACTTCGCTCCAACCTTCAATACACTTGAACTCCGCGACCATCTCCACGTGCGGCAGCTTCTTCACATCCGACATGGTGAGCAGCAACCCGGGAACAGCCGTATGCGCCCGTTCGGGCATCTCCATCGGCTTCATCCTTACAGCACCACCTTTGGAGTCGTCCTCGTACATGGTAGGTTTCTTCGGAGGCGAATCGACATCTGGGTTAGGAGCTTCTGTGTCCGAGGGATTCATTCCGTAGGTCCAAGAGGACACGTCTCTGCTGTACTGTGCGTAGGACGCAGGGTTCAAAACGCCGACGAGTTGCAGGCGCCAGTCCTCGGGCCGAATCTCGGAGAGTCCGATATCGCCGTTACGACGGAAGGAACTAACCGCTTTCGATCTTTCGAATTCGGGCGCCAGTGCACGTTCGCGAAAGATTCGGCGAGCAACTCCGGCGTTGAGTTCCATCGCCTTGCGGAAGGGCGAAGCGAGTCCGTCAACTCCGGGTTGATCACTCAACAATTTCCAAATGCCGCCGCCCGCCACGGCGGCAACAGCGGCGGCTAGGAAGCCACGGCGCGACCGGCGCTGGAGCCCCGCAAGCGTTTCGCGCTCAACTCGCTGAGATGTTTTGTTCATTGGGCACCTTGTCGTCCTTCCCCAGCTCGCCAGGTAAAATCTGATACCCGATGATCATGGCGCGGAAGTTGTTCCAGCCCGCGCGGATAACCTGCGCAACGTGTACTAAGAAAAAGCCAACATAGGCCATCGTCAGCCAAAAATGGAACCACCGTGCCATTTCGTAGCCGCCGAGCAAAGTCGTAAGCACATGCAGCTGAGTTGGTTTGTAGATAGCAAGCCCTGTGAGCAACGAACCCGCCCCCATGAGAATGACGCCTGTGTAGGCCAGCTGTTGTGCTCCATTGAATTTCCGATGCGGTGGATGGTGCTTGCTTAACCCCAGATCGTGCAACGTCATCTCGATTGCTTCCCTAAACGAACGCCGCGTTGGAACGAGTTCCCGCCACTCACCAGAGAAAAAGGTGTAAAGGACATAGGCGACTCCGTTCAGTGCGAAGAACCACATGAAGAAAAAGTGGTAGCCCAGACCTTTCGCAAGCTGGAATTTGAGGTGGAGAGTGTTGTAGAACCACGTAGGAAAGAGCCGGAAGAGTGTCCAGCTACCGAACCCGACGCGATAGACCCGGTGTGCATTCAGCCCCTCGTACTGCGAATCGGCCCAATAAATGAGAAGACCTGAGTAGACCATCACGACAAGCAATGGGAAATTGATCCAATGCATCCAGCGGATCGCCAATGAATGCTTGTACTTGATCCTCACGGTCGTTCCTGTGGGTACGTCTCTCGCCTGATTTACTGCGGGCTTCGAAGACGCTGCGGGCGCCGATGGGTTCGATTTATCGTCTGGCTGTTTCCAATCCCGCTCGTTCATACTCCACCGATCTTCCAAGTCACGTAGATCACGTTCATGCGAGTTTGCCAGCCGCAATTCGAGTTCAGTGCAACTCGGGATGCTGGCGGAGGGCCTCGGCTTTGAGGATGAAGCTTCCATCCGTCACAACCTCGTCGTTCACCTTCAATCCTTCCAATACTGAGTAATACCCGCCTGCTGCAGAACCAAGCCGGACCTCGCGCAATGCGAAGCTGCCGTCATTGTCCTTGACAGGAAGAAACACGAACCACCGTGCGCCGATGGATTGCACTGCTGCTTCCGGCACGACTGGGCCAGGAGCGCCGGGAGACGTGAAGTCGACGTCGGTGTACATGTCGATGCGCAAATCCTCATGGGGATTGGCGACCTCGATCCGGGCCTGGGCCGTCCGCGTACTCGGATCTACTTGAGGTTGGATATAAATGACGCGCCCTTTCCATAGACGCCCCGGATACGCTTGAGCCGTGACAGATGCCGCGGTGCCGACGCGCACGGATGCGAAGTCCTTTTCGTTGATGCTGGCCATGATCCAGACCGTGGACAGATCGGCCACGGTAAAGAGTTCCTGTGCCGTACTCACAACCAATCCAAGATTTGCGGCGCGAGTAAGCACTACTCCGTTGATCGGCGCGGGCACGACAAAGTTCGGATCAATCTGTTCGGCTTGTTTGAGCGAGGCGATTTGCTGGTCGCTGGCGCCAAGCAACTTCAGCTTTTCGAGGGCCGCACGTACATACGATTCATGACCGGCATGCATCGCCTCCACCTCTTCCTCCTCTTGCTGACTGGCGGCTCCGAGCTTGACCAGGGCTTGCGTGCGCACAAGTTTTTTGTGGTCGGCCTCCAACTCGGCCAAGTGAGAAAGATACTGTGTTTCCGCCTCCGCGAGTTCGCCGCTGAAGACGACGGCCAAGGGGTGCCCGCGCTTGACGTGGTCGCCGAGCACCACAGGAACCTGCTTGATGACACCGCCGACGAGCGAAGTGACATGCACCTCGCGATATTCGTCTGGGTTGACGATCCCGGGAACGCGAAGTGTGCTGGAGGTCTTCTTCACGTCCACATGGACGGTTTGGACCTGCGCCTTTTTCAGATCGTCGGGGCCAAGCTCGACCTGTACGTCGGCGTTGGCTGCGGTCGAGTCCGTTGAATCTTCGTTCGCGGGAGCTGACATATCGGCCATGCTCGACATGGCGGTGCGTTCGCGTGGCTTGGGTCGGCTACCATGTTGTGTACCAAACCGAAGCCCGAACGCGATCACGAGGACTGTGACTGCACCGAGGCCGATCCACATCACGCGACGCCGTGGGGCAGGGGTCATTTCCTTCGTTTCCGTACTTTGCATGGCTTCACCTTTCATGGCAGGTTAGTGCCAACTGCCTGTTCTAGAGCAATGCGCGCCGAATACGCGTCGAGCAATATGTCCGTGTATCCAGTCTCGATATCGATGTAGCGGCGCTGTTCCGCGATGACATCCAACAACATAGTGCGACCGTAGCTGTAAGTCTGACGAACGACATCTAAGTTGTGAGCAGACTGGTCACGCACACCACTTCGGTAGGCCGTAACCCGCGCCTGTGCTCCGTTGAACCGGATGAGGTTCTGTGCGACCTCGTGCCGAATGTTCAGATCAACCGCTGCGATCTGACTGCGTGCCGCCTGGATGGCCGCCGTGTCCGCGACGATCGCACCTTGATTACGATTGAATACCGGCAAGTTGATATCGAAGCCGAAAACAACGTGGTTGAAAGTCTGGCGTATCGGTGCAAGATTTCCCGCTGCGTCGAAGGCTCGTTGCGAAAAGCCAGAGTCCGGACGCTCGTAACCGCCGAAGACACTGGCGTCTGGTTTTCCTTTTGCCCGATCGGAACGAAGTTCTGCACTGGCCAGTTCTTCGTTCGCCCGCTGGAAGGCCTGGTCGGGTCGATGATCCATCGCCAAGTGTAGAAGTTGTTTCCGGTCATAGTCCCGGGGAGGAAGTTCAAGAGCCCCCTTCAACCGGATAGGCTCCTCGGGATCTACGCCCACCGTTTCCTTGAGAGCAAGCAAGGCAATCTCTGCCTTGGCCTGATAATCAATTCGCAGCGTTTCGACGCGGTTCGCCTCGACGCGCGTCTCATCCGCATCGAGCGAAGGCACCGCCCCTTCGCGTGCACGATCCTCCATCAATCGAAGGAAATCTCGATTCACCTGGAGAAGTTGCTCGACAAACCTCAGATCGCGTATAGCAGCAAGAGCTTGACCGAAGCGCGTCCGAACTTCTCCGGTGAGCAGGCGCTCGTGATCCGCCACGCCCTGTTGCGTGGCTTCTTCCTTGCTCTCCGCGACTTCCGTCCGACGCGCGCGACGTCCGAAAAGCTCCAGTGGCAGCGATCCCTTGACATTAATCGCGTTATCGCCGCCATTCACTTCTTTCAGTCCACCAAGAGTGACGGACGGGTTTTGCCGGAGACGAGCCTGCGTTACGTCTCCCTTCGCCATAGCAATCTGCTGACGTTCCGCCAGCAGCGTCGGATTGGAAGCCAAGGCGCGAGTTACGAGTTCTTCCTCCGTGACTCCTCCGCGGGGATCGAGAAAATCACTCGCGGGCCGCGGGTGGGCCTCCTGCGCGGAAAGCGACAGCGAACCTGCCAACGCTGCCGTCATCAACAGCCACGATCGATAAATACCGAGCATTCGTTTCATGATCCCTACCTCACGTTGCTGTTGAAGGTTGTGTGGCCTTGGCCATATGGCCCGTTCCAAGAAAGCGTGAAGTGCCATGCCCCGCTCATCGCGAAGTTCGAAGTGACCTTGTAAATCCCGGTTTGGCCGGTCGACGTGAGTTCGGAATCCCCGGACATGGGAGCCATGCTGGGCATGGACATACTGGAGCCAATCTGCACATCGCCGACATCGGCGGGCTGGCCCTGGTCGTCCTTGAACTGCACGACAAATTCGTTCTGACCTTGCATCAGTTCGCCGCTCTTGTTCAGGAGCACGATGGTGAGTTTTCCGACAGGCTTGCTCGCTGCTGGTTTCAGGTCGGAGAGATTGACTTTGTCTCCGCTGCAGCCGGCTACGGCAAAAATGAACGTCAACACGATGACATGAAAAATTTTCATAAGAGTTTCTCCTTAGAGTGAGGTTGGAAATACTTGTAGGCCTTGCGGTGGTTGCGAAGCTGCAACTTCCGATGGGCTATGGCGCAGGTCACGCTCACGCAGCCACATAAAAATGATGGGTGTGACGATCAGCACGTGCGCGAGCGAACTGAGCATGCCGCCGAGGACTGGCGTGGCCAGAGGTCGTATCACCTCCGATCCCACACGGTTGCTCCAGAAAATCGGCAGCAATCCCGCCACGATGGTCGAGACGGTCATGAGCTTCGGGCGAAGGCGGAGTAGCGCCCCCTCCATGACGGCTTCGCGTAGGTCCGTGATTGTCAGCGTCCCCCGCTCGTGCCGCTTTCGTTCCACGGCTTCCTCGAGATAGATAACCATCACCACCGTCGTTTGCACCGCGGTGCCGAAGAGCGCAATGAATCCGACCCAGACGGCGACCGAGAAGTTATAGTGAAGCAGCCAGAGCAGATAGAGCCCTCCGGTGAGGGCAAACGGCACGGCAAGCAGAACGTGCGCGGCCTCCAGGAAGGAGCGGTACGTCAGATAAAGCAGGATGTAGATGATCCCGATGGCAATCGGGACGACAATCTGGAGTCTTTTTTTGGCACGAATCTCGCTCTCAAATTGCCCGCTCCAGTTGTAGTAATAACCGGGGGGCATTTTCACTTTTGCGCGAATGGCTTTGTCTGCGTCGGCGATGACGCTGCCGGCGTCGCGGCCACGCGCATTCATTAGAACGGAAACCTCCAGCAGGCCATTTTCGCTGTTGATCTGCGCTGGCCCGGCTACCTGACGAATATCCGCAACCTGTCCGAGGGGGATCTGTGCTCCCTTTGCTCCCGTCACGAGCACGTTCGCAAGCTCTCCCGGATCGCGTCGGAACTCCGGTGCGTACCGAACTCGCACGGGGAATCGCCGCCGGCCTTCGATGGTGGTGGTTAGATTGTTTTCGCCAATGGCCGTCTCGATGACAGTCTGCACCTCGCCGACATCGATGCCGTAGCGGGCAGCCGCCTCCCGGTTCGGCTTGATGTCGAGATACAGCCCGCCGGTCACTTGCTCTGGATAGATATCGCTCGCGCCTTTCACCGTCCGCACAGCGTCAGCAACCTCACGGGCCTTCGCTTCAAGTTCTGCCAGATCAGAACCGAAGAGCTTGACGCCAATCTCTGATCGAATTCCTGTCGTGAGCATATCGATGCGGTTGATGATCGGTTGTGTCCAGATATTCGCCACACCTGGCAAGGAAACGGCGCGGTCCATCGCGCTCTTGAGCTTCGGAAGGGTCATGCCCGGTCGCCACTGATCGCGCGGCTTGAGATGCACAATGGTCTCCGTCATGTTCAGCCCAGCCGGATCCGTCGAGGTCTCCGCACGCGCTATCTTTGCCGCGACATAGGCGACTTCGGGAAAACTCTCCAGCACTTTATCTTGCCGCTTCGCATACGCGATGTTCTGCGGCAGAGAAATGCTCGCATCCGCGATGGGCATGAACATGATGTCGCCCTCATTGAGCGGCGGCATGAACTCGCTGCCTATCCCGGACGCCAGAACCACGGCGCCGGCAAGAAACACGACAGCAACGCCGAGCGTGATGGCACGGTGATCCAGCGCCCAAGACAAGGCCGGACGATAGAGCTGCTGTAAGAAACGCATCACGGGATTCTGGTCTTCGGAGTGGAACTTACCGCGGAGCAGGAGCACGCATAGAATGGGCACCAGCGTCAGGGCAATGGCGGTTGCGCTAACCATCGCAAAGGTTTTGGCAAAAGCGAGTGGGTGAAAGAGCTTTCCCTCCTGCCCCGTCAGGGCAAACACCGGCACAAACGCGAGAATGATAATGGCCATCGAGAAGAACGTCGGACAGCCGACCAGCTTCGTGGCGCGCAAGACCGTCTCGAAGACGCGTCCTCGGTCGCGAGTATCCACTCCTTCCAGATGTCTAAAGGCATTTTCGGTAACGACGATCCCCGCATCCACCAACACTCCGATAGCGATGGCAATCCCCGCAAGCGACATCACATTCGACGTTACATGGGTGTAATGCATCAGCAGGAAGGAACAGAGCACGGCGAGTGGCAACGGCAGCGTGACTACCAGGATGCTACGGAAGTGCATTAGAAACACGACGTGGGCGAGCGTGACCAGGATGATCTCTTCGAGCAGCGCATGACGAAGGGTGTCGACAGTGGCCTCGATCAACTGCGATCGGTCGTAGAAAGGAATAATATGCACGCCGGAAGGCAGCCCGGGTTCGATCTCCTTGATTTTTTCCTTTACCCGGTCGATGACTTCCTTGGTGTTCTCGCCTGTTCGTGCCACGATCACTCCGCCAACCGCTTCGGAGCTGTTCTTCACTAGGGCCGCTGTACGGAATGCATCACCGATTTTGACCGTGCCCAGATCTTTCAGGAACACGGGCGTGCCGTTATGCTCACCGACCACGATATTGCGGATATCATCGAGATTTTCGATCAAGCCAAGCCCCCGCACGATAGACCAGGAGCCGTTCTCAGCGATGACATTGCCGCCCACATTCGAGTTGCTCGCCATCACCGCGCGCATCACCGTGCCCAGAGGAACGCCATATGAGCGCAGCCGGTTCGGGTCGACATCAATCTGGTATTGCTGCACCATACCGCCGACGCTCGCCACTTCCGCGACACCGGCAACCGCGTTCAGCTGATAGCGCACATACCAGTCCTGCAAAGAGCGCAGATCGCGCAGGCTGAGCCCGCCACCTTCCACGGTGTACCAGAACACGTGACCAACACCGGTCGCATCCGGGCCGAGCGTCGGCACGACGCCGGCCGGAAGTTGCTTGCTGACAAGGTTGAGGCGCTCCAGCACGCGCGTCCGGGCAAAATACAGGTCGACGTCATCTTCGAAGATCACGAAAATCATAGAGAAGCCAAATGCCGACGAAGAGCGTACAACCTTGACTCCGGGCAACCCTTGCAAGTTGACGGTAAGCGGGTACGTGATCTGATCCTCTACTTCCTGAGGACTCCGCCCGGACCAGTCCGTAAAGACGATCACCTGGTTGTCGCTCAAATCGGGAATGGCATCAATCGGAGCGCGCAGCATCGCCCACAGACCCCAGCCCGCAATTCCAATCCAAAGCATCACAACCAGAAACTTGTTTCGCAGCGAAAGCTCAATAATGCGGTCGATCATCGTTGCTTCTCCCAAGACTCACGCCAGACTCGGTGCCCGCCCGCGGACCGGAAAACGGCGAACAGTGACAAATCTGTGAGTGGAAATCCCACAGCTCTCCTCCAATGAGGACCACTTCAATCAGAGACACCAATGCGTAGTTCCGAACAAGAATGGAGAGACTAGATCCTCAGCGGAGCGGAAGCGTCGAGCGTCGCAAGTGGAGGCGAGAGCGTTCGTGACAGCCAGGAAGCGAATTGGCAGGGCTGCTCGGCCAAAGATGGGATAGGAAGAAATTCTACTGCGCTGATTACGAAATAAGGAGCAGAGGGCGAAAAGGTTGAAGAAGGCCGGAAATCGTGAGGGGGTTGAACCGATGTTTTGCAGCAGGAGTGAGACATCGGCATGCCTGACGCATCCTGTTGGCAGTGCCCGCTCATGTCTTTGCAACACTGCTTCTCAGCAGGGGTGAGCTGTGCGTTCGGAATGGCGCACGCCATAATCGGCCCTCCCAACAGGAGGACAACGAGTAGCATTCGAAAATAAACGATGAACTTCATAGACTAGAACTGACTACAGCTAGCGGAAGCATGCACTTCTTCCACCTGCGTCTGATGGTATCCGACCAGCAAAAGTTTCAGAAAAAGTCGGCTTTCTTCATGAGCAAAAAAAGGTTCTTGGCTCTGTGCGGCCCTCGCTAATCACATGAGTGTAGATTGTCTCCGTGACCGGCGATCCGTCCGCGTGGGCTTACCCTGAGGGGCAGAGATGGAGTTTCAGGCGAGTGGCAGGCTGTTAGATTATTAAACCTCTTAATGAACGTAACCGATTCGGTTTTGCTGACTCTCATCAATCAGCCCAGGACGAGCGCCCGGCCTTCTGAGCAAAGGAAACTATGCCGATGTTTCTAGCAGAACCGGAGCGGCTGCCAAGGGGGTTGGTGGCTACCTCGAGCGTGCGGGATCTAGCTCCACACGAGTTCCTGTATCATCGAGGAGATCCTGCAACGGCTGTGCATGTGGTCATCAATGGGCGCGTACGATCACTCTGCGTTAGTTCCGAAGGCAAACAGTTACCGCTCTACGTCGTTCGTTCTGGCGAGTGTGTTTCCGAACACTGCTTGTTTGCCGAAACGTATTGTAGTGACGTGATAGCCGAGGTACATTCTCAGGTGCGTGCCTTTCCCCAGGATGCCCTCCGGCGCACACTCCTCGAATACCCGAAACTTAGCGTGGAGTTCATGTCGCTGCAAACACAGCGATTCAATCGAATCCGGCTCAGTCTAGAACTTCGTTCGCTGCGCTCGGCCCGTGCACGCATCACACAGTATTTGCTTGCGTCTTCGTTATCGGGAACTGTGCGATTGGATCGCCCCTTGAGATATATGGCCGAAGATCTAGGCCTTTCGCACGAGACTTTCTACCGGATTCTTAGGCGACTCGTGGACGAAGGGGTGGTGATACGCACCGCGAGAACCCTTCAGCTTTCGGAAGAAAAACCGACCCGGTCCAAGGCCAACGCTTCCAAGTCCAATTCGTTGGCCGAAGTCTCGGGTGATTGACTTTGTATTGACGTCTGGACGAAACGATTGAATCCTCGAAATGCTAGCTCCCTAGCCGTCTTTGCTAGTCAATCATTCATTGCGCTTCGCATTTTCGAGAACTCGAAGTACCAAGAAATCGTCGCTCAAAAAAACCAACTACCCGCGCTTCGAAGGATCGCTGCCTTCACTAGGCTGATTCAAATCATATGGCCTGAGCGAATGCTGCGGGATGATGCAGGCCGTGCGCATAGGAGTTTGTGCTCGACGCTAATTGAGAGAGCAAAACGTATAACGATTACTAAGTATTTTCTACTTAGAGCTTACACTTGCTTCCGATTGGCTTGGGTATATTTACGCGGAGCGTACTTAGAAAACCTCGGGGAGAGAAAGAGGTAACAGATGCAACTCGGCACTCTAGAGAACGTGTATCGTACACGCAACTATCGTTGCGCGTGGATTCTGAAAACCAGGCACTCGTCATTAGTATTAGTGGCGCTCATGGCGCTCCAGGCCGCCAGGCCGGTCCATGCTCAGAACCCCGATGAAGTGCGCAAGTTCATCGCCGCGCAGGTCGGCGGAATTAAGAACCTGACGGTACCGCCGACGGATGCCACCATTCCCGTGCCCGCGCCGGTGGCTGGGAGCGGGAACACGCCCTACCGCTACGAGACCACCGAGGCGAAACGCTACCTTGGGAAGCAGTTGTTCCACGACCCGGTTCGGACAGTGCGCATCAACGAAAACCAGAATCAGCCAGTTGACCTGCCCGTGGGAACAGCCTTCGGCGGACAGTTGCAGGCCTCCGATTCACACGTCCAAAATATTGTCACGCAAACGCAAAAGACCGGAGGGTGCGGCAGCTGCCATATCGCCGAGTCGGCCGGCAAGGCGGGTCAGCAGATCAATTTCAACGTTGGCGGCGAGGGCCGCGGCTACTTTGACGAAAAGGGAACATTCTTCGCTCGCCGCCGGCCTCGGACTGACATCCTCCCGGCATTGAGGACGGAACCGATATTCAAAAACGACGTGCTGGTGGATTTTCTACCGACCTTGACCGACATCTGGCAGGATCCCACGACGGGTAACGAATTGGTAACCACGCCGGCCTTCTTCTACCATGCGCCCACACCAACGACGCTTTTCTCGACCGGCCGCCTCGACGCTCTGGACAGCGTGGGACGCAACTCGATGAACATGATCGGTTTCGCGTTCAACACCCGCCTTCTCTTTGGCGGCTTTGGCGGGGAGCCGCCAGCCACGATTGGCTCCCTCAACCCCTTCGACGACCCGGCTGGGGAAGACATCACGCTCGAGCTGCAGGACGCCCATCGCATGCTTAACTTCCAGGCGGCGGAGATTCTGAAGTTCCCGGCTTTCGTGAAACTGTTCCAGGATGCATTCCCGGTGGAAGCCGCCCAGGCGGACGCCCAAAACGACCAGACACTGCTGGTTAACGACCAAACCGTGTTCCGGGCGCTCGCGACTTTCTTGCGCACCATCGTCACTCGGAACACACCCTTCGATAAATTCATAGCCGGCGATGACCGCGCTCTAACGCCCCGGGAACTTCGCGGCGCCAAGCTGTTCTTTACTCCGGCCAGGGCGGGCGGGGCGGGGTGCTTCACGTGCCACAGCGGCCCGCAGTTCAACAAACAATCCAACGATCCGGACGTAGCGGGAATCGGTAAATTCATCGAGGAGAATTTCATCAACGTCGGAATTGGCGATCACCCGATCCGAGCGCTGCAAGCACAGGCGGAGGGAGTCCTCGACCCCAGCAAGCTGGGGCCGGACGGATTCCCCTACCACGCCGTAGACACCGGGCGGGAAGAGGTCACTCACAACCCTAACGACGCGTTCAAGTTCCGCGTCTTGACTCTCCGTCAGGCCAAGGACGCGCACAACTTCTTCCACAACGGAACCATGACCACCGTCCGCGAAGCGGTTGAGTACTTCAATGCCGGCGTGCCGGAGGACCTGACAGCGGGTGCGGCTGCGACGCTGTCACCCCGGTTTACGAATCCTCGCGGTCTGGGATTCCCGGCCGGTTTAGGATTGTCGGAGCAACAGGTCGACGATTTAACGGCCTTCATAGAGGACGGGCTCTACGATCCCGCGCACGTTATCTATGACCCGAATTCAACAACGCCGAGTTTCGCTCTGAATCCAGTCGACCTTACCTACTCCAAGTACCGTCCAGATCTGGCTGCATTGGGGGCAAAGGACGGTTTCCCGATTAGCGGACTGGCAATCGACGACAACGATCCTCTGACACGGCGCGATGAAGGTCTTGAGTTCCTGGATGTAACCAATAAGCTGGGAGTTCAGGTGACGCGCGATATTAGCGCTGCGCGGGAAGTGGATACGTACAAGATCACGAACATCAGTACTGCGACCGATGTTTCGGGGATCGTGGACACTGACTTGCTCATCATTGCCCAGGGGCTCTCTAACGGCGTCCAGTTGGAAAACGCCAGCGGGATCACCAGCAGCGGTAACCCCTATATCCGCGTGTTTCTGCCGACGAACGGGGTCCTCAACCCAGGCCAAAGTATCGTCACGGAGTTGATCTTCAACAAGCGGCAACCCAGTTCCAAACCGGTAAGCTTCACTCTCGACTTCCTCTCCGGACAGGGCAAGCCCTAACTGTCAGTCTCATCGGAGCCAGAGGGCTACGAAGGGCATCGGCTCAGTGCCGATGCCCTTTTTCTTGGTGCGTCTAGCATGGGCGCACTCACTTGGGGGTGCAAGTCCCCTACGCCCTCAAGGTTTTTGTCATCACGGAAATCAAGATGATCGTCGTGATGATTTTGCGCTCTTGTGGGCGGTAATCTGTTGCTCCTGTGTTTACGTGCTAACCGAAATTCATTCCGGGCCAGAAGCCGGATTCTAGGAAGTTACAATGATCGAGGCATTTGTTGCGTAGGCGCCGGTTTTCCAAACCGCCGCTGCAGGATGAACCTTGTGGATGACCAAATTTCCAGGAAATGAAAATGTGGATTGCCACAGAATTCATGGGCTTTTTCCAACCCACAATCCAACCCACAACATACGATGCCTTGTACGACTTCCGCGTGTTTTGGCAGCCCCCGCGGTCTTGTAAGTTGTTGTAAAACCTAGTCGTGCTACCCTGATAAGGGCGAGGTCCGCGTCTCAACTTCACGATCTATTTCAGTAGATGACCTAATAGTTGGCACCCTCAGAGCGAGAGCAATTTAGGTGGATTTACGATTAAGCAGAGTTGGCAGGTGCGCCTTAATCGCGCCCCTGACACTCTCTGACACCGGCACGCCAACTCTCTGCTGGTAATCTCTCAGCCGGTCGAGGTCATCGTTATCAATCCAGACGGCATATTTCTCGCGTTTTTTCGTCTTGAGGAAGCGACTCTTTCCCTGCTTCATGAACCAAGCGTATACAGACGTGTGATGCCATATCAAGAGTTATCCTCTACGTCTGTTCTTGGTTAACTATTTGAGGAGACAGAGCTTACGGTATTGGGACATTTTTCCGTTCTGGCGCCCTCCGAGTGCTGAGAACAAAAGACTTATCGGACTATTTGGCATCCCAAAACCCGCCTACTGGTGGTGCGCATGTAGTTTTGGTACGTGTGTACCAGTGTCATCCGTATCTAGATACAGTAGAATTGCTTTGTGATGATCGACGTCAAACTGCCGGAGAGCCTGTCTGTGCGACTTCAATGTGTCCCGTTCAAACGTGACCTCTATGCTGTGCAGCCTCCTCTCAATGGCATCCGAAATCGTAATTCGTTCAGCCTTTTTCTTTAGGGGGTCAGGGCGTTCGAAGCCATCAGCGGCGTCTTCAAGGTGCCGCTCTTTCGCCCTTGCAGCCTTTACCGCAGCCTCGAAATTCCCCCTGATCCTCTGCTCGCGCTTCTTGCCCTCGGTCCAGACCAAGTAGAACTTGCCCTTTCGATCTGCTTCGGATGGCTGCAGCTTGTCCGCCGGGGGTCGGAGATTGCAACTCCAACCCCACCGCCCTTCAGGGTCCTTAATTCGTTCTCTAATGCTTACGGTCGTGTTAGCCATACCCTTGGTCCATACTGACTTTCAGGGCAAAGCCTCAATTGTTTGGGACAAATTTGGGACAAGCCCAAGGCAGGCTATCAACCGTGCTCGAATGAATCACTTAGGAAGGGTTGGTAGCGATACCGGGATTCGAACCCGGGTTTCCGCCGTGAGAGGGCGGCGTCCTGGACCCCTAGACGATATCGCCAATCGAAGTACACGACAGAACGCCGCATACTGGTTACAACACTTCATTTTCCCATGAGCTAGAAGGTGCTGCAAGGCGGAACTCCGGCGAATTTTCCACCCTGCGCCAACTCCAGTCCGATTTGCGGCCGGGCGGTCCATTCCGACTCTGCTAGACTATGCACGCTTTTCGACTCTTTTCTCCATCTGGAGGAACCATGTCTGATCTGACGGCGTTTTCCCGGCGGCAATTCCTGACGCAGGCCAGTTATTTTGGCGCGATTTATTCCCTCGCGAGAACGCTTCCCTTCCCGGCTCTCGCTTCTTCACCCCGGGATGATCCCCGGATCTCGCAGACGCCCATAGCCGATGCCGGGTTTGCGTCCGTGCGAAAGATAGGCGACGGTTTGTACGCGACGATCTCTGATCCGTCAAAGGGCCTTTCCACGATGTGTAATGGCGGCTTTCTGTTCGGCAAGGATGCGGCGCTGCTGGTTGAGGGCTTTGTCACCGCCGCTGGTGCGGCATTTCAGATGGACACGCTCCGCAAGGTGTCTCAGGCGCCGGTTGCAGGCGCGCTGGACACTCACTATCACTACGACCATTCGCTTGGAAATGCCTTTTACGGCGCAAACGCAATACAACTGTGGGGCCACGCAGAGGTGCCGCAACGAATCATTGAGAGTTACGCGGCCATCCAGGCGATGGAGCGCTCCACATTCCTCGCACCCTTTGAAAAGCGCATAAGCGAAGCGAAATCTGAGGCGCAGAAGCAGCATGCGGCGGGTGATCTGAGAATGTACGGCAACATCTATGACTTCGTCAGAAAGTCTCCGCTCACACTGCCGAACCGCTTGCTCGATCCCGCAACGCTCCCGCTCAATGTCGACTTGGGCCATTTCCCGGTTGTGATCGAGGCCTATCCGGGGCATTCCGGCACCGACCTGATCGTTCGTGTTCCCGAGCAGAAGATCGTCTATGCGGGCGATTTGATCTTTAGCGGCTCTTATCCCGCGACGTTCGACGAAAAGGCCACCATTTCGGGCTGGCGTGCCACGCTCAAAACGTTTGCCTCGTGGGACAAGGACACCATTTTTGTCCCGGGTCACGGTCCCCTCTGCGGACAGCAAGGCCTACAGCTCTTGCGCGATGTATTCGACGATCTCTCGGAGCAAGCTGACAAGATGTACAGGGCCGGCGTGCCCGCGGCCGAAGCGGGCGACCAGTACGTTGTGCCCGAAAAATTCAAGGGCCTTGCGGTATTTTCCTGGGGCCTTTGCATCCGGCCTGCCATCACCAAGCTTTACGCAGAGTGGCAGCGCAAATGAAGAAGGGGCGGGTGACCTCTCGCCCCTTTTGAAGAGCCCAGTTCGTCGAGATCTTTGTCCTCCGCGGACCTTCCTGTGCGGCAAACTAGAATTTGACCAGGATCGCCAGATCAAACCGGTTCTCGATCTTCTTCAAATCTGGCGTGAAACCCGGCACAAACGCTCCCGGTGAACCGCAAATATTCTCCACGATCGACGCCGTCGGGCACGACGTCGGCGTAATCCCGCCCGGCCCCGACCAATACGGCACATTCGCCGCCCGGTGATCGAACTCCCAGCGGAACGTGATGTATTGGCTCGGCATGTAATCGAAGGTCTCGGAAATATCCCATGCTTTGAAGGGGTCTCCCGGATTCTCGGTGAAGTAAGGAGTTCCCGAAGCGGCTGTCGCGCCGTTGATGGGCGGCAACAGAACCAGGTATCTTCCCGGATTATTAATTTTCCCGCCGCCGATCGTGAGTGCGAACAGGTCCCGATGGAACCACCAGCGGTTGTAGAACATGAAACCCAGGAAGCTCTGCTTTGGCCCCTTGGCGGAATTTCCGTAGCAGCTCACACCGCCGCCGTGTTCGCATCCCGCGTCTCCTGTCAACGAAAAAGCCATCTTGCTGATGAAGTTCTCGGGCTTGTCGTAATATTTGACTTCGATGCTGTCGTCGGTGTGATATCGCACGCGGCCTGGGGTATTCAGCGCATCCTCACCAAGCATGTATTGATTGCCCAGGATCGAAAACCATCCGTTCGGCCTCCACAGAACTTGCAAGCCAAATCCCGGACGGTTGTTGAACCGGCCATACGACTGCCAGCCATTGACAAACCAGGGTTCGATCTTCAGGTGTTCGGTGGGGAACACCTGAACCCGCACGCCGTTGAAGAACCAGGGCGTGTTCGAACTCACATAGGACGGCTGGTAGGCCCAGTTGTCGAAATTGTAGTAACTGAATAAGCCGACATAAGACATGAAAATGCCGGCATCAATGTTTATTCCATGGAGAGCGTTGATGTGATAGCCGCCATAGGCTTCAGAAACGTAGCGGTAAGCATTGTCGAGTTGCCATTGCCCGCGCGCCGGGCTCGCATCGTTGCGTGCGGTCGTCTGTGAATACATTCCAAATTGCGTCATCAAGCGCGCACGCACATTGTCGTAGTGGAAGTCACCCCCAACGCCGAACTGGGTAAGCTGGACTTCGTCGGAGCGGAAGACTTCGCTCGACCCGCCAATCGTGTCGTCCTTAGGATGGTTGAAGCTGTAGATGTAGGAGACGTCCGCACGGATCTCCGGCGTGAAGAATTTCGTATCCAACGGGACTTCCTTGGTGCGCGGATTTCCATTCAGCCATGTGAAGTCCGCGAATGCAAAGGGTTCTGCCTTTTCGGCTACGGTCACGCCTGGCTTGCCTTTCTCGGTGGCTTGTTTTGGGCTGGGACCAACGGTCACACCCGGCGAACTAGCCGGACTTGAGGGTGAGATCGACGCAGCAGTCACACTCGGAGAACTCCCCGAAACAGCCTCCATTGGCGTGGCAGGAGGCGCAGGCACTGTCACGGGCCCCGCAGGCGCAATAGCCTTCGCTTCGTTCGAAGAAGGCGCCGCGGCCTCGCCCGCCGCTTTCACCTCTCGGGATTCCAGCTCTGCGACTCTTTTCTCGAGTAGTTCGACGCGATCCAGCAGCCACCGTTCGCGCTCGGTCAGACCCGCAAGGGGTACGGGCGCCTCCGGTTTTGCAGACGGCTTTGCTGTTGAATCGGTATCTCGCCTGGCGTCATCTGCGCGGGCGGTGCCGCCGACTCCCAAGCTCAGCACGAAAAGTGATGCGACGCCTAACATCAGCTTTCTGTCAACAAGAATGCGCATAGATTCCCCCCTATTGAAAAACACGCAACGAAATTTCCGGGAACGGCAGACGAGGGCTGCCTTCGTGGGTCCAACTAAACTTATGTCGTTGCCGAGAAAGAGTATCGTCCCCGGCGTAAGAAATCTGTGAAGACCGAATGAGCGTTCCATAAGCCGCCGGTGGCTCTTTTGGGTGGAAGAACTGAACCTGGGTGAACCTTCGAAGCTATTGGATGCAGCGATTGCAGGATTGACGATGTTCTTCACCATTTGGCGGGTTGAAAGCCGTTCGAGGCAAATGAATGGGCAAACGCATCTTTCCTATTCGCAGGAACGAATTCCCAAGCAGCCTTATAACGCTATTAGTTTGTTGGGATTAGACTGGACAACGAAGTCGCTCGATGGTTACGGGGAGAGGGGGCCGCCCTTAAGAGCAAGTCGAACAGTTGATGCTTGGTAATTTCTGACCGTTTGACGAACTAAGTATCGAGCTAAGCGGCGTTCCGTTTCGCAACTTCTGCCGCAACCCTCACCATTTCGTCGTGGATTAATCCGTTGGAGGCCAGAATCGAAGCACCACCTAACTGATACGGCTGTCCCTTAAGGTCCGTGATCTTGCCCCCGGACTCCTCGACCATTATCACGCCGGCGGCCGTGTCCCAGGCTTTGAGGCCAAACTCCCAGAAGCTGTCAAAGCGCCCGCTGGCCACGCTGGCCAGATCGAGCGCGGCTGAGCCGTCTCGTCGCACGCCGTGAGAGCGCAAAGTAAAATCCCAGTAATAATGAATATTGGGATGGGCCTGCCGGTCATGATTGGGAAAACCTGTGCAAAGCAGGCTGTTCTTCAGGGCGTTGATTTTGGAGCACCGTATCCTTTTGCCGTTCAAAAATGCTCCCTCGCCGCGCGTTGCGGTGAACAGTTCGTTGTACACAGGATTGTAGATCACGCCCAGTAAGAGCTCGTTCTTGCGAGCCAAAGCCATCGAGACGCAAAAGCAGGGATACCCGTGGGCGAAATTTGTCGTTCCGTCCAACGGGTCCACATGCCAGCGGAATTCCGACGCGGTTTCTTTGCCGGTGCCTTCTTCCGCCGCGACCGCATGCTCGGGGAAGTATTTTTGCAGGCCGCTCACGATCACCGATTCGGAACGGCGGTCTGCCTGTGTCACCAGGTCGAACTCCCCTTTGTAGGCGATGGCGGGCGGGCGCTCCAGCTCTTCGCGTAACACTTTGCCGGCTTCCCGTGCAATTTCGACCGCTGATTCCAGATATGCCTTGATCATTCGTGGTTTGCGCCTTCAGGAGCCGCTAATACGGCTCGGTCAAATAAGTTGTCCGGTGCCGCGACGAATACCCCGGCAGCACCTTCACTTCAATTGTACGGTAGGTGTTAGCGGGCCCGCGCGGATTTGGATAGTAGGCCAGCCTGTACTGGGTACGGAGCTCGTTGTCAATGCGGTCAAAGATAATAGGCAACTCCTGCGGAGAATCCGGGAAAAACATGGCGCCTCCCGTTGTCTCCGTGATGGTCTGGAGGGCGTGCTCCCCGGCGGTATTCCGTCCGTTTTCGTTCTTCACGGGGCGCATCACGATGGTATAGAGCAGGATTCCGGCGCGGAGGGCCGACTTTCGCGCGGACTCAAAATCCGCGCGGCTGGTGGTCTCTCCCGCGTCCGTCACCATGATAATCACACGACGGCGCTCACCGGAACGTTTCTCAAGCGCTTTCGAGCCGAGGAGCACCGCATCATAAATCGAAGTCCCGGCGCCGTCTGGAATCTTACGGACCGCAGCCTGCAACGTGGCGACCTCCGAAGAAAATGGAGCCATCTGCGTCACGGATTCATCAAACCCAAAAACCGACAGGCGGTCATCGGGTCGGAGGATCTGCTGAATGAAATGGCAAGCCGCATCGCGCTCGCTGGCCATTTCCTTATGCTCGCTGAGGCTGGCATCAATCATCAAAGCAAGGTCCAATGGCTGCTTGGTCTCAGACTCAAATACGGCAACATTCTGCTGAACCCCTTCCTCAAACACCTGGAAGGCCTCGACGGGCAAGTTCGGAGCGGGACGGTTGTGATCGTCCACAACGCTGACCAGGACATTCACGAGATTGACGGTGACCTTTACCGTTCCACGCGAAGAGTTCGTTGCCGGGGTTTTCTCCTTGGAGGCCCCCGCGGTAGGGGGAGTCTGCTGGCCTTGGCCGGACGAAGGCTGAGCCCACGGCGGGCGGTCGGGCTTTTCCTGCGCCGCGACGGCCGAGGCGGTCACAAAAAGGCCCAGAAGGGCCAGGGTAGCCGCAAATGTTTCGTAGGCGTGAGTTTTCATCTAGTTTTTATGATGCAGGTTCCACACGGATAGGAGGTGCGGGAGGCAATTCGCCATCCGCCCAGACGGCGCCATCGGCGAAATACTCTTTTTTCCAGATGGGCACTGTCTTTTTGAGAGTATCGATGGCAAACCGGCAGGCATCGAAGGCCGCGGCGCGATGGGGAGCGCTGACGGCGATAAACACGCTGGTTTCGCCTATTTCGAGGCGGCCGAGGCGGTGAACCATGGCAACGCGGTGGATGGCAAATCTCTCGTGAATTTGAGCGCCGATTTCCTTCATTTTCGCGAGGGCCATCGATTCATAAGCCTCGTACTCGAGATGCAGCGTGGGCCGGCCGTGAGACTCATTCCGCACGAAACCGTCGAAGCCTACGACAGCGCCATCCTGCCCGGTGCGGACGTGCTGCATCAGAGCCGCAACATCAATGGGCTTATGCACTAGTTCGTAGCGATCATCCGCAACAGTGTTGCTCATGGAGGCGTGCCTCAACCCCCGCTGACCGGAGGGAGGAAGGCGATATCGTCACCCGCAGCGACACGGGTTTCCCAGGCAGCAAATTCCTGATTGCGCGCGGCCACCAGGGAATTGCGGAAGCCGGCCAGTCGTGGGTGTTTCGCCGCGTAACGATCAAAGAGGTCGCCGAGGGTCGTGCCTTCGGGCACTTCTTCGACCTCTTCGGCGCGTCCAATCAGTTCCCGAATGCGCCCGAAAAACAGGACTTTGACGCGAAGCTTTGAAGCGACGGTTGGCACCCAAAAATTGTAACCTGAGGGAGAGCGCTCTGCCAGTAGGCGCACTCGGGATTGCCGCCGGCAAACGATGGCAAGAGAAAGCCAATGAAGGTTCTCATTACCGGCTCCACCGGGCTCGTGGGATCGTCGCTAGTTGCCGACTTGAGGGACGCGGGGCATACCGTGTGCCGCCTGTTGCGTCCGTCTACTGCCATGGCGGCGAGTCGAAGCTCGACTGGATTTGACGTGACCTGGGACCCGGCAACGGGCGCGCTCGGGGGAGCAGCCGTGGGTGCTGAGGCGGTTGTGAATCTGGCGGGCGCGTCAATTGCCGATGGTCGATGGACGCCAGAGCGCAAGCAGCTTTTGCGTTTGAGCCGCGTCGATTTCACCCACGCGCTGGTTCAAGCCTTGTCCAAGATGGCTGCGCGGCCGAGAGTGCTGGTATCGGCTTCCGCAATCGGCTACTACGGCGATCGTGGCGCTGAAGTCTTGAACGAGCAAAGCGCGCCGGGTCATGACTTCCTGAGTGAGCTTGCCGGGGATTGGGAGGCGGAAGCGGTCAAGGCCGAAGCGCTGGGCGTCCGGGTCGTCTCTGCGCGGTTCGGCGTCGTTCTCGCGAGACAGGGTGGCGCCTTGCCGAAGATCGTGCGGCCATTCCAGTTCGGAGTCGGCGGCAAACTGGGTTCCGGAGAACAGTGGATGAGCTGGCTCGCTTTAGAAGACGCAGTGGCTATCTTGCGCTTCGTTTTGGAGAACGGAACGGTGCGCGGCCCGCTCAACGCCGTGTCGCCTCAGCCGGTCCGCAATGCCGACTTCACGAAATGCCTCGCAAAAGTCCTTCATCGCCCCGCTCTCTTCCCTGCTCCAGCGTTTGCCCTGCGTCTTGCGCTCGGCGAGATGGGTCCCGCACTGCTTCTCTCAAGCCAGCGTGTCGTGCCCGCATACCTTGACAAGCTCGGGTATAGGTATTTGCACCCGGAATTGGAATCCACATTGAGGGCAGCAGTTTCCTAAAACATTTACTTCACAACGTTCATAGTGACCGTGATCGTAAGCACTCGCCCGCTCAAGGGATCGGCAGCTTGTGTCGTCTGAACCGTCTGGCCGTCGCGCATCGCCAGACTCAGCTCGGTTTTGAATTGCCGGATGATGGGTTCTTTGAATACTGCGGGCGCCCCCTCGGCCGTGCTGCCAACCAGCTTTGCGGCGGGAACGAGAACATCTCCTTCAACCCAGGACCGCTCAAGCAACAAACTAATGTCGTACCGGCCGTCTCCCGGGGCCAGTCCGCGAGCATCGATGTTCGTGCCGACATCGATGTACTGCATTCCTCCATCTTTACCGGCATAGACAGGGATGCGGCTTCCCGTACGGACTTTAGTCCAAGGCGAACCGGGTCCAGGCTCCGCTGCCTGGAGAAAAAACGTATAGGGTAGACTCGCGAGTTTCTTCTCTCCTTCGTGCTCTGCAAAAGTCACCTGGAGTTTAAGCGTCGTCGAAGGAGCCCTGCTGTCCTGTTTTGGCTTGTCCTGGCCGAAGAGCTGCGGGGAAATCAAGACAAGTGCGCCGAGCGCTGCCAGTGCGAAACGTGCTTTTCTCATACATTCCTCCCTGATACTCAGTGCCTACGGATTCTCGAACCACACGCAAGACTTCTTCGCCAAAGCTACTCCCAGCCAGGATCGAGAGGCTTCATTTCCAAACCCTCGATTTCGAGTGACGCGATTTCCGCGGGCAAGTCGTCATTCGCCGGAGCAGCGTGTGCCACCGCCAGGATGACCTCTTGCTGCTCTCGAAGCTGTCGAACAAACTTGGCAAAGGCAGCCTGCTCTTCGGGAAGAACGATAACCTCGGGCACGGTCTCGGAACCATTCGCAGCCGCTAGGAATGCCCTCCGATGCTCATGGCCATGGTTCAAGGAAGGAGTCACTACTTTCCTTGGCGGCCGCACACCAGGAACGGGATTCTCCGCCCCGCGCGCAGCCATCGACACATTTTCCGGAAGCACGGCGTGATGCTTCGGTTGGTGCAGAACAAAGCCTAGGCTCACGCCAAGAATCACAGCCGCGATGGCGGCCAGTCCCCACCCCGGCATCCATGAGTAGCGCTGAGGCGGCTTTTCATCGAGTCGAGCTCGCACACGCGGCAGCAGCGACGCCGGCACTTCTTCGTTCGCTATCGCCGTCAGGCCCTCTTCGAGCTGACGGAACAGCCTGGCCTGCGATTCGAAGTAAGCCTGGCACGCCGCGCAGTCCTGCTGGTGCGCTGCCACTGCGCCGGGGAGCTTTGCCTCTCCCGCCGCCAGGGCGTCCAGAATTCCTTTTTGAGATTGCTGGCAGTTCATCGCAGCTTCTCCGCCAGTTGTTTTCTGGCAAAAAACAGTCTGGACTTTACCGTGCCCATAGGAATGCCCAGCATGCCGGATACTTCTTCGAGCGTGTAACCCTGCATCGCTGTGAGCAGCAAGACCAGGCGCAGCTTCTCGGGCAACTCATCCATGGCGCGTTCCAGGCGCGCTCGGAGTTCCGTCGAGGAGGCCAGGTCCTCCGCTGTCGGCGGTGCGGGCCTGCGCTCGGGGAGCGCCCAGGTTGTCTCGCGTGACTCGCGGCGTTTCCGAGAACGAAGCCGGTCCAATGCCAGCCGGAACACGATGCGTACAAGCCAGGCGCGGAAGCGCGTCGGGTCTCGCAAACGGTCGAACTTGCGGTACGCCCGTAACAACGCTTCCTGCGCCACGTCTTCCGCATCCGCCCTGTTCCGAAGAACACCCTGCGCCACCCGGTAGGCCACAGGGCCACACTCGTGGAGACGCACTTCAAACTCGCGGCGCGAGCCTGACCTCTCGGTCTCTCGCACCATCTCTTCCTCAAGCGCTCTTCCTGGCTGGGTCAGAACCAGCTCCCGCATTCCTCAGCTCCGTTACACCTACTAGACGCCGCGGCATAAGGATGGGTTCATCTAAAGTTGGGATGGCACTCAGATATCGAGCAACTGCAGCAGCGTCTCCAGGTTGGATTCATCCACAAGCAGAGAAACCCCGGCAGCCGCTTCCGCGGTCAGGGGCACAGTGCCTTCGTCGAAGGCCTGGAATAAGCGCATCTTGGCGACGGCATATTCCTCGCTACTCGTCAAGGCACGCCCGTTCGTACGGGCCCAGTTGTCCAGCGCCGATTGCCGAACGACGATGCGCAATCCAAATGTAGTTTTGCGATCAGCCGAGATTGCGTAAATGAATTCTCCGGCCGGGCTGCCTTCGTAAGGAATGCGGTTCACTTCAAAAAAGCAGTACTGATAAACGTAGCCGTTGGCAGCGGAATAGCTTTTTATGCGTCGAACGGCATCAGGTCGTGCCATCGCCGGATTATTGGTGTGGGGTTAGAGAAAGTCAATCGAAGCACCGGTACGCTTTTGAAATGGGGGAACGCGAACCGCTGCCGCAGGCCATCGGGCAGGCAGGTCCCTAAAGGGCTCCAAAGGACGGCGTGGTCGGGGCGGCCCCGGCTGGCCGCCAGCACGCCCTTCACCGCTCGAACTCTCCCTGCACCCTAGTGTAGTGTCTCCAACGCTTCTTTACATTTGGCGATTTTGCCCATAATTCGTTCGACAGATGCGCTCCACACGAAAACCTTGGGATTCTGATTGTGCGTTTGG
>Ga0307477_10000505_pt1 | contig 42519 bp, 34 predicted proteins | sample atmos_gasesECM2C_FD_203316 | JGI IMG/M metagenome (GOLD analysis project Ga0307477, IMG submission 203316) | Hardwood forest soil microbial communities from Morgan-Monroe State Forest, Indiana, United States - atmos_gasesECM2C_515 | ecosystem: Environmental > Terrestrial > Soil > Temperate... | reverse complement strand
AGAAGATCTTCACGAGCCTCGCCGCCGACGCCGATTACTGCTGGCTGGCGGTGCGGACCGACCCCGACGCACCCAAGCACAAGGGGATCTCGATGGTGATCGTCCCCATGGACACCCCGGGGGTGCGGGTCGTGCCTATGGGGCTGCTGGGTGACCACAACGTGAACGCCACGTTCTACGAAGACGTTCGCGTGCCCCTCACGAATGTCGTTGGGGGGCTGAACCAGGGCTGGAACCTGATCACCAACCAGCTCAACCATGAGCGCGTCACGTTGTGTTCGCCCGGCATCATCGAACGAGCTTTGGGTGACGTCCGGCGGTGGGCGCAGACCACGAAGCTCGCCGACGGGCGTCGCGTCATCGACCAGGAGTGGGTTCGGATCCATCTGGCGCGGGTGCACGCCAAGCTCGAATTCCTCCGGCTCATCAACTGGAAGGTGGCGTGGAGCGCGACCCAGGGACGACTGGACGTGGGTGACGCGTCCACGACCAAGGTGTTCGGCACCGAGTTCTACATGGAGGCGCTGCGCCTCCTGTCGGAGGTCGTGGGCCAGGCCGCCTACGTGAAGCGCGGCTCACCCGGGGCGGTCCTGCTCGGACGGCTCGAGGCCTACACGCGAGGACTGCTCATCCTCACCTTCGGGGGAGGCACGAACGAGATCCAGCGGGACCTCATTGCCATCTTCGGGCTGGGCATGCCGCGGTCGCTGCGATAAGTCGAGGACGGACGATGGACTTTTCTCTCTCCGAGGAGCAAGACGCGGTCCGGGAGCTGGCGTCCCGGATCCTCTCTGATCTCGCCACGAACGAACGACTGAAGGAGGTCGAGGCCTCAGACGATCGCGTCGACCACAAGCTGTGGCGTGAGCTCGCCTCCGCCGGGCTCCTCGGTGTCTCACTTCCCGAGGCAGTGGGTGGGGCGGGCCTTGGGTATCTCGCTGCTGCGGTCGTGGTGGAGGAGGTCGGAAGGTCGGCCGCGGCTGTGCCCTACGTGGCCTCCGTCGTCTTGGGAGCGGGTCCGATCGCAAGGTTCGGAGATGCCCCGCAGCAGGCGCGATGGCTGACGCCCATGGTGGCGGGCGATTCCATCCTCAGCGCCGCGCTGGTGGAGGAAGGTGGCGATCCCCTCCATCCCATCGCCACAGCGACCGCAGTCGACGGTGGCTGGCGCATCGACGGGACCAAGTCGTTCGTCCCGGCGGGGATGGTCGCGGACGCCGTGGTCGTTCCGGCCCGCATCGGCCAGGACACCGGGCTTTTCGTGGTGGAGACCTCGTCGCCCGGGCTGGCGCGTCGGGCCCAGGAAGCGACGAGCCGTCAGATCGAAGCCGAGCTCGAACTGGACGGCGTCGTCGTCGGACCGGACGCGATGCTCGTCTCGGGCGAGGCCGGCGCTGACGCGCTGCGATGGCTCGTCGAGCGGGCCGAGGCGGCGCTGTGCCTCCAGGTCTCGGGAGCGTGCCAGGCCTCGGTGCGGCTGACGGCCGAGTACACGACCCAGCGCGAGCAATTCGGCAAGGCGATCGCTACCTTCCAGGCGGTCGGCCAGCGCGCCGCCGACGCGTACATCGACGCCGAAGGGGTGCGACTGACCGCGTGGCAGGCGGCGTGGCGCTTGGCGGAGGAGCTCCCCGCCACGGCCGAGGTGGCGGTGGCCAAGTTCTGGGCCGACGACGGCGCGCAGCGGGTGGTGCATGCTGCCCAGCACCTGCACGGCGGGTTGGGGGTCGACCGGGACTACCCGCTCCACCGCTACTACCTGCTCACCAAGCACCTCGCGCTCACCCTGGGCGGCGCCACGACCAGCCTGCTGCATCTCGGTCAGGTGCTCGCCGACGAACCAGCCTGATCTCAGCACCGACTGTCGTCAGGACGACTGGCCTCAGCCCACGTCGTAAACCTTCACGCCGTCGAGCTCGCGGACGAACTCGGCTCCCAGCGCCTGGGACGGCGTGTGCGCACCCGGGGTCACCTGTCTGGCGGCGAGGCGTCGCGCGATTCGGACGACCGAGTCGGCAGTGAGGTCGTACGGGTCGAGGGTGGTGACCGTCCCCGACACCGACTTGCCCTCGGCGTCGGTCACCTCACCCCAGATCTGACTCCGGTTCTTGGCGCGATCCTCGGCCGACGGTCCCGGGAGCCGGCCGGCGACCGCCTTGAGCATTCCCCGCACCACCCGACTGCGTGCCGCCGGCCCGGCGATCTGACCGAACGCGATCACCGGCGTGGCGATCAAAGGCAGGGCGGCGTAGACGACGACGTCGGGAATGCTCGTCGAGTGGTACGCGGTGGCGACGTCACCCCATGCAAGCGCGTGCACCTGCGCCGGTCCGTCGGCGAATTCGACCCGGCGACTGCGTCGGTCGGAGGGGATGGGCGCGATCTTTCCGCCGACCCGGGCGCGGCCCATGTTGCCGACGGATTCCATCGCGGTCCGAGCCGTGCCGGGGCTCACGCTCCCGTGGGCACGCACCGCCAGCTCGAGCCGGACCGCCCCGGGAAGCGCGCTCGCCAGCATGGCGGCCAGGCAGTCGGTGGGCACGACGTCGAATCCCGATCCTGGCAGCAGGGCCACCTCCGCCTCGCGTGCTTCGCGGTCCCGAGCGAGCACAGCCTCGAGCACGTCGATCTCCCCCGTGATGTCGAGGTAATGCGTCCCGGTCACCAGGCACGCGTCGACCATTTGACTGGAAGTGCCCGAGAACGGTCCGGCGCAGTGGGCGACGACGTCGATCCCCTCCAAACCGCGGGCAATGGTGGCCGGGTCCGACAGGTCGAAGCTGCGGTGCTCCACCTCGAACATCTCTCCCAGCCTGCGCAGACGTCGCTCGTCGCGCCCGGCGATGATCGGCAACTCGCCGCGCTCGGTCGACAACGCCGCCACTAGACGCCCCGTGTAGCCGTACGCGCCGTAAATCATCCACGTCATGTCGCGCCCACCTCGAGGATCGTGGTGCCGGCCACCCTACCGCCGCCTACCACGATCGCCAGGACGACAAGAGGAGAAGGCACCGACCAGGAGACGAAAGTGGAGAACAAGACGGCGTGGATTACCCGATGCAACCAAATACGTAGATGCCTCAGCGACCGACCACCGGGCTCCCCGGACGTCCTTCTTGTCGGCCGGAACCACGGGAGGACGCCGCCAAGGTCTGCTCGCTCACAGAACCAGCTCCGCCATGAGCCGCAGCGTGTCGGGCGATCCCGCCACGAGAAGGGTGGTGGCGATCGACTCCTGCCAGGCGGCGAGCTCGTCGCGGATCTTCTCCTTGGGGCCGATGAGCGCCATGTTCTCGATCATCGAGGTCGGGACGACCGCGGCCGCTTCGTCCTTGTGCCCCTCGAGGTAGAGGTCCTGGATCTTGTGGGCGTCGGCCTCGAAGCCCATGCGGACGAACACATCGAAGTGGAAGTTCATCTCCTTTGCTCCCATCCCTCCGATGTAGAGGGCGAGCATGGGACGGAACGCGTCGGCCGCCCGCTCCACGTCGTCGTCCACCACCACGGGACAGAACGCGATGACCTCGAAGTCCTCCGCCGACCGACGCGCCCCAGGCCGGGTGAAGCCCTCCTGGAGGAACGAGGCGAACTCGCCCATGTGGTTGGGCGAGAAGAAGATCGGGAACCAGCCGTCGGCGATCTCCGCCGCCAGTGCCACGTTCTTCGGGCCCTCGGCGCCGAGGACGATCGGGATCTCGGACCGAAGCGGATGGACGATGGACTTGAGCGGCTTGCCGAGCCCGGTCCCCCCCGGGTACGGGAGCGGGTAGTGCGGTCCGTCGTTTCTGACCGGGCCCTGGCGCGCCAAAACCTGGCGCACGACGGATACGTACTCGCGGGTGCGCGCCAGCGGCTGGGGAAACGGCTGGCCGTACCATCCCTCGACCACCTGGGGACCTGACACCCCGAGGCCGAGCACGAGCCGGCCACCCGTCAGGTGGTCGAGGGTCATCGCCGCCATGGCCATGGCGGTCGGCGTCCGGGCCGACAGCTGGCACAGGGCGGTCCCGAGCCGAACCCGCGCCGTGCGCGATCCCCACCAGGCGAGAGGGGTGAGAGCGTCGGATCCGTAGGCCTCGGCCGTCCACACCGAGTCGAAACCGAGGCGCTCGGCCTCGGACACGAGCTCCGGCGCGTTGGCGGGTGGTTGCGCTCCCCAGTACCCCAGCTGCAGGCCGAGCTTCAGGCTCGCCATGTGGACCTCCTCGCTCGGTCTGTGTGCTCGCCGAGCCCTATCCCATCTTGGCGAGGATCTCGTCGGCAAACCGAGCCGACGCCTCGAGCCGGGTGCGCAACTGCTTGTCGGGTGGGTCGGACGGGTCCACCTTGGCGAGCATGGCGGGCGCGCACAGGATGTCGGTGACGCCGTGTTCCTCTTCGAACTCCCGGTAGATCTGCGCGTCGGGTCGCGACCACAGCGACAAGAAGATGGCGAAGGGCTCGTCGCTCCGGCCTGCCTTCCGGCGGGCGTCGTGCAACTGACCGAGGTACGCCCTCGCCTCGTCGTCCGAGTACGCCCCGGCGGCCACCCACCCGTCGCACAGCGACGCGGCCCGGCGGAGCGCGGGAGCCGAATGGCCGCCGCCGATGATCGGGATCGGACCGGGAGGCGAGGGCTCCATGCGCATGGCGGGGAGGTCGTAGTGGGGGCCGTGGTACTCGACCCAGCCGCCTGCCCACAGCGCGCGCAGGGCGGGGATCATGTCGTCGAGCCGCCGGCCCCGCGACTCGAAGTCCTGGCCCGTGGCGTCGAACTCCTCCTTGCACCACCCGACGCCGATGCCGAGGTTGACCCGGCCCCCGGAGATCACGGCCGCCGTGCCGACCTGCTTGGCCACGGTGACGACGTCGCGGGCCGGAGCGACATAGATGCCGGTGGTGAACTGCAGGCGCTCGGTCACCGCGGCCATGGCGGAGATGAGGCACCACACGTCGGGCCAGTCGGTGTCGGGGTCCCAGTGCTCGCCGAACCCGGGGGCGCCGTCGGCCCGTTTGGAGTAGGTGTAGCGCGATTGCCGGTCGCGGGGGAAGAACATGTGGTCGGACACGTAGACGCCGCCGTAGCCCTGGTCGTCGGCGGCGCGGGCCAGCTCCAGCGCGTGGAGCGTGGGGAGAAACGTCACTGCCTGGTGGAAACGCATCGCCCCCCCGTGTGCGTGGCGCCCGGTACCGGTCCGGAACGGCGCGTCAGCGCCGGACCGGCTTGGCCGGGGTGAAGGCCACCGGGAGGTGCTTCACCCCGTTGATGAACGCCGACTGCAGGCGCTGCGGCTCGCCGTCGAGCCGCATGTCGGGCAGGCGGTCGAGAAGGTGCTGGAACATCACCCGGATCTCCATGCGAGCGAGGTTGGCACCCAGACAGAAGTGGGGGCCGCCCCCGCCGAACGCCATGTGCGGATTGGGCGACCTCGTGATGTCGAACGTGTCCGGCTCGTCGAAGATGTCCTCGTCCCGGTTGCCCGACACGTGGAAGAAGACGACCTTCTCGTCCTCGGCGATCTGCTGCCCCCTGATCTCGATGGGTGCGGTCGTCTGCCGCCGGAAGTTCATGACCGGTGTCACGAAGCGCAGCATCTCCTCGGTCGCGCTGGGAAGAAGGCTCCGGTCGGCCACGAGCTTGTCCCACTGGTCGGGGTGGTCGAAGAAGGCGTGCATCGCCCCTGAGATCAGGTTCCGGGTGGTCTCGTTCCCAGCCACGGTGAGCAGCAGGAAGAACAGCTCCAGCTCGAGCTCCGAGAGCTTGTCGCCTTCCACGTCCACCCCGGCGAGCACGCTCATCAGATCCTCGGTGGGGGCGGCGCGCTTGGTCGCGTAGAGCTCGGCCGCGTAGGCGTAGAGCTCCATGGCCGCCTCACTGGCGTACTCCTGGCTGACGTCGGGGCGCTGGTATTCGGGGTCCTCCTGCCCGATCATGCGGTTCGACCAGTCGAACATGCTGTGGCGGTCGTCCTGGGGGACGCCCAGCAGGTCGGCGATGACGACGAGCGGGAGCTCCGCCGCGATGTCGGTCACGAAGTCCGCTTCGCCCTTTTCGATGACGGCGTCGATGATGTCGTCCGTCGTCTCGTGGATCTTCTGCTCGAGCTGGTTCACCATGCGCGGCGTGAAGCCCTTGTTCACCAGTCGCCGGTAACGCGTGTGCAGGGGCGGGTCCATGTTGAGCATCATGAGCCGCTGCTGTTCGATCTGCTCCTCGGGCATGTCCCAGATGAAGGTGGCCTTCTTGGCCGACGAGAAGTGGTCGTAGTCGCGGTTCACGGCCACGCAGTCGTCGTATTTGGTGACGCACCAGAACCCCGGCCCGTCGCGTTCCTCGTGCCACCACACCGGTGCGTTTGCCCGCAGGTAGGCGAACCACTGGTGGGGGACGCCGGGGACGAAGTTCTTCGAGTCGGTGAGGTCGATGTCGCTGAGCTCCATGGCCGGCGCCTCCTCGATGGTTGGTCACGCTCTGCGGCCTCGACCGGTACACCTCGCCTGCTTCCCGGGACGGCCGCCGGCGCAACCGAGTGTCGGCAGGCGGGTGGGGCCGAGGGAGTTTTCAGAACGTGTTTCAGTCATGATACGCCCGCCCACCGGGCAGGTGCCACCGTCGGCCGGGCCCGAAATCCCTGCCCGAATGGCGGCCCGGGAACCCGGCCTGGGATTGTGGGTCTGGCCCTCGTCCGGTACCGTGGGCAAAACTAGAACGAGTTACAACGAGGCCGGGACCGGGTCACACCGGCCCGGACCGGAGCGGGGACGGCGACATGTTCCTGGAGGAGACGCCCGAGCAGCTGGCCCTGCGCCGGGAGCTGCGCGACTACTTCGCCGATCTGCTCACCGACGAGGTCCGGACCGGGATCGGCGAGGTCGGCGAGGGGGGCGAGATGTGGCGGCAGGTCGTCCGCCGCATCGGCAAGGACGGGTGGCTGGGCATCGGGTGGCCCAAGGAGTACGGGGGGCAGGGGCGGCCTGCCACCGACCAGTTCATCTTCTTCGACGAGACCCGACGGGCGAACGCGCCCTTTCCGTTCGTGACCATCAACACGGTCGGGCCCACGATCATGCGGTTCGGCACCGAGGAGCAGAAGGCCTTCTTCCTCCCCGGGATCCTGGGGGGCGAGATCAACTTCGCCATCGGCTACACCGAGCCCGAGGCGGGCACGGACCTGGCGTCGCTGCGCACGCGTGCAGTGCGCGACGGCGACGAGTACATCGTGAACGGGGCGAAGATCTTCACGTCCGGGGCCGAGCTGGCCGACTACGTGTGGCTGGCGGTGCGCACCGACCCCGACGCCCCCAAGCACAAGGGCATCTCCATCCTGTGTGTCGCCACCGACAGCCCGGGGTTCTCGTGGAGCCCGATCGTCACGGTGGCCGGAGCGAAGACGAGCGCCACCTTCTACACCGACGTCCGCGTCCCGGTGGACCGGCGCGTGGGTGAGGAGAACGGCGGCTGGCGGATGATCACCACCCAGCTCAACCACGAACGCGTCGGCCTGGCGGCGTGGAGCGGGTTCGCGTTGGAGCTGTTCGACCAGGTGGCGGAGTGGGCCGCCGCCACGCCGACCGACGACGGCGAGCCGGTCATCGCACTCGGCTGGGTGCAGTCGGAGCTGGCGAGGTGCCGGGCCGAGCTCGACGCCATGTACCTCCTCAATTGGCGTATGGCCGCCGACGTGGCCGCGGACGAGCTGAAGCCGGCCGACTCCTCGGCGCTCAAGGTCTTCGGGGTCGAGCGCAGCATCGACATCTACCGCCGGCTGCTCGGCATCGTGGGAGCGGGTGGCTACCTCGCGCCCGGCTCGCCCGGCGCCGCGCTCCAGGGCCGGCTGGAGCGCACCGCCCGCCATGCGCAGATCAACACGTTCGGCGGGGGCGTGAACGAGGTCCAGCGCGAGATCGTCGCCTCGGCCGGCCTGGGCATGATCCGAGCGCCTCGATGAGCACAGGCACCGGATCCCCGGAGGTCCTGCTCGAACGGCTGCGCGCTTTCGAGGGCCGATCGAGCGGTGCTCCCGTCGTGGCGCCCGACCCGGTCAACCAGGCCATGATCCGGCACTGGGTCGACGCCATGTGCGACGACAATCCCGTGTACGTCGACGACGAGGTGGCACGCGCCAACGGCTTCCCCGGGGTGGTGGCGCCTCCCACCATGCTGCAGGCGTGGATCATGCGGGGTTTCCGCCAGCCCCCGCCGTCGGGTGGCGATCCGAATGCGCCGCCCGGGGGCAGGACGGCAGGGGAGACCGAGGCCTCCGCTCAGGACCAGCTGTTCGCGCTGTTGAACGAGGCGGGCTTCACGTCGGTGGTGGCCACCGATTGCACCCAGGAGTACGCCCGGCCGCTCGTGGTGGGCGACCGGCTCACCGTGTCGTCGGTGATCGAGTCGGTGTCGCCCCAGAAACGGACCGCGCTCGGCGAGGGCCACTTCGTGACCACGCGCATGGACTACGTCGACCAGCACGACGAGCCGGTGGCCACCATGCGCTTCCGGATCCTGCGATTCCGACCCCGAGTCGGAAGCGCACAGGGCAATGGAGCCACGGCGGGCGCCGCGACGGCCAGTGCCGCGACGGCGCCGCGCCCGCGTCCCGCCCTCACCCACGACAACGCCTTCTTCTTCGAGGGCGCGCGTCAGGGTCGACTTCTCATCCAGCGGTGCTCGTCGTGCGGCCTGCTGCGCCATCCGCCCCGGGCCGCGTGCCCGGGGTGCCGGTCGTTCGAGTGGGACACGGTGACGGCGTCGGGCAAGGGATCGGTGTTCAGCTTCGTCGTGGTCCACCATCCCCAGGTGCCCGGGTTCGAGTACCCGCTGCCCATCGCCGTGGTCGAGCTCGAGGAGGGGACGAGGTTGGTGGCGGACCTCATCGGCATCGAGCCCGGTGACGTGCGCATCGGCATGCCGGTCGTGGTCGACATGGTCGCCGTCGACGACGAGCTCACCCTGCCCATGTTCCGTCCCGACCCGTCGGCGACGGGACAGGCCGCCCCCGTCACGTCCGCCGCGGTGTCCCGGGGGGAGTAGTGGACTTCACGTTCACCGAGGAGCAGCACGCCGTGTCGGAGTCCGCCCGCGCCGTCTTCGCCGGCATGGCGGAGCCCACGCGGGTGGCCGACGTCGAGCGCACCCCGGACCGCTTCGACTCGGAGCTGTGGGCGGAGCTGGCCAAGGCGAACCTCCTCGGTCTGGCCGTGCCCGAGGAGCACGGTGGGTCGGGGTTGGGACTGACCGAACTGTGCCTCGTGCTCGAGCAGCAGGGCCGGGCGGTGGCGCCGGTGCCGGTGTGGGCGACGCTCGTGCTCGGCGCCCTGCCGCTGGCGCGCTTCGGCACCGAGGAGCAGCGGGCGCGCTGGCTCCCCGGCGTCGTGGCGGGCGAGGTCCGCCTGTCGGCCGCGCTCAACGAGGTGGCCGCCAGCGCGCACCGGCGTCCCGCGGTGCGCGCCCTCGTGGAAAAAGGCGGTTGGCGCCTCGAGGGCACCGCCTTCGCCGTGCCCCAGGCGCACCTGGCGGCGCGGGTGCTCGTGCCGGTGGTGGCGGACGGGGCGGCGGCCGTCGTGCTCGTCGACCCGGCCGCACCGGGCGCGTCGCTCGAGCGCGCCGTCACCACCGACCGCCAGGTCCATCCCCACCTCCACCTCGACGGCGCGGTGGTGGACCCGGCCGACGTGCTGGCGGGTCCGGGTGAGGGCGACGGCGCGCTCGGGTGGATGCTCGACCGGGCCCGCACCGGCCTGTGCGCCATCCAGCTGGGTGTGACCGAGGAAGCGGTCCGGCGAGCGGCCTCCTACCTGAACGAGCGGCACCAATTCGGCCGGCCGCTGTCGTCGTTCCAGGGCACCATGCTGCGCGCCGCCGACGCCTACATCGACACCGAGGCCATCCGCGTGACCATGTGGTCGGCCGCGTGGCGGCTCGACACGGGACGCCCCGCCTCCGAAGCCGTGGCCGTGGCCCACTGGTACGCGTCCGAGGCGGGCCAGCGCGTGGTGCACGCCACCCAGCACCTGCACGGTGGCGTGGGGGCGGACATCGAATTCCCCATCCACCGCTACTTCCTGTGGGGCAAGCAGATCGAGCTCATGCTCGGCTCCCCGGGCTCCGAGCTCGCCCGCCTCGGCGCCCTGCTCGCATCCCGCGGGCGCGAGCGCGCTCCTGGCTCGGGCCCGATGGCGGTCGCCGCAACGTGAGCGCGGTGCGCACCACCACCCGCTCCTTCGAGGACGTCGCCGTGGGCGAGTCCCTCCCGGAGCTCACCATCCCGCTCACCCGTTCGCTCATCGTGGCCACCGCCATCGCGTCGCGCGACTACCAGGACGTCCACCACGACCCCGAGCTGGCCAAGCAGCGGGGGTCGCCCGACATCTTCATGAACATCCTGTCGACCAACGGGCTCGTTGGGCGGTTCGTCACCGACTGGACCGGGCCGGCGGCGCGCATCGAGGCGGTGTCGATCCGCCTCGGGGCGCCCAACTACCCGGGCGACACCATGGTGCTGTCGGGCACGGTCACCTCGGCCGAGGTGCCCGGTGACCGCTCCGATGGACGCGGCGTGGTCGAGATCTCGGTGCGGGGCGCCAACAGCCGCGGCGACCACGTCACCGGCACCGTGCGCGTTGCGCTGCCCCAGTCGACCACTCAGGCGTCCACTCATTCGTCCACTCAGTCGTCCACTCACCGAGGTGCCCCGTGAGCGCGCCGTCCCACCGTCATCACGCCTTCGCCGGCACCACCGCCATCTGCGGCATCGGGGCGACGGAATTCTCCAAGGAGTCGGGGCGCAGCGAGTTGCGCCTGGCGACCGAAGCCGTGGCCGCCGCGTTGGCCGACGCCGGGATCGACCCGGCCGAGGTGGACGGGCTCGTCACCTTCTCGGCCGACACCAATCCGGAGATCGAGGTGGCGCGCAACCTCGGGATGGGAGACCTCACCTTCTTCAGCCGGATCCACTACGGCGGGGGAGCGGCGTGCGCCACGATCCAGCAGGCGGCGATGGCGGTGTCGAGCGGCGTGGCGGACGTGGTGGTGTGCTACCGCGCCTTCAACGAGCGCTCGGGGCACCGCTTCGGCGCCGGCGTGCAGGGTCGCGCCCCGGTGCCGAACGCGGAGAACGCCAACTTCGCGTGGTACGCGCCGGAGGGCCTGGTCACCCCGGCATCGTGGGTGGCGATGTTCGCGCAGCGCTACCTGCACGTCACCGGCGCGACGACCGAGGACTTCGGGCGGGTGGCGGTGGCCGACCGCGCCTTCGCGGCGACGAACCCGGCCGCGTGGTTCTACGGCAAGCCCATCACCCTCGAACACCATCAGGCGTCGCGTTGGATCGTCGAGCCCCTGCGGCTGCTCGATTGTTGCCAGGAGTCCGACGGTGCCCAGGCGCTCGTCGTCACGAGCATCGAGCGGGCCCGCCATGGGCCGCACGCGCCGGCCGTGATCCGGGCCGCCGCGCAGGGGTCGGGCGACCAGCAGGACATGATGACGTCGTACTACCGCGACGACATGACACGGCTGCCCGAGATGGGCGTGGTGGCGCGCCAGCTGTGGGAGACCTCCGGCCTCGGGCCCGACGACATGGACAGCGCCGTGCTCTACGACCACTTCACCCCGTTCGTGCTCTACCAGTTGGAGGAGCTCGGGTTCTGCGAATGGGGGGAGGCGAAGGAGTTCGTGCGCGAGGGCCACATCGGCCCGGGCGGGAAGCTCCCCACCAACACCCACGGCGGACAGCTGGGCGAGGCCTACATCCACGGGATGAACGGCATCGCCGAGGGGGTGCGCCAGGTGCGCGGCACGGCCGTCAACCAGGTCGAGCGGGCCGAGCACGTCGTGGTGACGGCGGGGACGGGCGTCCCCACGAGCGGCCTGGTGCTCGGCGTCGACCGCTGAGGGTCGCAGCCGGACGGGACCGAGGATCGCGCCGGAGGCGAGGCGGGGGCGCGAACGCGCTCCAGTAACCTTCTCGTCTCGTGCGGAAGAGGGGGCCCGTCTCGGCGCGCATGCTCGCTAGGCTCCGTGTGGCCGGCGTGCTCGCGGGCGCCGCGCTCGTGACCGCGGCCTGCGCGAGCAGCCCCAGTGCGGGCGGGGGACAGAGCGCCGGCACCTCGACCACGAGAGTCCCGCTCCCGGCCGGCCGGCTGCCGTCGGCGGTGTCGAAGATGGTGTGCTCGGGCAAGACCCAGAGCGAGCTCGCCAACGTGCTCGGCGTGTCCCCGCAGCAACCCCTCGTGCCGACGTGGGCCGACCACCTCTACACGTGCCGGTTGGCGTACACGAACGGCACGCTCGTGCTGACGGTCAAGGAGCTGTCGAGCTGGGGCGAGACGTTCTCGTACTTCCGCGGCCTCGGAGGCCGGCTCGGAAATGTCGGCCGCCTGACCGGGCTCGGACAGGGCGCGTTCACGACGCACAACGGCTCCGTCGTGGCCCGCAAGGACTACAAGGTCCTGCTGGTCGACATCTCGGGGCTGCCGTCGAGCTTCGGCGTTCCCGCCACGAGCGCGGCCGACGTCGCCAACACGGTGGCGGACGTCATCATGGGCTGCTGGGCGGGCGACTGACGTCGCCCACGAGGACGCTCCGGAGACCGATCGAAGGGCTCAATTGGTGCTGGACGACGTTCGGCACCGACGGTCAGGGCGCACGGCTGAGATCGTCTTGACCAGGAACGTCTCCTCGCCAAGCGGGGATGTCCACAACGGGATCCCGACGTCCGGAAAACTCGCCCTCAAGATCAAGGGGTGATGTTCCGAACCTTGCTCCGTGGGCGCTTTCCGACGTGTGGCCCCGCTCATCTTGAGCGTCGGCCTCATCCTTGGCACCGGTGTCCTGGGCGTCTACTTGACGACCCAGGCGAACTCCAAGGCCGAGTCGATTCATCTCGCCGACCGGAATTCGATGCAGTCGACCCTGGCGGGACTCGGCAAGCAGTACGTGCTCTTCAGCCTGAAAGAGGGCCTCGACTACGCCTCGACCGGCACGTGGTCCCTCCAGCCCGGCGATCCCGGTGACGCGGCCCGTCTGCACTCATTCGTCGACCACGCCATCCTCCTCAACTACGGAGCCGCACTGGTCGACCTGAGCGGCCGCCCGCTGAACGTGTACGCCGCAGGTGCCGTTCCCCCGCCGACCGATCCCGGGTACCTGCCCATGGTCCGTGACCTCCAAGCGAATCGTCCCGACGTGTCGTCGGTGATGAAGGTGGGCCACGTCGCCGTGGTCGCCATGGGGGTTCCGGTCATGGAGGGCAACGTCCCTCGGGCCGTGTTCGTGGGGTATGTGCGGTTGGACACCTCGGCGCTCGAGACCTACGTCAAGGGTCTGCACTACGGCCGCACGGGCATCGCCTACGTGCTCGATTCGTCGGGCACGGTGGTGGCGGCGACCGACGCCAACAGGATCGGCCATCCGGTCGGCGAGCCCGCCGCGGTGTCCTCCCTCGATCGGGGCAAGAGCGGGGACTACGTCGACCACCGCTCGAATCAAGTGGTCTCCTACGCGCCCTTCGGCCTCGGTGGCTGGGCGGGCGCCACGACCCAGGGCGCGGGGGAGTTCTTCGGTCCCATTCGCTCGGGCAACTTGCGGGTCGAAGTCGCCATCGTGGCTCTGCTCGTCATCGCGTCTGTGCTCGTGACCATCCTCGGCTACAAGCGGGAGTCGGCGAGGCGGCGCTTCCAGGAGCAGCTCGCCTATCAGGCCGCTCACGACGGCCTCACCGGACTCGACAACCGCGCCGTGTTCCATGACCGTCTCAGGCAGGCGTTGGCGCGAGGTCGTCGCCACGGAACCGACGTGGGCGTGCTGTACCTCGACCTCAACCGGTTCAAGCCGGTCAACGACCACCGGGGCCACGACGTGGGCGATGCCCTCCTGGTCGAAGTGGCTCGTCGCCTGACGAACATCGTCCGGGCCGAGGACACGCTGGCTCGCATGGGTGGCGACGAGTTCGCCGTCGTCATGGGCGACCTGACCGGTCCGACCGTCCTGCGGGAGGTGGCCGAGCGGATCGTGGCCGAAGTCGACAAGCCCATCGCCATCGCCAAGGAAGAGGTACGGGTCGGTGCGAGCGTCGGCATCGCCTACAGCTACTCCGGCCAAGACGAAGTGGAGTCGCTCCTTCGGGATGCCGACCTCGCTATGTACCGGGCCAAAGACGTCGGGAAGAGTGGGTACTGCTACGCCACAGAGCCGACCATGAGCACGGTGTACGACTGAGGTGTGCAACCGGTCATAGGCGATGGTCTCGGGCTGCTTGCGACCGAGGCGAGCTCGTCTAGTGCGGAGCGGGGGACTCACCGAAGGGCGCTGAGGGTGCTCCGCCGAGCAGCCGCTCGAAACCGCTCCATTTCTGGCGCATCCACCGGGTCTCTTCATGAGGCGACCGGAACATGGCGGCGAACGAGGCGATATCCGAGAGCGTCCACGCCAACCGGTAGAAGCTGACGGCCGCCGAGTTGATGGTTCGTCCGGTCAGGTGCTCGTAGAGCGCCAGCCCTCCGGATCCGCCGTCGAGCATCCAGAGGTCGCGCTCACGCCGGGCGAGCGCCAGGGTGTCCCAGTCGACCAGGTGCAGGCCGTCCGCGCCGTGCATGAGGTTGCCCGGGTGTGGCTCACCATGGGTGGGCACGTCCGCCTCGTCCTCGTCCTCGTCCTCGTCTGTGAGCCGGTGAGCGAGGTCGTCCAAGTCGCTCAGCCAGCCCGTCACGTCCACGGCGTGGTCGGCCAGCGCGTGGCGAGCCGGCTCCGAGAGCGGCCCGCCCGTCCACGGCTGGTCCAACTCGTGCAGGGCCTTGGCCAGGGATGACCTTTCCGGGACGTCCAAGGGTCGGCGTCCGATCCGGTCGCCGAGGTGCCCGGTCGTCTGATGCAGCCTCGCCAGAACTCGGAGGAGCGCAGTGCGAACCGGATCGGCGACGGGCTCTCCCCATCGGCCCGCGCGGCCCTCGACGAAAGGGAAGACGGCCATGGAGTACCGGTCGCACAGGCGGACGACGGTCGAGCCGTCAGGTCGCCTCAGGGGGGCGACGACAAAGCCGAGGCCCGCTTCGTGGTGGAGCACCCACGTCGCGTCATAGGCCGCCCCCAGGCCCTCGAACGTGGGATCACGTTCGCTTCCAATCCACGGCTTGGTGTCGAGATCGTCGACGGTGACGAAGTACTTCGGGCCCGCGTCGACGACCCAGTGATAACTGCCGACACCCTTTGGGACGTACTCGATCGCATCGGCGTTCAGAGCCCAGCCGGTGGACATGAGTCGGACGAGGTCGCCGTCGTCGAGCGTTGTGGGCGGAGGCGTATCCAGGGCCACCACTGTTCCACACCCGCGGCGCGCCTGACGGGAGAGCGTTTTCTCGCAGTGTCAGGTCGGGCGACGCGCCAGTTCGTACGTGAACGTGATCGTCTGGGAGAAATGCGCAGTGGGATCACCGGAAGCGAGCGCGCGCCGGAGGTCCTCTTCGAACTCGTCGGCAAGGTCACCGAGGACCTCGCGCGACAGGAACGAAGTCGAGTGGACGAAGCCGACGAGCGTCTCGGGCGACCAGTGGTGGGTCACGGGGAACTGGTGCGATCCGCACCATTCGAGTCCTGCTCGTTGGAGAACTTCCCGATCGGGCCGGTCGGTGCGCGCCTGTTCCCACCCGGAAGGCACCCGGTCGTGGGCGTTCGTCTTGGTCATCCACCGCTCGAGGGTGGCCGACACCGCGAGCTGCCAAGGCGCCTCGCCCTGCCAGGGGGTCTCACTCCACAAAAGAGCCAGCCATCGGCCGGGTCGGAGCCAGCGTCGGACGTTCACGGCGACCGTTTGGCGGGGAAGCCGTTGGTATGCGTTTCCGATGGTGACCAAGTCGAAGGACGCGTCCGGTGCGAGGAAGTCCTCGACCGACGAGTCGACGAACCGGATGTTGCGGACACCCAGCGCCTCGGCCGTTTCCCGGCCGACGCCGAGCATGTCCTGCTCCTGGTCGACGGCCCAGACTTCCTCGAAGCTCCGGTGCAGGGCGAAGGCCACCTGTCCGGTGCCGCACGCCAGATCCAGGAGCCGGCCCCCGCCGGTCAGCTCCGTTCTCGTGAGCAGGTCGTCGACCAGGGCCGGCGGATACGGGACCCGGAAGCGTTCGTAGTGAAAGCCCGTTCCCCGGTAGAGATCCCGCCGGAATTCGGGCTCGGCCACGTCGCCATTCTCACTGAGGCGGGCGACTCGGGCGCCAGTGATGCGAGGCAGTGATGCGGGCGCCAGTGATGCGGGCGCAGCGATGGGGGCGTGCTGCCGATGCGGGCGTGCTGCCACGAGCCGACGAGACCGGCTGACCTCCTTGGGCGGGCCGGCTCGGTGGACAAGAGTGGAGCGAGGAGGTCGCCTTGGGGGCAGTCCAGCTTGTGTTCCGTGCCGAGTTCCGTCGCAGATGGCGATCGTGGCTCGCCCTGGCCGGGTTGATCGCTCTCGTGGCCGGGACGGTCCTGGCCGCCGCCGCGGCGGGCCGCCGCACTGCCACCGCCTTTCCCCGCTTCGTCGCCGAGCATGGCTACGACTTCCTCGTGTACGACATCAAGCCCGATCCGGGACTGGCGAAGTTGCCCGAAGTGGCCTCGGCGACCTACCTGGCCAGCCTGGCCAGCGGCCAGCCGACGTGCGCCTGCTCCCACCCCGTCAATTCGTCGAACTTCAGCGTGTTCGCGCCGTTGCCCCGAAACCTGCCGCGAGTGGTGAAGCTGGTCGCCGGACGTCTCCCGAACCAGTCGACACGCAACGAGGTCCTGGCCTCGTTCAACCTCGAGCGGGACAACGGTGTCCATATCGGGACTGTCATCCACGTCCCCTTCTACGAGTCGTCACAGCTGACCGTCTTGGCCGAAGCCTTCTTCGGAAATGGGGCCATTCCCGCTCCGACCGGCGCGACCCTCGCTCTCCACGTGGTGGGGATCGGTGCATCCGAGTTCGAGATCGCGCCGGGCAACACCCCCAGCTACGACCTGTACGGCACGAGGGCGCTCGCGCCAGCCGTGGGCCAGGCGACACCGTTCTTCTCGCAGTATCTCGTGCGACTGCACCATGGCGCGGCCGACATCGGTCGGTTCAAGAGCGACCTCAGCGCGTTCCAGGTGGCGGGAAGCCAGAACCAAGACGGCCCCGCTGACGCGGTGGCTACCTCGATCCATCCCCAGGCTGTCGGGTGGTGGGTATTGGCGGTCCTGGCCGGACTGGCGGCGCTCGCCGTCATCGGCCAAGCGCTGGGCCGTCAGAGCGCCGTAGAGAGCGAGGAGTACCCCACGCTGTCCGCGCTGGGCGTGGTGCCACGAGAATTCGCCCTGCTCGGCATGATGCGCAACGTGGTCGTGGCGCTGGCCGGCGCGGCCGGCGCGATCGGGCTCTCCTACGCGGTCTCCCCGCTCACTCCGGTTGGTGAGGCGCGCCTGGCCGAGCCCTCGACCGGCTTCGCCTTCGATCTCCTCGTCCTCCCCCTGGGAGCCTTGGCCACCGTGGCCGTGGTGCTCGCCTTGGGCGTGTGGCCCGCGGTGCGCGCTTCGCGGACCCTGGGCGAGGCGGACCAAGCACCCGATCCCCGACCGTCGGCGGTCGTGGCGCGCCTGGCCGCCTCGGGCGCACCGCCCAGCGCGGTGATCGGGGTCCGTCACGCCCTGGTGCGCGGACGCGGGCGGGCCCGAGTGCCTGTGGGTACGGCGCTGTTCGGTACGGTGATGGCGGTCCTCGCCCTGTGCGGCACGGCGGTCTTCGGCACCAGCTTGACGCACCTCACGGCCACGCCCGAGTTGTACGGCGACGCGTTCGACGTGTGGTTCTGCTGCAGCAGTAGCGCGTCGAACACGCCGTTCACCTTCCCCAATCGTCCTCTGATCACCAAGCTCGAGCAGGACCGGGCGATCTCACGGATCACACTCGGCACCGAGAATCAGGTCGTGATCAACAAGGTCAGCGTGGACACCATCTCGGGCACCGCGCTCCGAGGGTCGTTGCTCGTGTCGAGAGTCGACGGGCGGGTCCCGACCGGGACCGGGCAGGTCGCACTGGGCGTTACCACGATGCACCAGGTCGGCGCCCGGGTGGGGTCGGTGGTCCCGGTCACGGTCCGACTGCCGACGGGTGGCTCCCGCACCGCTCAGTTCAAGGTCGTCGGCCGGACGTCGTTCCCGGTCGACTTCGGGCTCGGGGGACTGGGGACCGGTGCGGTGTTCACGATCGGGGGTTACATGAACGCGGTGTGCCCGCCGGGTCCGGCTCAGGCGTCGTGCCGAAGCGCGGAGGACGCCAGCCTTTCGTACGCAGTGCTGGCCCGGGCCGTGCCCGGCCCGCAGGGCCGAGCGGCCATCGCCCACTACGTCAAGACGTACCAGTTCGCCATGCGGCCGGTCATCCCGAAGTCCCTCGTCAACTTCGGAGAGGCGGTGAACTTCCCGCTCATCTTGGGACTGATGCTCGCCGTCTTCGGCGCGGCGACGATGTTGCACCTTCTCGTGGTGAGTGTGACACGCCGTCGGCGCGAAGTCGGGCTCCTACGGGCGCTCGGGTTCGTCAACCACCAGGTCGGCGCGGCGGTGTGCTGGCAGGCGACCACCGTCGCCCTCGTCGGCATCGTCGTCGGTATCCCGTTGGGCGTCGCCGCCGGGCAGCTGGCCTGGAAAGCCTTCGCCATCAACCTCGGCGTCGTACCGGTCTCGGTCGTGAGCGTCGGGCTGATCGCGGCGCTCGGCGGGGGCGTACTGGTCGTGGCCAACGTCCTCGCCCTCGCGCCGGCCCTGGTCGCGGCGCGATCCAAGTCGGCCCAGCTGTTGAGGACGCAGTAGGGCAGTCCCTGCTCCGGCGACCGGCCCGCGCTAGCGATCGCCGTGCGTCGTGACCAAGGCAGCGAGCTTGTCGGCCCCCTTCGACGTTGTCGATCCGGGGGCGGCGGCGCCCTTCCCCGATGGGGATCGCGCCTGCCGGTCGGTCAGGCGAAGCCGTGCTCGTACGCCCCGACCGCTCGGTCGTACGCGTCCTCGGCCAGTCGCCACGGGGGGTCGGGGGCCGCGGCGGTGAGCGGCACATTGGTCTGGAGCCACAGCGTCCGTTCCCGCAGGCACCCGGCCGGGATCCGGCCGATCAGCGAGCGCCCGGCCTCGGTGAGGCAGAGCCGGCCCTCGTGTCCGGCCAGGAGACCCGCCGCCATCGACACGTTCACGGCCCGCTCGATCTCCTCCCGGGACAACAGCACCTGGTCCATGAAGTCGGCCGTGGCGATGATCTGACGGACCTCCACCTCTCCCCCGCCCGGGACGTGCGCCACCGCGTCGAGGACCAGGACGTCGCTCGAGTACCACCGCTCGCTCTCCTCGGCCCGGGGCCCGAACGGCAGGTCGGGGGGGAACGTCATGCGTAGGCCAGCGAGGCGATCTGGCGCTCGTACACGACGGCGAGGGTGAGCGCGGTGGTGGTGGCGCTCCCACCCCCGGTCGAGCCGGGCACGGCCGGGACCGGGACGTAGTGGGCCGTGTAGTTGTTGGCGGCGCTCACCACGCCCCCGTACACCTGGCCGTATCCGGTGCTGCCGTTGGCGACCGACACGGTGCACGGCGTGTAGAGCATGACGTTCACGCTGCTCGCGAATGTCGTGTTGTTGGCCAGCGAGATGCCCGGCTGGCCTGACGAGCACGTCGTGGTGGTCGACCCGACGACGCTCGGGACGATCACGTAGAGCAGACGCGTGGCCGAGGTGGCGGACTGCCACGTGGTGTTGTTCGTCATCGAGAACCCGCCCGTCGAGAAGATGGCGAGGTTCTGGTTGAGGCTGATGCTCGTGTTGTTGGACCAGCTCAGCGCGCACGACGTCATGACCACGGTCGGCGCGGTGGCCGTCGACATGGCCGATATGTCGTTGTAGACCCCGGCCGGGGTGCAGGTGTTGTCGGTGATCTGGTTCGTGTACCCCGCCGCGCTCCACGCGGTGGCGGCGGCCGAACCGCTCGTCGGTTCGGGAACGGTGGGGAACGTCTCGGTGGCGGGGTTGGTGAGGGTGGTGTCGTTGGGCACCTTGGAGTGGACGACGGTCGCGTTGTTCGACAAGGTGATGCTGCAGTAGGCGTATGCGCTCTGGTTCACCGTGGCCGAGTTGCTCATGGTGATGTTGCCCTGTGACCCGGAGCACCCCGCGTTTCCGGTCGAGGTGGCGTTGCCCCCGATGACGGCGTTGTTCGACAGGGTGATGTTGCCCACCGACGTGAGGTTGCCTGACACCGAGCAGTTGTTGGACCCGGCGAAGGTCCCCTGCACCACGACGCTCCCCTGGACGGTGAAGTTGTTGGCGCACGCCACGTTGGCGTTCGTGTACAGGTTGGCGTCGGTGCCGGTGTAGGCGTAGATCGTGGTGTTGTTCGATGCGCTGAAGTTGGAGTTCGAGAACATCGCCTGATCGAACACGGGACCGGTGTTGGTGACGCTCAGCTTCACGAGCGCCTCCATGTACTGGTTGACGCCTCCGTCCAACCCGGTCGCCACGATCGTGGCCGCCGCCAACGTCGCCCCCGTGTGGACGGCGCTGCACGCGAGCGCCGATCCGGTGGGGGGATAGGTGCTGTAGTAGGTGACGGTGTCGCTGAACGACGACGCCGTGGGAATCGTGGCAAAGCTCTGCGTCACCGCACCGGGTCCGCACGGGAGGCTCGCCGTCGCCGCCTGCTGGATCTTCTCGTAGCCGAGATTGAGGCCGGCCTCGGCCGCGTCGAGGGACTGGGCCTGCTGCCGGCGGAACGCGGCGTCGCGCTGTCCCGTGGACGCCACCTGGAAGACGATGGCCACGCTCGTCGTGAGGAGGGTGACCACCGACATCGCCAGGACGACGGCCATCACGCCGCCTTCGGGGTCGAGCCGCGCCGGCGGTCCCCGCCGCGTCCTGCCCGCCCGGAGCACGCGGCGCCACCGCCCCGACCGCCGCAACCGGCCGAGCCCGCTCATGGTGTCGGCACGGGGGAGCAGTCCCCCGTGTTCTGCGGGTAGTACTCGGCGTCGCGTCCCGCGATCGACGCCTTGACCTCGACCGGGTTGGCGGGCCCGTTGCTGCCCCGCACGACCAGGTCCACGTCGAGCAGCCGGCCGCTCACCGTGCCCCCGTAGTTGGCGCCGGAGTCGAGCACGAAGGGAGCCTGCGAGGCGGGGTTGGAGATCCCGGTCAGAAGCGTCGTCCAACTCTTCACGACACCGTTGGTCTGCCACAGGTCCGACCAGCTGCGCAGCTGGAGGGCGCCCGTCTTGAGCAGCCGCCACTGCACGCAGGTGAAGATGCCGTTCGTCTGCGTGTAGATGCGGAGCGAGAACCCGGGCGCGATGGCTGACCCGTCGGGGTTGGTGCCCGGGTTGGCACCCTCGGTCGCGGGGTTGAACAGGATGTTGGCCGACACGGCCTCCTCGCGCAGGTTGGTCATCGTGAGCGCCGCCACCGCCCCCGCCTGGCGCGTGCCGAGCGCCTGGTTGCCCACCTTGAGCACGGTTCCGACGGCGGTGAAGCCGCCCAGGATGACCACCATGAGCACCGTCATGGCGATGATCACCTCGAGGGCGGTGAACCCCGCGTCGCCCCCCCGAGGAGCCGGGAGCGCCGGGCTCACCGTCCCCCGGGTCCGGCGCCCTCGCAGCCGGTGGACGACCCGCCCCGCCCGGTGGGCGACCCGTTCCGCCCGCCGGACGACCCGCCCCGCCCGGCGGACGACCTGCCCCGCCCGGCGGACGACCCGACGCGCCCGGCGGGCGACCCGACGCGCCACCCGGATACGCGCCGGAGGGATGCTCATGGCGCCGCCTGGTAGGAGGTGCTGACCGTCAGCTCACCGAGGTTGACGGTCTCCGTGAGGTTGGCGATCGTCGTGGCGCCCTGGGTCACCTGGTAGGTGATCGATCCCACGAGCGGCGACGAGATGGTGGCTGTCGACTGGCACGGCGTCGCACACCCCGTCGGTGTCGTCCGCGTCGTGGTCGCCGTCCCCACGCTCAAAGAGGAGGAGACCGACACCGTCACCGGGCCGCCCGGCACCACGCCGTCGATGACGCTGAGCGCGGGAATGGAGAGCGCCTGGGGGGTGGCACCCAGCGAGAGTGCCTGCGACGTGTAGCCCGTGCCGTTCCAGAAGCACACGTACGGCTGCGACGCCCCGGCCGGCATCGTGGTCGTGGCCGAGTTGGCGTTCACACCGCTCTCGGCCGCCACCCGGTCGGAGTAGTTGGTCAGCGCCACCATGTAGTTCCCCGCGGGGCAGTTGGTGTTCGGTCCGACCGTGTTGCCCCATCCGGCGGGTGCCACCCCGTCGAGCCCCAACCCGGAGAGCAGCTGGCCGGGCAGGCCCGCGAATTCGACGGTGCCGAGCGAGCGTTGCGCGCCGGCGTGCACGCATCCGTCGCCGTTCGTCGACGTGCAGTACGACGGCGTACCGGTCGTGTAGCGCCCCACGAACGCGGCGGTGGACGACGGCGCGGCCCCGGCCGAGAACAGCGGCGCGGCCAGAAGCGACGCGGTCCCGGCGTACAGGCCGGCCGAGACGAGCGAGGTCGTCCCGCTCTGGGTCATGGACCCGCTGCCGCACGGGAGCCCCGTCAGCTGCGGGCTGCCCCCGAGATCGGCGCACGCCGGGCTGGCGGACGCAGCCGCCGTGCTCGTCGTCACTCCGCTGTCGGCCCAGCCCGAGCTGATGCCGATCGAGTCTGCGCTCCCGCCCGGGCCGGCCGTGAGCGACATCCCCGACTGGCTGGTGGAGTTGGTCTGTGATGCGCCCCCGGGGGTGCCGGGGTCGTTGTCGGCCCCGGACGTGGCGCGGTTCGACCCCACGGTCTGGCTGCCGGTGGGGGTGGTGATCACGCCCCCCGACGTGTCGACCGCGCCCATGACCGACGACACCTGCTCGATCTGCATCGACGACGCCGCCACCGGCAGCACCAGCTGGACCTGGGTGAAGCTCACCCCCAGGATCGTCCCGGTGATCGTGATCGACGATCCCGTCCCCGCGCTCGACTGGGCGTACAGGAACGGCTGGCAGGGCGCTGCGAACGGATGGTTGGTGGCGGTCAGGCAGCCGGTGGTCTCCGAGAAGACGAGGGTCTGGGCGCTCAGGCGCGACACCCCGCCCAGGGCGTTCGCCTTCCACGACACCATCACGGTCACCCGGTACACCCCGGGCGCGCCGGACACGACGCTCGGGTAGGTCGCGATCGTGAAGGTCGTGGCGTTCACGGTCGTGGTCGAGATGTGGGGGACGAACGGCGCCTGTGTGTACGACAGCGACGCGTGCGGGATGGCCTCGCCCGTCGGGACGAACGTGTAGGCCTGGTTGGGGGAAACGCCGGTCACCGAGATGTTCGGATCGGTGGCGATGGTGGCGTCCGACGTCGACAGCCCGTTGGCGACGATCTGGTACGGCAGGGCGCGCACCTGCTCCATGGCCTGGTTGAGCTGGCCCGCCCCCGTCTGCTGGGCGTTCGACGAGCCGATGCTGAGCAGCTGGGAACCGAGCACCGAGCCCACGCCCACCAGACAGGCGGCGAGCAGCATGGCGGAGACGACGACTTCGAGGAGGGCGAAGCCCGCGGTGTCATGACAGGGGAGGCGCCGGAGGGCTCGTCGGATCCCGTTCACGGGCGCGCGCCCGTGCGACCGGCGTCGACGCCGGGCCACATGTCGAGCTGACGAGTCAGCATCCCCCCGCCCGCGCCACTGCCCCCTCCGACCGCTCGGGAGCCGGTTCCCGCGTCCCCCGAGTTCCACGGCTGGTATCGACGCCGCCGCGACCCGCCTTGAGCCTGACTTCGCACGATGACCGGGACGCACGCGACCCACCGTTGGTTCAAGACACGGCGACGCGGTCCCGATCCTCATAACCGAACGCGATGACCGAGCCGCACCCCTCCGCCGTGGAACTTCCCGGGACCGAGTCGTCGGCCGCCCCCGACCCGGAACCGGCCGCACCCCGCGGTGCGGACCTGTGGGAGCAGGCCCTCGTGGGCGGTGGCACCGGGGTCGAGGTGCTCGGCGGTTTCTCCCCCCGGCCGGCCGCGCCTCGCCGGGCGTTTCGTCCGTGGATGATCGGCGTCATCGCCGCCGCCGCCGCCGTCGGCGTCGTGTTCGTGGTGGCGTCGCTTCACGCCGGGAAGGCCGCGCCCGGCTCCTCCGACCAGGCCGCGGCCGGATCGGCCGGCACGAATCCCGGCGCGTCGCCTTCGCCGCAGGGAGCGTCACCCGGTTCGCAGGCGCCGTGTTCGGCCCAGACCGTGGGCCAGAGCACGCCGCCCGGTGCCACGGCCCAGATCGTGGTCAGCCACGTGCCCCCCGGCGCGGCCATCACGGTCGACCTCGCCTACCCCGGGGGCACGGCGAGGTACTCGGTCCCCTCGTCGTCGAGCGGCGTCACCGAAGTGGCCGTCACGGTGCCGAACGCGCCACCCGGCTCGCCTGTGCAGGTGGCGGTGGCCGCGGGCGGAAGTACGTGTGCAACCGTCTTGACCGAGGGACCGACACCTCAGGGGTGAGGGCTCGGTGTGCCGGGACGGGGTGAGTGAATGGAGGGTGAGGGGACGGGAGGGTCGTGCGTCAGCCGACTGACTGCACGAGCCCGAGGCACATCTCGTCCGACGACCCGTCCCCCCACGTGACGTAGCGCGCCGGGAGCCTGCGCAGGGCGGGCAGCTTCTGGCGCAGCGTCGGGTCGTAGGTGCACGTCACCCGGATGGTGTCGCCCGGCGCCAGGCTGACCGGCGTGGCCAGGTCGTACGAGCGCTGGTAGTCGAAGTTGTAGTCGGTGACGTTCAACAGGGTCGTCGGATGAGCCGAGTCCGGGTTGAGCACCATCTGCATGCCGCGGCCGAGCAGGTGCATGTGCGCGGTCACCCGCACGATCTTGCCGTGGCTGGGCGCGGGCCAGTCGCACGACGTCGTGTTGCCACTGGGCGGGTTCAGCATGTTGCGTTGGCAGATCCGCTCGAGCAGGTTCACGAAGCCGACCTGATCGTGCCCGAAGCGCTGCCCCAGGTCGACCAGCGAGGCGAGGCGGTTGCAGAGCGGTCCGGTGACGCCCGCCGGGCACGGGATGTCGGGCGGTGCCGGGAGCAGGTCGAGATTGAGTGGCGTCAGGTGCCGGCTCACCGGCACGGTGTCGAGCAAGAGCTTGCTGCGCACGGGCGCGTCCCCGACGAGCAGGTTGTAATGGATCTGCATCACCACGAGGCTGCCCTTGGGAAGCGCCACGCCCGTTCCCTTCGGCACGACGTCGCGGCCGTGGCCGGGCGCCCAGGCGGTGAGCCACGGCGTGTTGGAGATCTGGGCCAGGTTGGAATGCGGCAGCGGGGCCTCGCCGAAGCACGTCCATCCCTGGCCGTTGTTGTCCGCGGCGCGCGCCTGGTCGGCGAGCGTGGGAGGCACCAGGAACAAGATGGCGTGGTGGACCTCGGCGCTCTCGGGGAAGAACTGGCTGGCGACGATGTCCGAGTCGGCCCGCACGTGCGGGTCCACGAGCGTGCAGTGGTAGTCGTCGGTCGCTCCCGACGGCGCCGCCGGCGTGTACGACACCGTCGACCGCAGCGTCAGCGTCGTGATACCTGACGCGGCGGCGGTCGATCTCAGGTTGACGGCGACCACGGCCCCAGCCGCGACGACGCCCAGTGCGAGAAGCAGGCTTACCCCGCGCCGCAGCCCCACCGAACGGAGACGGTAGCCCAGGGCCTGGCAGGATTCGTGCCGTGGCAGGGGGCCGGCGCCTGGGAAGGTGCCTCGGGGGGACCGCGGTCGTGCTCGTCGTCGTGTTCGGCCTGGCGGGCCCGGCCACTGCGCACGCTCAACTCGAATGGACCCAGCCGGTCACCTCGGCGGTGCTCTCGAGCCCGCCCCGCCAGGTCCTCCTGCACTTCGGCGAACCGGTCGAGATCGATTTCGGGTCGGTGCGCGTCCTCGGTCCGTCGGGCAACCGTGTCGACCTGGGTGGGACCCATCACCCGCCCGGCGACGACCACTCGGTGGCGGTGTCGCTTCCTGCCGGGCTGGCGCGCGGCACCTACGTCGTGGCGTGGCGCGTCATCTCCGCCGACTCACACCCCGTGCACGGTGCGTTCGTGTTCAGCGTCGGGTCGGCCGTCGGTGTGCCCCAGGCGGCGTCGTTGGCGAGCGCTCTCGGGCGCCAGTCGGGGAGCACGGCCGTCGGCGCGGTGTTCGGTCTCGTCCGGTTCGCGTCGTTCGCCGGCCTGGTGCTCTTGGTCGGCGTGGGCGCGGTCGTGATGATCGTGCGGCCCGGGCGCCTCCTGACCCGGCGCATCGGGGCGCTGCTGTGGGCGTCGTGGGCCGTCCTCGTGCTCACCAGTGTCGTGGGGGTGGCCGTCCAGGGGGTGTACGCGGCCGGTCTGCCCGTCGGCGACATCGTGCGCCCGTCGCTGTTCGACGAGGTCCTCCATACGCGCTTCGGTGAGGTGGAGCTCCTGCGCGTCGCCCTGTGTCTCGCAGCCGTGCCGGTCCTCGTGGTGCTCCGCCGGGCCGGCCGGACGGACCTGCCCGCCGGACCGCCGCCGGCCGTGATGCGGTGGGCCGCCCTCGGCGGGGCGGTGGTCGGGCTCGGCCTGGTCGCCACCCCGGGGTTGGCGGGCCACGCCGCCAGCAATGGGGGCGTCGCACTGGGCCTGGTGCTCGACGTCGCCCACGTCGCGGCTGCCGCGCTGTGGCTGGGCGGACTGGCCGTCCTGGCCGCGCTGCTCCTGCCGGGCGGGCGGACCGGCCACCTGTCCGTGGACCTCGGGTCGGTGGCGGCGCGCATCTCCGCCTGTGCCTTTGGCGCCGTGGTCGTCATCGTCGCCTCCGGCGGGGTGCAGTCGCTGCGCGCCGTGGGGAGCTGGTACGCGCTGTTCCACACCACGTACGGCGTGACGTTGCTGGTGAAGATCGGGATCGCCGCCGTGTTGGTGGCGGTCGGCGGGTTGAGCCGCCGGTTCCTTCGGCGGGCCATCCGGGGCGCCGCATCGCCCGGCGCCGCGCCCGGCGTCGCGTCGCCCGGCACCGCGCCCGGCGTCGGGTCAGATGGCGTGCCGACTACCGGATCGCCCCCCGCTTCGTCGACGCCCGTGGACCCGTTCACGCCCGGCTCGGGCGCGGTGCTCACCCGGCCGAGCCGCGCCGGCGTCGCGGTGCACCCGTCGCCCGAGCCGGCGGGCCTCGAGCCCGCCGCGGTACGCAAGCTGCGGCGCTCGGTGCTGGCCGAGACGGGTCTTGCCGTCGCGGTGCTCGCCGTCACCGCGCTGCTCGTCAACGCCGTGCCGGCCAAGCAAGCGGCCGCTCAGCCCTTCACCTCCACCTTCGATGTGCTCGGGATCCAGGTGAACGCGGTGATCGGGCCGGCGCGTGTCGGACCGGACAACCAATTCCACTTCTACGTCCTCGGCGGGCAAGGCCAGCCGGAGGGGATCCCCGAGCTCGACGCCACCATGAGCCTTCCCGGTCAGGGGATCGGTCCGATCGTGATCCCGCTGCGGGTGGGCGGCCCGGGGCACTACCTCGCCACGCGGGTGGCTGTACCGTTCGCCGGGGTCTGGGACCTGAAGTTGACGGTTCGCACCAGCTCCATCGACGAGCAGGAAGTGTTCGCCCACGTCCCGGTGCGCTGATCGCAGGCGCCGACCCGAGGAAGACCCGAACCATGGTGCTCACCCCCTGCAACTTCGGCACGCGAGCGGCCGCCGCCACCGTTGCTGCGGTCGCGGTCGCCGTGCTGGCGCTGTCCTCCGCGGCCGGTGCCCATGTCACGATTCGTCCCGACTCGGTCCCGGCCGGATCGAAGGACGTCGAGCTTTTCTTCCGGGTCCCGAACGAACGCGACAACGCGTCGACGGTGACGCTCCAGGTGTTCTTCCCCACCGATCGTCCCCTGTTGGGCGTGGACGTATTGGCGGTGCCGGGATGGACCTCGCACGTCGACATGACCCAGCTGCAGACGCCGGTGCAGACCGACGACGGTCCGGTGTCGCAGGTGGTGAGCGACGTCACCTGGAACGCCACCGCGGGGGGCATCACACCGGGGCAGTACGAGGAGTTCCCGATCCTGGCCGGAGCCGTGTCGTCGCAACCTGGCTCGATGGTCGTGAAGGCGCTGCAGACCTACTCCTCGGGCGAGGTGGTGCGGTGGATCGAGGTGGCCTCGACCCAGGACCCGTCACCGGCGAACCCCGCACCCGTGCTCACCCTCAGTTCTGATTCGTCGTCGGCAACACGCGCCGCGCCGTCGGAGTCGAGCGATGACGACGCCCCGGCGCTCGCCGCGCTCGCGCTGTCGGCACTGGCGCTCGTGGGTGTCGCCGTCGGGCTCCTCGGCCGCCGTCGGTCTGGCTCGTCCTAGACGACGTACAGCTGTCCGTCCTGTCCGACGGTGAGCTTGATGGACCTGAGGCCCGTCGCGGCCGGTCCCGACACCACCGCGCCGCTGTTGGCTTCGAACTCCGACTGGTGACAGGGACAGACGAAAAGCTTCTGCGACCCGGCGTACTGGACGGTGCATCCCTGGTGGGGGCAGATGGCGTCGAACGCCAGGAACGTCCCGGCCCGAGGCTGGATCACGAGCGACGTGTCACCCGTGGCGGGGTCGTTGAAGACGGCGCTGCCCCCGACGGGCACGTCCGAGGCGGCGCCGATCGCCTGGCCGGGGGGCGTGGTCGCACCGGGTGCGGTGGTGCCCGACGATCCGCGCCCCGAAGGGGTGCCGCCTGCGACCGTGGTGCGCGACGTCGCGCCGGTGCGGCGCGGGCGTTTGAGGGTCACCGGTCCTGCGGACGGGCGTCCCACCAGACGTCCGATGCCGGCGTCGAGTCCCGCCACGAGCGCGCCGCCCAGCACCACCAGGGCTCCGAGCGCACCTTTGGAGATCACCGACCGGCGCGGGGTGGGCTCGCCCCCGGCCGAGGAGATGGACGGTCCGGGCTCGCGGCCATCGTCGCGTTCGTCGGGTGCCGCACCCGCACGTCGTCGCACCGCGTCCGCGACCCACGCGTCGAGCGACAGCACTCCTCCCGCGCCGGTGATGACGAGCGGCAGCCAGGCGAAGGCGAAGACGATGTCGGAGCCCGTGTAGTAGGGGCTCGAATGGAAGCTCACCGTGAGGAACAGCGCCAGGGCCACGATGACTCCGCCGACCGCCGCGGCCCGGGCGAAGAACCCGAGCACCGTTGCGATCCCGATCGCCAACTCGGCCAGTGCGATGACCACACCGACCGCCACGGCTTTGTCCTGGAGATGGACGACGAGGCCGTGGAGGGGACTGAGTCGGGCCGCCGCGGCGAGCTGGGCCTGGATCGAACCGGGCTTGGAAGCGTCGAAGAATCCCGGGTTGGCGAGCTTCTGGGCGCCCGCGAAGGTGAAGGTGAACCCGAGGAAGGCGCGCAAGGGCAGAAGAACCCAACCGGCGCGCAGGCGTGGGTCGGTCGACATGGTGCGCAACACGGTGCGCCACGGTTGCTCCCCAGCCATGACGAGGGATCACGGTACCGCCCCCCATTCACAGCTTCCGGTCGGCCCGTGCGGTCAGCCTTGCGGTCGGGCGGGCCGTACGACCGGCATCAACGGCGGGCGACGGCATCCTCCAGTCGAGCCGCCTCGTCGGGATCGAGCGGACCGAAGCCGGCGTGAGGATCGCGGCCCGGGCGCCACCACACCGGGTCGGCGCAGTTCCAGCGTTCGGCGCGCAGCGTCCGGACGAGCACCTTGGCCGTGGCGGTGACCGGAAGCCCCTCGCTCACCCGCACGAAGCGCGGCGTCCACTTGGTCCCGAGGTCGGGTTGGTCGGACAGGAAGCGGGCGAATTCCTCGGGATCGAAGTTCGCCCCGGGGCGCAGCTGCAGCGCCGCCATCACCTGGTCGCCGACAGAAGCGTCCGGAACGGCGTACACCGCGCTCAACACCACGTCGGGGTGGCGCTCGAGGATGCGTGCTACCGGCGCGGCGGCGAAGTTCTCCCCGTCGACCCGCAGCCAGTCGTCGGCGCGGCCCGCGAAGTAGAAGAAGCCGTCGACGTCGCGGTAGGCGAGGTCTCCGGTCCAGTACCAGCCGTTGCGCAGCCGTACCCGCTCGGCCTCGTCGTTGCGCCAGTACCCCTCGAACCCGGCCGCGCCGCCCGCGGAGACGAGCTCGCCGATCGCCTCCTCCGCGTTGATGAGGCGTCGGTGCGCGTCGAATCGCGCCGGCGGGCACTCGAGCCCCGTCTCGAGGTTCACGACCATCGTGCCTTCCGGGGCGCGGCCCAGCGCGCCCGAAGGCGTGTCCGCCGTGCGCTGCACCGTCGCGCCGCCCTCGGTCGATCCGTAGCTGTCGACGACGATGCAGCCGAATCGCCGACTGAACCGTGCCACGTCCGCCTCGGATCCCTCGTTGCCGAACACGCGGACCAGGGGGTTGTCGGCGTCGTCGGGCTGCTCCGGGGTGGCGAGGATGTATGACAGCGGCTTGCCCACGTAGTTGAAGTACGTCACGCCGTGGCGGCGCACGTCGGGCAGGAAACCCGTCGCCGAGAACCTGCCCCCCGTGGGGAGCGCCACCGCCGCGCCCGCGGCGAGCGCCGGCGCCCATCCCGCCATCAATGCGTTCGAATGGAACAGCGGCATCGCCACGAAGCACACGTCCTCGGGTCCGAGCTCGAACATCTGCGCCACGATGGCGCCGATGCGGGCCAGGCGCCCCTGGGTGCAGCGGCACGCCTTGGGGGCGCCCGAGGTCCCCGACGTGAAGATGAGGCAACCGAGGTCGTCCGGTTCGACCGAGGCCGTCCCGGCGGTGGAGTGGCCGTAAGCGTTCGTCCCGGCCCGCCCCTCGATGTCGGCCACATAGGCGGGGTCGTCGACCAGGATCACGCGCTGATTGGAAGCCGAAGCGCGCCCGATGCGCGGCCCGAGGTCGAGGCCGTCGACGAGGGCCAGACCGGCGCGGTCGGTCACGAGCAGCTGGGTCTCGGTGTGGAGGAGGTCGCGCGCCAGGTCTGGGCCGCGGTGGGTCGGATTGGCGCCGACGACCACCGCCCCCGCCATGGCGGCGGCGCCGAGCCACAGCGCGTGCTCGGGCACGTTGGCGAGGAGCACGCCGACGTGCCACGGGCCGTCGACCCGCGTCTCGGCCAGGAGCGAGGCGCGGGCACGTCCTGCCGCCACGACCGCCGCCCACGTCCAGACGCGATCGGCGGTGCGGAGACCGGGGTGGTCGTCGTCCGCCCGGGCGGCCAGCATCGCGGCGATCGTTTCGCTCTCAGCTGGCGCCACTGCCTCGCCTTCGCTTCTCGCGTCCCAGGTCAGAGCTAGATTCCTTCCGCCCGGCGGCTTCCATCCAATATTGGAACACGTTGCATTTTCGGGGGCAAGATGGTACGGTCCCGGGCGAGCGAGAGGAGCCGACGCCATGGAGTTCGGGATCTTCAACGCCGTCTGTCTGGCCCCCCAGTATCGCCAGGCGCACGGGGCGGCGGCGGAGCACGACCGCATCATGGACGAGCTCGCCTACATTCGCGCCGCCGACGCGGCCGGCTTCAAGTACGCCTGGGCGTCCGAGCACCATTTCCTGACCGACTACTCCCATCTGTCGGCCAACGAATCGTTCCTGGCCTTCGCGGCTGCTCAGACGAACAACATCCACCTCGGCTCGGGCATCTTCAACCTGACCCCGCCTGCCAACCACCCGGCCCGGGTAGCAGAGCGGGTCGCCATGCTCGACCACCTGTCCGAGGGGCGCTTCGAGTTCGGTACGGGTCGGGGTTCTTCGACCACGGAGCAGAAGGGCTTCGGCATCGAGGACCAGGAGCTCACCCGCGAGATGGTGGCCGAGACGCTTCCCCAGATCGTGCGCATGTGGAGGGAGACCGACTACTCCTACGACGGCAAGTTCTTCTCGATGCCGACCCGCAACGTGCTCCCCAAGCCGTACACCGATCCTCACCCGCCGCTGTGGGTGGCCGCCGGCAGCCCCGGCACCTTCGAGCTCGCCGCCCGCCAGGGGCTGGGCGTGCTGTGCTTCGCGTTCGGCAAGCCCGAGCAGTTCGTCCCGCTGATCGAGAAGTACAAGAAGGAGATCGAGAACGCCGAACCGGTCGGCGACTACGTCAACAACAACGTGATGATCACGACGCAGATGCTGTGCCTCGAGGACGGCGGGCGGGCCCGTCAGCTGTTCGGGAACATCGACATCGGCTACCACCTCAGCCTGGTGTTCCGGTACCTGGACACCTTCCCGAAGCCCCCCGGGATCCCCACCTGGCCGGACCTGATCCCCGACCAGACGCCCGAGCAGATCGAAGGAAACATCGAGAAGGGCCTCATCGCGGTGGGCGATCCCGACGAAGTCGCCAACGCGGTGCGTCGCTTCTCCGAGACCGGTGCCGACCAGCTCAGCTTCGGCATGCTGTCGTCGTCGATGCCGAGAGAGGTGTGCGAGGAGGCGGTGTCCACCTTCGGGAAGCACGTGCTTCCCCAGTTCGACAAGGACCCCGTGCACTCCACCGCCCGCCAACGCGAGGCCCAGATCCGGACCTGAACCGCGTCGGCGCCGTGCCCATTCCGCCTCGGGCGGGTGGGCATCCGGTGGCGTTCGCCCAGCTGGACCGCTCTTCGGGTCCCCACTGGCTCTCCCGAAATGGCTTGAGTCGGGCACGCCCGGTGCCGATGACTGAGCCGTGGAGTTTCCGGATCGGGGGGGAACGCTGGTCTCTGCGCGGGCCGGCCACGGCTGCCTGGGTCCAAACGACCGAGGGCGAACATGCCGCGCCGCAACGACCTGATCCGGCCGCGCCGGCGGGGCGAGCAGGGGCTGAGCCTGATCGAGGTGGTCGCGGCGCTCGGCGTCCTCGCCATCGTCATGCTGCCGCTCGCCAACGTCTTCTACTGGGGAGCCACCAACGCTGCCTTCGACCGCGAGAACGGCGACGCGGTGGCGATCGCCAACGGGTTTCTCGCCAAGGCGAACGGGATCACCTACGCCAACCTTGGCTTCTACGAAAGCCAGTGGGGGACGCCGCCGCTCACGATCCCTACCTACAACGGCCAGACCGCCGTCGACCTGGGAGCGTCACCACCGGCGGGAGTCACCCCGCAGGTTGCGACATCGAGCACCCCCCAGCAGGTGGGGTCGGTCGTGTTCAGCGAGAACACCTATGTGGTGTGGGTCGACGGATCGGGAGGTAACGCCAAGGCGTACAAGCAGGTCTACGCGGTGGTGTCGTGGAAGGAAAACGGCCACGGCGTGTCGATCACCCAGAGCATCCTCGTGTACCCGGGGGGGCTCGGGAAGTACACGGGCCCGATGAACAACGCTCCGGGGGGGACGTCCACCACACCTGACAACGTGGCCGGGCTGGCCGCCACTGTGCCCGCGCAGGTGAACGGCGGAGACACCCAGGCCAACCTGACCTGGAACGCGCCCGTCAACACACCCGGTTTCTTCGCCGCCGTGTGGGCCCCTGACCCCGGGGGCCAGGGGCATCTCGCCGCCCCGAACACCTCGGGGAGCTCGGGGGCGTGGTCCCCGACCGGCTCCACGTCGAGCGGGTCGATCTCGGGGACCTCCACGTCGTTCACCGTGACGGGGTTGACGCCCGCCACGACCTACTGGTTCGAGATCGTGGCCTTCTCGTCCGACGGGACCCAGTGGTCCATCTCGCAGACCTGGGTGACCGCGACCACGTACTCGTCTCCTCCACAGCCGTGCACACTCAACTCGCTGACCGTGAGCCAGACGGGCCAGTCCTCGGGTCAGGCGCAGGTCGCCAAGAGCAACGGCGACTTGATGAACGCCATCACGATGACAGTCGCCTACTCCGGTACCTGCACGAGCGGCGCCGACACCGTGACCGTCGCCGGGACCTCGGGCGGTGCAGACCCGGGCTCGCCCTACACCCTTGCATGGGGAGCTTCGCAGTACACGTACTCGCTCTGTCCCTTCGTCGGCTTCAGCACCGGGACCCACACCTACACGGTCTCGCACAACGGGACGGCCACGAACCTCACAGCCCAGGTGTCGTTCTCCAAGAAGAACTCGGCGCCGTCATGCTGAACATTCCGCCGCGGACGCCCGCTCTCGATCGACCCCGACCGACACTTCCGTGTGACGAAGCGGGTTTCACCTTGGTCGAGCTGATGGTGGCAATGGTCATCTCGATCACGCTGCTGACCCTCATGGCCACGATGGTCGTCGTCTACACGCGAGCCCAGGCGACCACGGTGAACAGTGCCAACGCGGCAGCGAGCACACGACTGGCGTTGCTGTCACTCGAGCACGACATCCAGTCCGCCAACCCCGTCGCCACGTTGTCCTCGGTCTCCGCCTACAAAGACCAGCTTCAATTGACGATTCAGCCGTCGAACCAGCTCATCACCTGGAAATACAACTTCAACTCCGGACAGGCGACCTGCGTACCGGCAACCCCGAGTCAATGCACCCTCACTCGACAGATCGGCTCAGCGCCGGTCGCCGTTGTGCTCTCCAACGTCACCGACGGGGACCCGGCAAGTGGTGGAGTCGCTGCGTTCAGCTACTACGACCACTGTTCGATCAACCTGGTGAACGAGCCGCAGTCGACTCCCGCCCTCATCAGCGCCGACGTCACGGCCGTCCAGATCAACCTGTCTCTCTCCAATTCCAATACCGCTCCGTATGGGTCGACCACGACGGTGCGCATCATGAACCAGCCTCCGGGATCGAACAGATGCGGCTGAACGTCATCGTGAAGAGTCGGCGCGCTGCGCTGGGAGGACGACAAGACGGATCGCTCCCCGTCGTGATGGCGATCGTGTTCGTCGTGGCGTTGCTCAGCACGGCCATGATCACGCGGGTCATCGGGGACATCGACAACGTCAACCTCGAGACCAAGATCGAGGCGGCGCGGGCCATCGCCCAGTCGGGTGTCTCAGACGCACTGTTCCAGATCGACCAGCAGGGAGCATCGCCGTCGACGTTCTGTAACCAGGCCAGCAACGCGCAGTGCACGTTGAACAGCGTTCCGGGTGCTTCCGGGGCCGTTTACACGGCGCGCTGGAGCTCGTCGAACAACGCCTACACCGTGTACTCGAAGGGCACGTCACGCGGCGTGTCGTACGCGGTGCAAGCGACGATCTCGCGCACTCCCATTATCACGAACGGCGTCTACGGAGGCGCGTTCGTGACGTTCAACGGCAACTCCACGACCAGCCTCACGGTCACAGATGCGTACGGGAACCCTGTACCGGGAGCCACCGCCGGGATCGCGGTGGGGCCGGGCGGCACATTGACGTGCCACGGCCCGTCCGACCCCAATGCGACGTACATCAACTACGGCGGGTCGGTCTCCGGGTGCACGCCGTACCAGAACAAGGGCGCGACATACTCCCCGCAGCAGCCCTCGCAAACCTGTCCGCCGCCGATCAACCCCTATGGGGCGCCCCCCACGCCATGCCTGCCCTCGAACGCGGCGGCGTGCACCACGATGGCGACGGGTGTCTCGGGCAACGACAACAGCGGCTACACGGTTACGGGGACCACCAAGCTTGAGCCCGGGGTGTACGTGTGCCGGGGCGGCCTCACCATGACGGGGACCGTCAACCTCGACTACGCCCAGAGTCCCCTGCAGAACAACGGGCGCGTGACGATCTACGTGTTCCCACCGGTTGGCTCGTCGACATCGCCGAATATCGATTTGAGCAGCGCCACGGTTAACCAATGCCAGACGATCGGTTCGGCGTCGACCGGTGTGTGCAAGGGCGGCCTGGTCGGGGACCCCTCCGATCTTCTTATCTACGCGTGGGGGAGCGGCACCGCGAGCTTGGGTGGCGGCACAGCCGACGCCATCTTCTGGGGCCCTGGCATGAGCCTCACCATGAACGGCAACTCGAGCCCGCTCAACTGGACTGGCAGCATCATTCTCGGTGGCATCACCGCCAATGGTCACCCGAGCTTCAACCTCAACTTCGACCAACGGCTCCAGACCGAGTTCGACCAGGCCAATTGGCAGATTTCGAATTACCTCCAGACTTCGACGACCTTCTCGATACCGTAGAGGCACCACGCTTCGACCAGCGGGGCTGCCGGCGAGATCAGGGCATCGCCACGGGAAAGAAGATCTCGAAGGGGCCTTCGAAGTGGCGCAAGAACGCTTGCTCGAGCCCTTCCGCTCCTGCTGCACCGGCGATGGGCGCCAATTGCGAGTGGTACGCCGCGATGACCTCTCGTTTTCGGTCGAGGTAACCGTCACTGCGTACGAGCTCGGGCCGCCCTGAGCGCCACATCATGCGGACCAGGCGCGGCGGGCGGTCCCATTGCCAGACGGGATAAGCGAGGAGCCGGACGTCGGTGCCCGACACGGCACGTCTCGTCGCCACACCCACGACGGCGTGGTCGTCATGAGGGTCGGTCTCTGACGTGGTGAGGACGTCCGCCGGTCTGAATTCAGCCACGCACTCGGCGATGGCGTCGGTCAGCGCATCCTCGTCTCCGTCCAGCTCTGCGTCGACGAAAGGCAGCTGAATCACGTCCGCGCCCGACAGGCCCAGGAGCACGCAGGCCGATCGCAACTCGACGGTACGAAGAGCGGCGACCGCGGCCGGGTCGCCCGGAGGGGATTTGCTCCCGTCGGTGGCAATGAGGACGCGTACAGGAGTGCCGGCGTCCCGTTTTCGCATGATGGTCGCCGCGGCGCCCAAGGTCTCGTCGTCGGGATGTGGTGCGACCACGAGGCACGGCCGTCGGGCCACTGAATTCGTCACGTCCGCGCCCACCCGGTACACCAGACGCCGGAGGGTGGTTGCGAGGACCGGATACGTCGGTCCGAGCACGTTCCCCGCGGCTTCGCGAGCGGCCCCGACGCGCACGGGGCCGAAGATTACCGGTCGAGGCTCCGGGCCAGCGCCATTCCGCCCGACGGCTCGCTGGAGAACCGTCGTTTGATTTCGGAGATCGGCGGCACGCGCCACCAGGTATTTCCCCGACCCGAAGCCTCCCTCAGCAAGTAGCCTTCGCTACCGGTCGCCCTGTGCGTCACGTGCGGGGGGCTCGAGCGTCGGCGCCTTGGGGCAGTTCTCTTGGTGCCGGCTCTCGTTCGGGCTGTCGCCGCCGTGCCACCCTCGGCCCCCCCGGGGTCGGCGCGAGCGGCGGCGGTCCGCACGTGCCGACAGTCGAGCGGATCAGGTCGTCGGCTCGAGCGCCTGCACCAGGTCGTCTACCGTCGAAACCGTCGCCACCAGCGCCAACGTGTGGCGCACGACGCTCTCCACATAGTCGAGCGGGACGCCGGTCATGGCGTCGATCGCCGCGACGACCTGGTATCCGAGGTTGACGGCCTCGATCGCCAGTCCGAGCACGCCGAGGTTGAGCGAAACGCCCGTCGCCACCACGGTCGACACCCCGAGCGCCCGCAGGGTGGGGTCGAGTGATGTGCCGTGAAAGGGAGACACTCCGTGACGGCGGTGCGACACGAGGTCGCTCGGTTCCGCTCCGATCTCGGCGACGAGCTCGACCGCCGCACTCCCCTCGACCAGGTGTCCGTCTCGGCGCAACATGGCGGTCATGAGCGGTGCATTGGCGGGAGAACCCCGGCGGTCGGCGCGGAATCCGGCCGTGCAGTGCACAACCGGTACACCGGCGCGACGTGCTGTTCGCAAGAGTCGGGCGGTGTTCGCCAGCACCGCACCTTTTTCAACCGCAGCGGCGAGCTCGGGGAAGCTGGAGAGATCGCCCACCACGCCCCGCTGAAGCTCCATCGTGAGCACCGCGGCACGTCCGCCGCCGACGAGTTGTCTCAGGTCAACCGGCACGACGAGCAGCGTAGCGATACGGCTCAGCCGCCGGCGGCCCCGGTGACGACGGCGTTCGCCCAGGGGTAATCCGGTTTTCCGCTCGGCGACCTCTCGATGCGGGGCACGCTGTGAAGCTGGCGCGGGACCTTGTAGCCCGCGACGTGGCGGCGACAGAGCTCTTGGATTGACTCGAGTGTCGGGGTGTCGCGCCCGGGCCGGGGTTCGACAATGGCGGCGACGCGCTGTCCGAACCGCTCGTCCGGCGCGCCCACCACGATGGCGTCCATGACGTCGGGGTGCGAGCGAACGACCGCCTCGACCTCCTCGGGAAAGATCTTCTCCCCGCCCGAGTTGATACAAATCGACCCGCGGCCGAGGAGAGTCACCGAGCCATCGGCCTCAACGGTGGCGAAATCGCCCGGCATGACGTAACGCCTCCCGTCGACCGTGATGAACACCTCAGCCGTTTTCACCGGGTCGTTGTAGTAGCCGATCGGGATGTCGCCACTCCGCGCGATCTTCCCGATCACGCCGGATCCCGGTTTGACGAGTTCCAAGTTCTCGTCGAAGACCACAGTCCCGCCCGTCGAGGACACAGTTGGACCACTCCGCATCGCCGTTCCCCCGGGGTGGATCATCGAGATTCCGTTGTTCCCCGCCTCGGACGAGCCGATCGCATCGGTCATGACGAGGTTCGGGAAGTGTCGGAAGAACTCGTCCTTGACCGCAGGGGAGAACAAGGCGGCCGTCGAGGTGATGCCGATCAACGACGACAAGTCGTAGTCGACGCCGGGCCCGTCGAGCGCTTCGATCATCGGCTTTCCCATGGCGTCCCCGGTGATCATCACCATGTTGATCCGCTCTCGTTCGACGGTCCTCCACACGTCGTGCGGGTCGAACTTCGCCATCAGGGTGATCCGGTTGCCGACGAAGCTCTGCCCCATGACAGCCCACTGGGTCGCGCCGTGCATTAGAGGGGCGATGGGCAGAAAGCTGAGCTGGCCTCCGGCGGCGAGACCCTTCTCGACCATCTGTTCGGGCCGTTCGACCCGCACTCCGGTCAGCGCATCGATCCCGCCACCGAGGGCGAAGAACACATTGCGGTGAGGCCAGACGACACCCTTGGGCATCCCGGTCGTGCCGCCCGTGTACAGGATGTAGAGGTCGTCGCCCGAACGCGGGGCGAAGTCGCGTTCGGGCGAGCCGGATGACAGCGCGTCCTCGTATCCGACCGCGTCCTGGCGGGGCCCAGGCTCCTGCGAGCCGTCGTCCACGACGATCACATGGCGGAGCGCGGGGAGTCCGGGGAGCAGAGTCGCCACGTTGGGGGAGAACTGCCGCTGGTGGACCAGTGCGACCAGATCGGCGTTCGAGAACAGGTAACGGAGCTCGTCTTCGACGTAGCGGTAATTGATGTTGATCCACACCGCCCGAAGCTTGAAAACCGCCCATGCCGTTTCGACCCATGCCGCACTGTTGAGGGCATAGACGCCGACGTGGTCCCCGGGACCGACGCCCTGTGCGGCGAGGTGGTGGGCCAGCCGGTTGGCGCGGGCCTCCGTCTCGGCGTACGTACGCCGCCCATCGTCCGCTACGAGGTATTCGCGCTCCCCGAAGGCATCCACCGCCGCCTCGAACAGGTCGGCGAGATTGAATTCCACGGGGGACAAACTAGAACAAGTTCCCGTCCTGCCGGCAATCTGGGGCTGTACTCATTGGGGCTGGCTCCGGAAGCGTTGAGACCCCAGGGCTTCGGTGACGGCGGCGGCGATGCCGGGGCCGTCGAGCCCGAGGTTGGCGAGGATGCCGTCGGGTTTTCCCTGGGGGAGGTAGCGGGGCGGCACGCCGAGGATGCCCACCGGCGGCAGTGGTTGGTTCAAGCCCGGCAGGCTGCCCATGGCATCGACCAGGAACGTTCCGGCACCGCCCACACGGATGCCGTCCTCGACGGTGATCACGAGGTGGTGGGCCGCAGCGTCGGCGAGCATGGCGGGGTCAGTGGGCGAGATCACCCGCACGTCCCACACCGTGGCGTCGACCCCATCCGCCGCGAGCTTTCCGGCCGCCTCCTCGGCTGCCTCCACCATCTTGCCCACGGCGAGGAGGCAGACCGTGCCGTCGCCGCGGTGCACACAACGAGCGGCCAGGCCGGTGCCGACCACGCCGTCGCGGGCCTGACGGGCCGGGGTCTTCGGGAATCTGATGGCGGAGGGTCCCTCGAGCGACAGGGCCTCCTCGAGCATCACGCCCATCTCCTGGGCCGAAGATGGCGCGAACACGGTCATGCCCGGGATCGACAAGGTCAGCGATAGATCGAGGACGCCGTGGTGACTGGGACCGTCGTCGCCGGTGATGCCGGCTCGGTCGATGGCGAAGACGACCGGGAGACGGTGCAGCCCGACATCGAGATTGGCTTGATCGAAGGCACGGGAGAAGAACGTCGAGTACACGGCGACCACCGGTCTCAGACCGGCCATCGCCATGCCCGCCGCGGCCGTGACGGCGTGCTGCTCGGCGATGCCGACGTCGAAGAATCGGTCGGGGAACTCCCCCTGGAACGGCAGCAACCCGGTCGGGCCGGGCATGGCGGCCGTGATCGCAACGACCTCGGGACGGCGCCGAGCGGCATCGATCAGTGCGCGCGTGAACGCCTCGGTGTAGGTGGCCGGTGCGGCTCCTGCCGTGGGAGCAACGGAGGACGGTTGGACCTTGAAGTCGTGAAGGCGCTGGACGTCATCGTCCTCCGCCGGCGCGTAGCCGCGGCCTTTCTGGGTCAGTACGTGCACCACGATCGGACCGTCCCATTCAGCTGCGTGCGCGAACGCCTGTTCCATTCCGGTGATGTCGTGCCCGTCGATTGGTCCCGCGTAGCGAACGCCGAGTGCCTCGAAGAACCGGTGGGGCGTGACGATCTCTCGAACTGCGCTCGTGAGACCGTGCACGCTCGAGTACGCCAGGGCGCCGAGTCCGGGGATGCCCCGCAACGCGCGCCGGACTCGCTCCCTGGTGTGAACGTAGGAAGGGCTCAGACGGAGATGGGTCAGGCCGGCCGAAAGCCTCGACACCGTTGGTGCATACGACCGGCCGTTGTCGTTCAGGACGATGACCACGCGCGTGCCGGCGTGGCCAAGGTTGTTAAGCGCCTCGTACGCCATTCCCCCCGTGAGCGAACCGTCCCCGAGCACCGCCACGACCCGGCGGTCCACCTCGCCCCGCCGTTGGAGCCCGGTGGCGACTCCGTGCGCGTAGCTGAGCGCGGTCGAGGCGTGACTGTTCTCGATCCAGTCGTGTGATGACTCGTCACGTGACGGGTAGCCGGACAGCCCTCCTGGCTGGCGGAGCGTGTCAAAGCGGTTCGTCCGCCCGGTCACCAACTTGTGGACGTACGCCTGGTGGCCTGTGTCCCACAGGATCACGTCCCGAGGGGAGTCGAAGACGCGGTGCAGCGCCAGGGTGAGCTCCACGACGCCGAGGTTCGATCCCAGGTGGCCGCCATTCGCCGTGACTCGTTCCACGATCCGGGTTCGGATCTCGGCCGCGAGCTGGGTCAGCTGGGATGGCGACAGGCGGCGCAGATCGGCGGGTTCGTGGATGTCGTCGAGCAGCATGGCACCTCGTCGGACAAAGCCGCCGGTGGCGGCGACCTGCGGTCACGCTACCGCGGACTGCGATCCCTGGGCACAGGATCTGACGGGATTCGTCCGTCTCAAGAGGCGGTGTTCGCCCAGGCATCCGGCAGCGTCAGATTTCCCAGCCGGTTCTCAGCGCGAGCACATGGTTCGTCCATGCGAAAGACTCGTTTGGCCAACGTGGTGCCGGTCGGCAGGCGGCCAACGCACCTCGGACAACGAGACGATAGGAGGGGTGCTGGTGCAGGCGAACGTCAAGGGCACGACGATGCCCGTTCTGGAGATGCTCCTCGACCCGGGCGAGGCGATCATCTCGACCCACGGCGACCTGTCGTGGATGAGCGCCAACATGCGGCTCAGTCAGACGACGAACACCGGAGGCGGAGGTGGCTTGATGGCAGGCCTCAAGCGCGCCGTCGGTGGTGGTGGCGTGTTCCTCACCCGCTACGAGGCGGAAGGCGGGCCGGGAATGGTGACATTCGCCAGCAAGGTCCCGGGCCGGATCTTCCCGGTCGACGTGAGTCCTGGGCACGGCTACGTCGTGCATCGCCACGGCTGGCTGTGCGGAACGCCGGGGATCACCCCGTCGGTCGCTCTCCAACAGACTTTTCGGGGTGGGTTGTGGGGTGGCGAGGGATTCATCCTGCAGAAGCTGGAGGGCGAGGGGCAGGCGTGGGTCGAGCTCTCGGGCGAGATCGCTACCTACGAGCTCGCTGGCGGTCAGTCGCTGTTGGTCCATCCGGGCCACGCCGGGATGTTCAACGACAGCGTCACGTTTTCCGTCATCCGCCTTCCCGGTATCGCCAACCGCGTCTTCGGGGCCGACGGACACCATCTCGTGTCGCTCACTGGCCCGGGCACCATCTGGTTGCAGAGCATGCCTCTGCCGGTTCTCGCCCATACGTTGTCCGAATACATCGGAAGCGGGGGTACCCGGGATGCAGCCGCGGGAGGTGTCGTCGGCGGCGTGCTCGGGAACGTCTTGGGACGCCAGGGCTGAGGCCCGCGCCCGGTCGGCGCCCGCCCGCGAGCTCAACGGGCCTTGGCGAGGAACCCCTCGACCTCGACGACGACACGAGTCATCCTCCCGGCCCCCACGAGGCCGGCCTCGTCGGCTGCGGTCACCGTGAACACCAGTCGGGGGCCCCCCCCCATGTGGGGGGTGGCCCCCGCGTGGA
>Ga0307477_10000504_pt1 | contig 42623 bp, 51 predicted proteins | sample atmos_gasesECM2C_FD_203316 | JGI IMG/M metagenome (GOLD analysis project Ga0307477, IMG submission 203316) | Hardwood forest soil microbial communities from Morgan-Monroe State Forest, Indiana, United States - atmos_gasesECM2C_515 | ecosystem: Environmental > Terrestrial > Soil > Temperate... | reverse complement strand
ACGGGCGTTTGCCGTCTTCTACGCCGCGATTCCGATTGGATCGGCGCTGGGCTACATCGTTGGCGGCCAGGTGGACGTGCATTTCGGTTGGCGCAGCGCCTTCTGGGTCGCGGGTGTCCCCGGCCTTGTCCTCGCGGCGTTTGCCCTGCGGCTACCCGACCCGCCGCGGGGGCAGCACGACCCGGCCGCGACGGAGGAGGGTCCGGGGGGCGTGCCCCGAAGCGTGCGACGAGCGTATGCGGCGCTGCTCGGCAACCGACCCTATGTCCTCACGGTCCTCGGGTACGCCGCCTACACCTTCGCCCTCGGCGGCATGGCGGCCTTTCTGCCCAAGTTTCTCATCCGCGTACGCGCCGTTCCCGAGGGCCCGGCCACGCTCTGGTCGGGCCTCAGTCTCGCCGCGACGGGCTTCCTCGGAACGGCCGCGGGCGGCTGGATTGGCGACCGGCTGCTCGCGCGCACCCGGCAGGCGTACCTCTGGGTCTCGGGTGTCGCGACCCTGTTCGCGGCTCCGCTCGCTTTGGTCGCGCTCTCGGCGGCCGCGCCGCGCCTCTATTGGGGCGGCATTGTGCTCGCCGAAGTGCTGCTCTTCGCCTCCACGGGTCCCATTAACTCGGCGATCGTCAACGTGGTGCCAGCCCAGGTCCGCGCCACCGCGGTCGCGCTCTCGATCCTCGTGATCCACGTGCTCGGCGACGTGCCCTCGCCCACGGTGCTGGGGGTCCTGTCCCGGGCGAGCTCGCTTGCGCACGCGGTGCTCATCATCCCGGTGGCGGTGCTCGTGAGCGGCGCGATCTGGACCTATGCCGCCTGGGAGGGTGGACGCCCCGGGCGCGGGGGAATCACGGGGCTGGCTGCTGCTGGGTGAGGCAGTGGATCGTGCCGAGGCCCCACACCAGATCGACGGCGTGAATGCCGATCACGGGCCGGTCGCGGAACACCTCGGCCAGGGTGCCGAGCGCGACGCGGTCGTGCGGGTCGTTGAAGGTGGGCACGAGCACCGCGGCGTTGGCGATGTAGAAGTTGGCGTAGCTCGCGGGTAGGCGCCGGCCCCGGTAGACCAGGGGCGCGGGCATGGGGAGCGGGATCACGTCGAGCCGCGCGCCGTCCGCGCCGCGCATGCCCTCGAGCCGCTCGCGGTTCTCCTCGAGCGCGTGGTAATTCGCGTCGTGCGGATCGGTCTCGCGGCACAGGACGACGGTCCGCGGCGCCACGAACCGGCACACATCGTCGACGTGTCCGTGCGTGTCGTCCCCGGCGATCCCACGCCCCAGCCACAGCACATGTGTAACGCCGAGCGCGGCGCCGAGGACGTCCTCGAGCTCCGCGCGCCCGAGCCCGGGATTGCGCGCCTGAACGGGGTCGAGCAGGCACTCCTCGGTCGTCAGCAGGGCCCCGCTGCCGTTGACGTCGATGCTGCCGCCCTCGAGCACCACATCGCGGCCTCCCGATCGCGAGCGAAACACGCGCAGGCCGAGGCGCCGCGCCGCCCACTCGGGGACGCGATCGTCGCGGCGCCAATCGGGATACTTGGCCCAGGCGTTGAAGCGGAAGCGCGCGATCGCGAGCTCACCGGGCGGGCCGGCACGCCGCACGAACCACGGTCCGAAATCGCGCGTCCAGGCGCGGTTCGTGGGGCAGCGGAAGAGCTCCACGCGTTCAGGCCCCACGCCGACTCGCGCGAGCACCGCGCGGGCCCGTCGCTCCTCGGCGGTCGAATCGACGAGGATGCGCACGATCTCCCCCGGCACGAGCCTGCGCACGATCTCCGCATAGACCCACGGGATCGGCGCCATTTTCCCCGGCCAGTCGCTCGTGTTGTGGGGCCAAGCGATCCAGGTGGCCTGATGCGGTTGCCACTCGGCGGGCATGTGGAACCCGAGCGACGCGGGGCTCGCCGGCATCGAGGCAGTCCCCGGGGGGAGGGCGGCGCCCTCAGGCCTGGGCGTCGAGAAAACGACTGGCGAGCGGCCCGTAGGCATCGATCCGCCGGTCACGCAAGAAGGGCCATCCGCGGCGCACCTCCTCCACGCGCGCGAGGTCCACCTCGCCCAGCACCACCGCCTCGCGGTCCAGGGGCGCCTCTGCGATCACCGCACCGAAGGGGTCGGCGAGAAACGATCCGCCCCAGAACTCGATGCCCTCGCCCGCGCCTGCCGGCCGCTCGTGCCCCACGCGGTTCACGGCGGCCACGTAGACGCCGTTCGCGATCGCGTGGCTGCGCTGGATCGTGCGCCAGGCATCGAGTTGGGCGGCGCCGTCCGTCGCCTTTTCCGCCGGGTGCCAGCCGATCGCCGTGGGATACAAAAGGATGTGCGCGCCCTGCAGCGCCGTGAGGCGCGCGCCCTCGGGATACCACTGGTCCCAGCAGACCAGCGTGCCGATGCGGCCGACCGCGGTGTCGAAGGCCCGGAACCCCAAGTCGCCCGGGGCGAAGTAAAATTTCTCATAGTAGGCGGGATCGTCGGGGATGTGCATCTTGCGGTACAGGCCGGCGACCCGCCCGTCGGCGTCGATGATCACCGCGCTGTTGTGGTAGAGGCCCGGCGCGCGCCGCTCGAACACCGGGGCGATGACCACGACACCGGCCGCACGGGCCGCCTGAGCCAAGGCGGCCGTGGTGGGGCCGGGGACGGGCTCAGCCAAGTCGAACAGCGCGGGGTCCTCGCGCTGCGCGAAGTAGCGCGAGCGGAACAGCTCCGGTAAGCACACGAGCTGCGCGCCCGCGCGGGCCGCCTCGGCCACGCGCGCCACCGCCTGACGGACGTTCTCGGCCGGGTCGAGCGCCATGGCCATCTGCACCAGCGCGACCTGATACCGCGCGAGGTCGTTCATGCGGGATGAAGACTACACCGATCAAGCGACGGGCGCACCCTGGAACGGGCACGCCGCTTGATGCCCCACACGCGCGGAGCCGCGATTCGCTCGGGGCGACACGAGCACTCATGACCCGAGGGCGCATGGGCCGCCTGGTGCTTGTCCTCGCCGCGGTGACCCCGGCACTCGCGGCACCACGGATCCGGGAGGGAGCCATGGCGTTTTCGCTGACGAGCAGCGCGTTCCGGAACGGCGAGCCGATTCCGACGAAGCACACCTGCGACGGCCCCGATGTCTCTCCGCCCCTCGCCTGGCACGGCGCCCCCGACGGCACCGCCGCGTTCGCCCTGATCGTCGACGACCCGGATGCGCCGGGAGGGATGTGGGTGCACTGGGTGTTGTACGACGTGCCGAGCACCGTCGAGGGCCTGGCGGAGCAGGTGGACGACGGGGCGACGCCCGAGGGGCTCGGCGGCGCCGCGCAGGGCCGGAACGACTTCCGACGCCTTGGATACGGAGGTCCGTGTCCCCCGCCGGGGCCGGCACACCGCTACCTGTTCAAGCTCTACGCCCTCCGCCGCCCGCTCGGCATCGCGCCGGGCGCGACCAAGGCAGACGTCGAGCGGGCGATGGCGGGACAGATACTCGCGATGGCCGAGCTCATGGGGCGCTACCAGCGCCGCTCGCGCGGCTAACTCGCGGGCGGCCGGACCTCGGCGTCGAATACCCCGGTCAGAATGCGCCCGCCTCGCTTCACCTCTACCCACAGGCGATAACGCCCGGGTTGCGGGAAGGCGTAGGGAAAGCTCACGACGCCCCCGGGACCGACGGGGGACACGTGCGGCGCATGTGCCACCTGCTCGGCCAGGCGTCTCCCCAAGGTACCCGCGAGCGTGTCGCCCGGTTCGCGCAGCAGGAACGCTCGCTGCGAAGCGAGCGAGATCGTCCCGGCGGGGTGGAGGTGCACGAACACCGCGCCGTCGGAGCGGCTGAGGACGAGATGGCCTGCCATCCCCAAATAGGGCTCGAGGGTCGCCGCTCGGCCGTCGCGCGCTCGCACGACGAAGCGGAGCGGCGCGTCCCGACCCGCAACGAGCGGGCTCGCTCCCCGCTCCCAGGTCATCGTGGATCCGTCGCGGAGAGACCCCGTGACCATCGCACGCCCGCTGTCCGTCGCCGGCTGCTCGGCGGTCCACGCGTCATCTGAATCGGAGGGACGCCACGTGGCGGTCGGGCTCCGCACGTCTGCGGTTGCCGAGAGGGTTTGCGCGAAGCCGCTCTCGAACACGACATCGGCGTAGACCCGATAGCGACCGGGCGGGAGGGGGGGGAGCCGCGCCTCGAACGTCACGCTGTCGCGCGTCAGCGGGTGCAGATGGGCGAAGGCACCGAGCGTTGCATCCTCGATCAGGAAGAGGTGCATCAAGTGGCCGTGGTCGGGGATGAGGGGCGTCCCTTGGCCGGGCGTCCCGGTCCCAGCGGTGTCGTCGATCGCGAGCCGGACGAGCGTGGCGCCGCCCTCGCGGCGCACCGCGGCGCTCGCGTGGGGCGCCCGGTAGAGGGTCCGGCGGTACGCGGTGTCCACCACGTTCCACCAGCCCCGCGCGCCGAAGAGGAGCAGCGCGAAGACGAGTGCGCTTAGCGCCATCGCGCGGCGGGCGCGGCGGGTCTGGGGGTGGTCGGGGGCGGCACCCGGTGCGAGGGTACTCTCCCGTACCGCGGCGCCGACCAGGGTGATCGCTCCCGCGAGCAACAGCACCCCAAGCGCGGCGAGCAGCGCGGCGAGCGGGGGCCCGAGCTCGCGGCGCCGCGTGGCTACCGCGGCGACCGGAACGAGCACTACCCCGGGTCCCAGCGGGCCCTCCACGCTCACCCGCACACTGTAGGCACCGGGGCGCATGAGCCAGAGCGCGGCGCTGAACAGCGTGGAGTCGCCCGGGACCCGCGTGGCAAGGTCGGGCTGCGGGGGCGCACTCCGCGGGTCCCAGTAGACCGGGAGTACCGTCACCCGCGCGACGGAGATCGGGGCGAGCACGCGGACGGAAATTGCGGCGAGCCCCGGCACGACGCCCGGGTCGCGAACGGTCACGCGGAGCGGATAGGGCCCCGCGGCACCCTCGAAGTAGGTGTCCGGACTGCCGACGTGGGCCCATGTCGCGAGCGCGATGGCGGCGAGGGCCCAGCCGCGACGTGCCGTCACCGCCGGATTTGGGCCGTCCAATTGCCAGCCCACACGCCCAGCCGTGCGGAGGCGACGGCAAGCAGGACCGCGACGCCGAGCGCGCGCGGCGTGAGCGGGTCGGTCCGGGTACGCCAGAATTGGTAGCGCCACGGACCCAGGCGGCTCGAGTAATCCCAGTGGTCGACGCCGAAGGCGAAGGTGCGGGCCGCTGGGGATAGCAGGAACGCGGTGAAGACCCATTGGACGGCGAGCAAGACGCTGACGAAGGCGACGCCCGCGAGCCCGGCGAGGAGCCAGTCGCGGCCCGGCAGACGCCGGATGAGCAGGTCGATCACCACCGCCGGCGCGACGAGCAGCACGGGGAACGGCGCGGGCACCATGTGCGTAAGCGGGTTAAAAACCGGCGCGAGCTTGGGGGTGGCGGGGAAGAGCTGGAGCACCCAGATCATGATCAGCGACGTCATCATGTACGTGGCGGCGGCCGTCGTCGCCGGCCACGCGAGCCGGGCGCCGCGTCCCGCGGCGAGGAGGACGACGGGGAAGACGCCGGCCGCGAACTCGTAGTAGAGCGCGTTGTGACCGGCATTCGCGAACCCGACTTGCTCGATCCCGAGGATCGCGGCGTTCTCAAGCAGGAGTCCGGCGAGATACGCCACCATGAGCCCGGCGGCGCGCCGCGCGCGGTCGCTCGCGGCCTCGTTTTGTACGGCGGCCGCGAGGAGGAGCGCGCCGAGCTGAATGCTCCACATCCCGAGCGCGAGGAGCGTGTGGGGGGGCGACAGCACCTTGACGTCGAGGCCATAGGCGTTGTGCCACCAGTTGTCGAGCGGGGCGGACGTGACCATCGCGAGCGCGCCCCAGACGCACAGCCAGGCACCGAACGGTCCGCGGAAGCCCCAGAAGCGCACGCCCGCGGCACGCTCGTCGGGCGAGCGGGAGAACGTGGTGCGCAAGACGAGCCAGCCGCATGAGCCGCCCGCGAGGACACCACCCAGATAGATGGCGAGGTGCGCGGGCGTCCAAAACGTGTCTCGACCGATGGAGCGGTGCCAGGAGATGTCCCAGATGACCCCGACCACGGTGCTCGTGGCGGCGACCAGCGTGATCCAGGCATAGCGGCGGAGCGGGGTGGGGCGGGCGGGCGCGGCACTCTGCGCGTGCGCCCAGGCGACTGTGGTCATGGTGATCCCCGCGAGAGCGCGGTCGGCACCCCCGTCAGGAAGCGCGGCGCTTGGCCAACGGAGGCGAGCGTCGCCCCACGCTACCGACGCCCCTCGCCCGTGTCAACCAGCCGCCCCTCGTCATGCGCCCGCACCGCGGATGGCACATGGGGCGGCGAGAGGGCGGGTCTGTCGGCGTCCCATGTTGGCGCGGGGCCTCGCTCCCCTTGCCTCGGGCGAACAGCCGCGCGTGATTGACCGAGACGCCATGCACTCGACCGACGCCGACGCTCGCAGGCCTCGCAGGCCATCCCACGGGACAAGGGGAATCGCGTGACGGTGGGTCTGTCGCGGGAGTTCTCCTACCGGGACAAGAAGCTGGGGGACACGCAAGCGATCACCGTCGCCGTCGCTCCCGATGTCTTCTATCCGACCTCGACCACCGTGCTGCTCCTGCGGGCCGCGCGCCGCGCGCTCGGGCACCGGCCGCGCTCGCTGCTCGACCTGGGGTGCGGTTGCGGGATTGGGGCGATCGTATTGGCAAAGTGCGCCGACCCCGCGGCCCGCGTGTGCGCCTCGGACTTGAGCGCTGCCGCCGTGCGGCTCGCGCGCCACAACGCGCACCGCCAAGGGGTCGTGGTCGACTGCCAGCGTGGGAGTTTGTTCGAGCCTTGGGCGGGACAGCGCTTCGACCTGATCATGGACGACGTCGCGGGAGTGGCGGAGCCGCTGGCCCGGATGTCGGGGTGGTATCCTCCGCCGGTCCCGAGCGGGGCCGGGCGAGACGGGACGCGGTGGATCTTGGAGGTGATCGAGCAGGCTGGCGAGCACCTCACGCCCCACGGGCAGTTCGTCTTTCCGGTGCTCACGTTGTCGCGCGAAGGGCCCGTGGTGGAGCGCGCGCGCGCCCGATTTGCCAGCGTCGAGCTCGTCGACGAACAGTGGTACCCGCTGACCGATGAGTTGCTCGAGCATCCGGCCGTGGTCGACGAGCTGGTCGCGGATGGGAGCATTTACGTGGAGAAGCGCGGCAGCCGGCTGTGCTGGGCGACGCGCGTGTACGCGGCTAGCGGCCGCGGGCGTGCTTAAGGGCTGCCTCGGTGCGGTTCTTGACGCCGAGTTTGGAAAACAGATGCTGCACGTGAAACTTGACAGTGTTGTCGGACAGGCCGAGGCGTTCGGCGATCTGGGGGTTGGTAAGCCCGGCCGCCATGAGCGCCCAGACCTCGCGCTCGCGGGGTGTGAGGTCTCCGGGGGCGCCCGTCCCGCGGCCCTCGATCCAGCGGCGCGCGGCCTGGGGGAAGACAAGCTGCCCCGCGTGCACCTGGCGGATGGCCGTCAGCGTCTGCTGGGGTGACTCGGTCTTCAACGCCAGGCCGTCCGCCCCGGCGTCGAGAGCCGAGCGCAGCGCTTCGCCGTCGTTGTAGGCCGTGAGGACCAGGACCTTGGGCGAGTCGGGCCGCGCGCGGAGCGCCGCGAGGACCTGCGTGCCCTTGATCCCCGCGAGCTCGAGGTCGAGGACGACGACGTCAGGCTTGTGCTGCTCCACGAGCCGCGCGACCTCGGTGCCGTCGGTCGTCGCGGCGACCACGCGCACTCCGGGTTCGCCATCGAGCAGTGCTCGCAGGCCCTCGAGCACGATGGCGTGGTCGTCGGCGAGCAGCACGCGGATCACGGCGGGCGGACTCACTCCGCCGGCAGCGAGACCGAGAGCGACGTGCCGCGGCCCGGCGCGCTGTCGAGCGCGAACGTGCCGCCGAGCATCGCGGCCCGATCTTGGATGCCGCGCAACCCGAAGTGCCCGCCCTCCACCCCCACATCGGCCTCGCTCGCCAAGACCCGCTGCGGATCGAACCCCTTGCCGTCGTCCGCGACGGTCAGCGTGATCGTCTGATCACGCCGGGTGACCACGACGCGTTGCCGCGCGGCGCCGCTGTGCCGGTGGCCGTTGGCGAGGGCCTCCTGGAGGATGCGGTAGATCGCGATCTTCGCCGCGAGCGTGCAGTCCCCGAGGTCCGCGGGGATCGCGAGTTCGACGGCCTGGTTAGTCAGCGTCTCGTGCTGCACGGCCAGGCCCTCGATGATGGCGCCGATCGGGCGCCGTTCGAAGCCGGGGGGGCGGAACGCGCCGATGAAGTTGCGGATCTCGCCGAGGGCGCGCTCCAAGAGGCCGATCGCTTGCCGGGCGCGCTCGTGCGACGCCGGGTCGGCGACGAGGGCGCGCTCGAGGACCTGCAGTTGGGACAGGGCCGCAAAGATGTCCTGCACCGGCCCGTCGTGCATGTCGAGCACGATGCGCTGGAGCTCACGTTCACTGGTCGCGAGGAGGCGCCGCGAGGCCGCCCGGACCTCGGCGTCGCGGCGCGTCATGGTGCCTCCCGGCAGCAAAAGGCCCGCGTCGGGCACGGGCCTCGCCTGCATTCGTCGGCTGTGGTCAACTGCTGTCCCTCTCGGCACTTGCGGTCGAACCTAGGCCGGTCGTGCGGACGTGTCAACGCGATGTCAGATCTTGACCTCGATCGTCGCCCCGCGCTTGTGGCGGAGGTAGAGCCACGCCATCGGTACGACGAGCATGCCGGCCGCCAGGATCGTCAAGCCGAGCAGGGCGGCGGCGAGGAGGACACCGCGTTGAGCGGTGGCGGCCCCGTCAAACAGGGCCGCGTCCTGGTGCGCGAGAAGGACGATCATCGCCTCCCGCGCCTTCAGTCCCGACTGGGCGTCGGTGCTCGAGAGCCCGCCGAGCACCGTGCGAACGAGGTCGCGGTCGATCGGGTTGTCGAGCGAGACGGCGAGCACTGCCAGCTGCGCGCGCAGCGCGTCGCGGATGCTGTCGCGCTGCGCCGCGACCGCGGGACGCCGGGAGGCGGGGTCCGTGCTGGTCGCCATCCGGCGCCAGACCTCGAGGCCCGCGTTGTAGCGGTGCAGGGTCTCCGACGCGTGTGCGCCACGGCTCACGGCGGTCGCTGCCGTCCGCAGCGAGCCGATCAGGTCCACACCGAAGAGCAAGGCCACGATCAGGGTGGCCGCGCTCAGCGTCACCGCGATGCCCGGCCGAAGGACGGGGTAGTCCTTCATGGCGATGGCGAATGACGAGCGGGGCACGGCGAGACGAGGCTCCGGCGTGGTCATGGGCGCGGTCTTCTCCGAGCGGGAGCGGAGGAGATGACGCTACCCGAGCCAGACCGGGGTGTCAAACCGTGTGGCCTGGTTAATCTTGACGCCGAGGCGGATTCGCCCCATATGTAGGGGGCGCCCCCAACACCATCACAACAGTGCCCTGAGCCGCGGGACGGCACACCGACCGCGCGGGCCCGGGTGCACTGTGCGGGAGCGTGCGTGAGCGGAGCTCGGTCGATTGAAGCGGACCGCCAAGAGGTGTTACGGCAGGCGAGCGTAGCGCTCGGCGGCCGTCCCGTCACGTTTTGGGAGGTCTCGGCCAAGGCCGAGCTCGACCCCCGGCTCTCGAGCCACCCCCACCCCGCGCATCACGCCACCCACCTGGACGTGGACAGCACGCTGCGCCGCTGGGGCATCCCGATCCTGCAGGGGAGCGGTTGGGTGGGATGCCGCATCGGTGCGGAGGGCCCCTGGGTGATCGCGCCCGCCCGCTTGCGACCCCCGGCACCGCCTCCGGGGGGCCAGGAGCGCCGCAGCCCGGAGCGCCTCACGCTCGAGCTCGCGGGGCTCTGCCTCGGGCTGATGGACCGGCCGGACCAGCCTGCCGCACCCGCCGGGCCGGGACCGACGCGGGATCTCACGAGCCTTCCTGCCGTCATGGCGCACGAGCTCGGGAACCGACTCACGACCGCGCGGGCGGCGCTGCAGATGGCCATCGAGTCCTTGGGGCGGTGGACCGACGTGGCGGCCAGCCGGCGCCTGGAGCTGCTCGACGACTTGGGCCAGGTGCTCGAGGACATCGACCGGGGCACGCAGTTCGTGCGCGCAGTGCGCGACCGCGCCCGCGGTGCCCTCGCCCGGTGGGAGCGGTTCGATGCGATGCGGGTGCTGCAGTCGTGCTGCACCCTCGAGGGGCGCGTGCTGCGGGATCGCACGGCGGTCGAGTTCCGGGGGGCAGTCGACCCCATCTACCTCCTCGGCGACCCGAACGCCCTGTACGACGCGCTGGTGAACTTGATCCGCAACGCGGCGGACGCGGCCAAGGGGGCGGCATCGGAGACGATCATCGTGGCCGCCGAGCGCGGGGGTGCGTCGCTCCGGGTGAGTGTGCGCGACCACGGCGTGGGGATTTCCGCTCGCGATCTCGACCACATCTTCGATCCGGGGTTCACGACGAAGGACTTTGGAGAGGGCGCCGGGATGGGGCTCGCCCTCGTGCAGGACGTGGTGCGGAACATGTTCGGGGGCAGTGTGGCCGTGGAAACGGCCGTGGGGGTGGGGACGACCGTGACATTGACCCTGCCGATCCCGCCTCAACGCACTGTGGATCCGCAGGCGCCGCGGCGAGAGTCGGCGGCGAGCGAGGTGGCCTAGCTAGTCTGCCTCAGCCACGAGCGCGCCCACATCGAGGGGCGCCGTGCGCATCGCGAGGCTGCCGTCCGGGTTGCGCGGCCACTCGCTCTCGGGCCGATCGCGTGACAACTCGAGGCCGTTCCCGTCGGGATCGCGCAGGTAGATCGCCTCGCTGACGCCATGGTCAGCCGCTCCCTCGAGCGACACGCCATGGTCGAGCACGCGGCGCACGGCGCGCGCAAGCGCCGCGCGGTCGGGATACAGGATGGCGAAGTGATAGAGCCCGGTGCTCCCCGCCGCGGGCGGCGGGGCGCCGCGCCCCGCCCAGGTGTTCAAGCCCAGGTGATGATGGTAGCCGCCCGCCGCGAGAAAGACGGCATCCCGGCCGTAGCGCGACGTCACCTCGAAGCCGAGCACGTCCCGATAGAAGACGAGCGCCCGGTCGAGATCCGACACGGTGAGGTGGACGTGGCCGATGCGGGTACGGGCGTCGAGGGCCATCACCCGGTAAACGCTTGTGGGTTCCTCGCCGTAGCGACGCCGCGCCGCCCGCCTCTAGATTGCGCGCATGCACGCCAGCCCCACGCTGCCCGCCGCGGTCAACGAGGCGGTGTTGTCGTACGCCCCGGGCACGCCGGAGCGCGCCCTCCTCAAGCAAACACTCGCGGACCTCGGTGGGCGGGTCTTGGAGATCCCTCTCGTCATCGCGGGGCGGGAAGTGCGCACCGGCACGACGCTCGACGTGGTGATGCCGCACTGCCACCGGCACGTGCTGGCCCGGGTCCATCAGGCGGGCGCGGAGCACGTCCACGCCGCGATCGCTGCGGCGGGGGAAGCGTGGTCGGAGTGGAGCACCTGGTCGCTCGAGCGCCGTGCGTGCGTCTTCCTCAAGGCGGCGGAACTGCTCGCGACGCGCTACCGGCCGATCGTGAACGCCGCCACCATGCTCGGCCAGTCCAAGACTGTCTACCAGGCCGAGATCGACGCCGCGTGCGAGCTCATCGATTTCTTCCGGTTCAACGTGCACTTTGCTGAACAGCTCTACGGCGAGCAGCCGCTCTCGGTGGCTGGCGTGTGGAACGCCCTGGACTACCGGCCGCTCGAAGGCTTCGTGTACGCCATCACCCCGTTCAACTTCACCTCGATCGGCGGCAATCTGCCGACGGCTCCCGCGATCATGGGCAACACGGTCATCTGGAAGCCCGCGCACACGGCGGTCCTCTCGAACTACTTCGTGTTCCAGCTGCTGGCGGAAGCGGGGCTGCCCCCCGGGGTCATCAACTTCTTGCCCGGTCCGGCGAGTGACGTCTCCGACGCGCTCCTCGCCGCCCCGCAACTCGCCGGCCTCCATTTCACGGGCTCGACCGCCGTGTTCCAGCTCCTCTGGCAACGCGTGGCCGAGCGCCTCACCGCGTATGCGACCTACCCCCGCCTCGTCGGCGAGACGGGCGGCAAGGACTTCATCGTGGCACACGTGAGCGCCGACGTCGACGCGCTCGCGGTCGCGCTCGTCCGGGGCGCCTACGAATACCAGGGGCAGAAGTGCAGCGCCGCCTCCCGCGCCTATGTGCCCGACACGCTCTGGCCCCGCGTCCGCGAGCGCGTCCTCGCCATGCTCGCCGACGTGCGGGTGGGCGACCCCGCCGACTTTCGGACCTTCATCGGGGCCGTGATCGATCGCCCCGCCTTCGAGAGGATCAGCGGCTATCTCGCGGCGGCCAACACCGGGCCCGGGACCACCGTCTTGTTCGGGGGCCGCGGCGACGATCGGGAGGGCTACTTTGTCGAGCCCACGCTCATCCAGGTCGACGATCCGAGCGATCGGATGATGCGCGAGGAGATCTTCGGTCCCGTGTTGTCGGTCTACGTGTACCCGGAGGCGCGCTGGACCGAGACGTTGACGCTGGTGGATCGGACCTCGCCCTACGCCCTCACCGGAGCCATCGTCGCCCAGGACCGCGAGGCGGTGGCGGCAGCGCAGCAGGCGCTGCGCTACGCCGCGGGGAACTTCTACGTGAACGACAAGCCGACTGGCGCCGTGGTGGGGCAACAGCCGTTCGGGGGCGCCCGGGCGAGCGGGACGAACGATAAGGCGGGGAGCGTCCTGAATCTGATCCGCTGGACGAGCCCCCGCGCGATCAAAGAGAACCTGCTGCCGCCCAGGCAATGGACCTATCCCTCGATGGCGGAGCGGTGAGGGGCCTCGAGCGGCGCGGCGCGGCGCGTCCACCGATCCTCGTTCTCGTGATGGCCGCCGCCTTTGTCCTGTTGGTCGTGGCCCTGCTGATCGGGTCCTTCACGCGTCCCGAGCTTCCCCCCTTCCAGCTCAGCGTGCCGCACCCGGCACCCGTGGGCGACACGCTCGTGGGGCCCGCCACCTACACGCTCGACGCGTCCGCCAGCGACCAGTGGCACCGCTTCCGGTTCGCGCGCAGCGCGGCCGTCGACTCGGGCGCCTGGGACATCGCGTTCCGGCGGTTTCGCCTCATCGCAGCCCCCGGCGCGGGGATCCAGGACCTCGGTCTCGTGCCGTTCGACTCCGTCGCGCTGTTGCCAGCGGAGGGCTATCTGCCCAACGACGTCGCGCGGGACACCACGAACCCCGGGGTGGGAAAGTGGTACGACTACAGCATGGTGACGCATCTCCTCACGTCGAAGCGTCACATCTACGGCGTACGAACGGCCGAGGGGAAGTACGCGAAACTCGAGATGCTTGCCTACTACTGTCGGGAGGCGGGGACCGCCTGCATCACCTTCCGCTACGCCTATCAGGGGGGCAGCACGCGCCACGTGAAATAACGGCCAGAAAAGGAGCCCCCGGCTCGCCGCAGCCGGGGGCTCCACCACTCGCGGGATCGCGCCGCTATTTGGGCGGCAGGATTTTAAACATGCCCGTCCCGCAGACTGGGCAGACACCCTTCAACGCGGGCCGGCCGTTAGCCATCTTGACCTGCTGGCCGTTCGAGATCTTGCGCTTCGCCTTGCATTTCACGCAATAGCCCTCATCCGCAGCCATCGGAGTCTTTGCGGCCTTCGCCATGTTGTTCCTCCGTTAGGGGGCCGGGGGCGGGGGGGCGGGGGCTCGCGGACACCCCCTCCCGGGACGGTCACAACATAATACCCCCTACTCAGGGCGTGGGAGCCGGGCGAGGGGCGGGGGTGTCGGAGAAGCCGTTGCGTTTGTGAGTTCCATCACAGAACGGCTTGGTCGCGGAGCCTCCACAGCGGCACAGGACAACGACTTCCGCCGGTCTGCCATCTTTGCGCGGGGGCACCGGGAACTCGCGGCCGTCGCTCGTCAGGATGCGGACCGGGCCGGCCACGACGAGGGGGCCGTTCGGCTTCGGGGTAATGCTCGTGAGAGGTGCGTTCATGGCGAGGAAGGTATGCGCCGGAGGTCGCCGGGCCAACTCCCGAGCGCGCCGGAACGGTCACGCGAGCGGCCGGGTATCTTGACGCGCCGTCCCCATGCGCTCGGTCGCCACGCTCACTCTCTTGTCGCTCGGCACGCTCGGTTGCGTGGCCGAGCGGGGGCCGCTCACCAACGAGATGGCCGAGGCCGGGACCCGCTACCTGGCGCTCGCCGCGCGCGAGCCCGTGGGCTGGCAGACGTGGAGCGAGGAGACGTTCCGGCTGGCCGCGCGGCTCGATCGGCCGGTGCTCCTCTACATCGGCGCAGAGGACTGCCGCTTGTGCGCGGCGATGGATCGCGAGACCTACGCGCAGCTCGCCATGGGCGCGCTCATCGACTCGCTGTTCGTGCCCGTGCGGGTCGATCGCGACGAGCGCCCCGACGTGGCCGCCCGCTACGCCGTCGCGGTCGAGCTGCTCGCCGGCCTACGTGGCTATCCGCTCACCGCCTTTCTCACCCCCGACGGCGCGCCGTTCTTCGGCGGCACCTACTTTCTGGCCGACGACCCGGTAACCGGGCGAGGGATGAAGCAGATTCTCCCCGAGGTGGCGCGGAGCTTCCGCAAGGAGCGTCCGTTCATCCGGCGCCAAGCCGCGCTCCTCGAACAGTTAGCCTCTGCTCGCCAGACTGGCGCGCACGGCGTCCTCGAGCCCCAAGCGATCGCGGCCGCGATCGACAGTGTGCGAGCCGAGCTCGCGGCGGCGCCCGACGCGCGTGCGCCCGTGGCGAGCGTCCGGTTCACCCAAGCGGTGGGGCTCCTGCTCGAGGCCGCCGCCGAAGGGGGGGACGCGCGGGACTTGGCCCTCGCGCGCCCCGCCCTCGATCTCCTGGCCGACTCGGGCGCGGCCGCCCTCGCGGCGACCCGACGCGACGATCCGCCGGCGCTCGTGCGGGCGGGCATGCTGCGCGCCCTCGCGACGGGCTGGACCCTCACCGGCGACACTCGCTACCGGGACGCCACGCGCCCGCTGATGCGGGCCCTGCGCACCGCGGTCGGCGGCGGCAGCAGGCGGGCGGCGTTCACGGACCGCGAGGCCTACCTGGTTGGCTCGCTGCTCGCGGGCGGGCGTGCGATCGAGGACTCGGGAACGATCGAGAGTGCCCGCGTGGCGCTCGACGGGCTGCTTGCGCGCGTCTATGCCCGAGGGCACGGCGTGCGGCACGGGAGCACGGTGCCGAGCGCGGCACCCGCCCTGTTCCAGGATCAGGTCCAAGTGGCCGACGCCGCCCTCGAGGCCTACCAGGCGACGGGCAACTCGAACTACCTCGGCGTCGCGCGGGACCTCGCCGCCACCTTCGAGCGCGACTTCGCCGATTCGCTCGGGGGGTATTTCGACAGCGCGCCCGCCGATTCCGTCGCACCCGCACTCGCCGACCGTACGAAGCAGGTCCTCGACGACCTCCTGCCGGGGGCGAACGCCTGGGCGGCACGCGTGCTGCTCGAGCTCGCGCGTGTTACGGGGGAGGCGGCCTATCGGCGGCGGGCTGAGGCGACCCTCGAGGCGTTCGCCGGCCTCATGCCCGCCCAGGGAGCGCGAGCGTCGAGCTACCTCGCGACGGCCCGGGCCGTTCTCAGCACTCCCTAGCCGACGTTTCGGTTCGCACCACGGCGGCCTGGACGCGGGGGTCTGGCGCCGCGCGGCCCGGCCGGTGTAGCGTGACGCCCTCATTCCGATCCAGGTCTTATGGACGTAGGCGGCACGCTCTCCGATGCGGAGGTCGTTGCCCGGGTCTTAGGCGGGGATCGCGAGGCGTTCGGCCTCGTGATCCGGCGCTACGAGCCGGGCCTGTTGCGTTACGCGACACGCATCCTGGGCAGCAGTGACGCGGCGGCCGATGCGGTGGCAGAAGGGTTGGTGCGCGCGTACCGCCATCTCGCGAGCTGCCGGGACCCGGGCCGGCTGCGCACGTGGTTGTACCGCATCGTGGCCAACCGCTGCAAGAGCCAGTTGGCCCGGCGACCGACGGCGGATGTGTCGCTCGATGACGTGCCGCCGATCGTCGATCCCGGGGACACCGAGGCGGCGCTCGAGCGAGCGGAGCAGCTGGCGCTCGTGGAGCGGGCCCTGATGACCCTCCCGCCCGACAAGCGCGAGGCGTTTGTGCTCAAGCACGTCGAGGGGATGAGCTACGAGGAGATGTCGGCGGCCACCGGGGAGCGGATCCCCACGCTGAAAATGCGGGTGCATCGCGCCCGCGAAGCGCTGCTGCGGGCGCTGAAGGAGTACCTGTGAATCCGATCGATCCGAAAATCCACCAGGCGTTGGACGGCGAGATCCCACGCGCGGCACTCTCCGCCGAGCTGCGGCGCGACGCCGACCTACTCGAGCGGGCAGCGGCGTTGCTCGCCGCTGCCCCGCAGGAAGGGAGTGTCGCTGCCCGGGTGATGGCGGCGCTCGAGCGGCCCCTGCCGCCGCGCCGGTCGCGCGTCGTGCGGTGGCTCCTGACGCCGCACGCCGTGGTGCTGCGGATGCGGCCGGTATGGAGTGTGGCGCTCGCCGCCGGGGTGCTGCTCTTGGCGATCCTGCCCGCGCCGTCGGGGGCGCCCGCGCTCGGGGACGAGGAAGGGGTCGCGCAGTTCGTCGCCCGCTTCCCCGGCGCGCGATCGGTTGCCGTCGTCGGGTCCTTTAACGACTGGCGGCCGGGGTCGATCGCGCTGGAGGATCCCGACCACGACGGCGTCTGGCGCGGGGCGGTGGTGCTCCCTGCGGGCGCCCACGAGTACATGTTCGTCGTCGACGGCGAGCGCTGGGTGGCGGATCCCCTGGCGGGGCGCTACGTCGAAGACGACTTCGGTCGGGAGAACTCGCTACTCATCGTGCGGCCGGTCGCGGAATGAAGGCGGGGCTGCTCTTCTTGTGGCTCGCCGCACCCCTCGCGGCGCAGTCGGCGCGCGCCCGACTCGAAGGGCGCGTCCCAGCCGCGAGCATCGCGGCGATCGACTCCCTCGTGCAGGTCGCCGCGCGCGAGAGTCTCCCCACCGAGCCGCTGGTGCAGAAGGCGATCGAGGGGGGGGCGAAGCGCGTCTCGGGCGACCGCATCATCAAGGCGGTGCAGCTGAACCTCGATCAGCTCCGCGCGGCGAAGGCGCTGCTCGAGCGCGCGGGCGACCGCGCCCCGGTGACGCATGCCGAGGTCCTCGCGGTGGTCGCGGCGCGCAAGCGCGGGCTCGCCGACTCCATCGTGGAGCGGGTGGTGGCGGCGCTTCCCGACGAGCCGCGGGGGTCCGCGCTGCACGCCGTCGCCGATCTCGTGGCGCATCGCTTCGCTGGGGACTCGGCGGCGGACCTGATCCTGGCGGCGGTGCATCAGGGGCTGCGGGGTGTGCGGCTCCTCGACGTCTCGAGCGCCGCGATTCAGGAAACCCAGCGCGGCCGGACCCGGGCCGAGGCCCTGGCCTTGATCGCGCGCGAACTGCCCAACGTGCCCCCGCCGCCGCCCCCGCCGCGTGCCACGGTACTCCACGCCCGGCGGCCTGCGGCGGCGCCGCCGCCCGACGAACCATAGGTTGCATTCTGCAACCACGCCGCGCCCCGCCGCGGGGCGGGCTCGGGTCGCCGTCGTGACGGGAGCGTCCCATATTGGGTCTCACCCGTGAGCGGACCGGATGCGTCCGCCCTTCCCCTCTGGAGGTATCGCCCTATGATGCGTCGTCTCATCCTCGCCGCCTCGTTGCTTGCCGTCCCGACCTTGGTCGTGGCCCGGCAGCCGGCACCGGCGGCGGTGCGCCAGGCTGACACCACGAAGAAGAAGCCCGCAGCGAAGCCGAAGAAGAAGGCGATGAAGAAGAAGGGCGCCGCGAAGCCCGCCGCGAAGGACACGGCGAAGGCCAAGCCGTAATCACGAGGTGTAGTCGGCGTTGATCCGGACGTAGTCCGGCGTCAGATCGCAGGTCCACACCACCGCCTCCGCTCGACCGATTCCGAGGTCGAGCCGGAGGCGGATCGTTTTCTGCTGAAAAACAGCGCGGGCGCGTACCGTGTCGGGGTGGGCGGTGGCTCCCGCGCTCGCGAGGGTGAGCCAGCCGTCGCCCTCAGCGACCTCGAGGGCGAGGCGGTCCACCGAGAGCGGCACGCCCGCGGCACCCGCGGCGGCGAGCACGCGGCCCCAGTTGGGGTCGGCGCCGTAGAGCGCCGTCTTCACGAGGGTCGAGCGCGCGATCGCCCGGCCCACTTCGCGCGCGGCGCGCTCGCTCGCGCCCCCAACGATATGGATTTCGAGCAGCTTGGTCGCGCCCTCGCCGTCTTCCACGATGGCGAGCGCCAGCGTCCGGGCCACCTGCTGGACGGCTTCCTCGAACTGCGTCCACAGGGCGCCGTCGCGCGCGGGATCGATGCCGGCGGCCCCGTTGGCGAGCAGCAGGACGGTGTCGTTGGTGCTCGTGTCGCCGTCCACCGAGATCGCGTTGAAGCTGCGATCGGCCACGCGGTGCAGCAGCGGAGCGAGCGTGGCGGGCTCGGCGACGGCGTCGGTGGTGAGGACGGCGAGCAGCGTGGCGAGGTCGGGATGAATCATCCCCGCCCCCTTGGCGATCCCGCCGACTGTAATCGCGCCGTTCGGCGTTTCGAGCCGGACGGCGCAGTGTTTCGGCCGCGTGTCGGTGGTCATGATGGCGCGCGCGGCGTCGACGCCCCCCTCGGGGGTGAGCCGGCCGGCGGCGTCCCGCAGGCCGTCGGTCACGAGCGCGAGAGGCAGCGGGACGCCGATGACGCCGGTCGAGAGGACGAGGGCGGTGCGCGGGGGCAGGGCGGCCGCGTGCTCGGCGGCCTGGGCCATGGCGCGCGCCGCCTCGAGGCCGGCCGGCCCCGTGCAGGCGTTCGCGACGCGCGCATTCATGGCGACGGCGCGCACGCGCCCGGGGCGCTCGCTCAAGAGGTCGGCGTCGTAGAGGACCGGCGCGGCGCGCACCGCGTTGCGCGTGAACACGCCCGCGGTCGCGCAGCTCGTCGCGCTGACGAGGAGGGCGACGTCTGGCGCGGCGTCAGCCTTGAGCCCGGCGTGCACGGCGGCGGCGGTGAAGCCGCGCGGCGAGGTGACCGAGCCCTGCGGGACTGAGGCGAGCGTCGTGGTCATGCGCGGTCAACATAGCGGGCCCGCGTCGCTTGTGTAACTGCCGGGACGTTCGTATCATAGCACAACCTTCCCGGGAGGCCCGTTCGATGTCGGATCCGTTCTTGAGCTCCGACGACTACGACGAACGCGCGCATCAGCTCTACAACGACGGACAATACGACGACGCCCTGGCGGCCCTCCGCGAGGGCTTGACGCGCTACCCCGACGCAGTGGAGCTGCACGTCGGCATGGGCTATGCGCGGCTCGCCCGCGAGGAGTTTCTCTGGGCGCGCCGGGCGTTCGAAGAGGCCTTGGGCCTCGACCCCGGGCACGAGGACGCGCTCGCGGGCCTGGGCGAGGTGCTGCTCAAGTTCGGCGACCGGGCCGGGGCCGCCGAGTGCTTCCATCGCGTGCTGGCGCTCGGGTTCCAGGACGACCACGATCTCATGCTGCAGATCGGGCGGGCACTGTTCCGCGCGGCCCTGCTCGAGCAAGCCCGGGGGTTCTTCGAGCTCGCCGTGGCGGCGCATCCGGAATCCGCGGAGGCGGCGGCATGCGTGGGCTACGCCACCCACCGCGCGGGCGACGAGGGCAGCGCCCTGTCGTGGCTGCGGCGCGCGCTCGAGCTCGACACGAGCCACGCGGAAGCCCGCATCTACCTCGCGAACCTCCTGTACGATCGCGGCGAGTACGAGGCGGCCCTGTTTCATCTGGAGCGCACCGAACCCGACGAGCACGTCGACGGCCTCGCGATCTGGCGGCTCGTCGAACTCCAGCGCACCGTGTATCGCCTGCCGGACAACGACCCCGAGCTGGTGCCGTGGAATCGGCGTCTCGAAGAGCTGGCGGGCGCGGCGGGCCCCGACGAGTTGCTACTCGCCGAAATCGAAGCGACCGGCCCCGACGGCCAGATCCGCGACCCGCGCCAGATCGAGCTGTTCGGCACCCTGCTCACTGAGCTCAAAGGGATGCGAGCGCGCCCGGGCTCGGGCGGCGACGTGCACCGCGTGACCACGCTCGCCGGCTTGACCTATGTCGGGACCTGGGAGGAGATCGTCCGGCAGATGCGAGACGACGCGGCGGAGTGGGCGGGCGGCACCCTCGAGGACTACATGGTGGCGAGCGCGCGGCGCGGGCGCAAGCAAACGGGCGTCGCGATTCCCGCCACCGATCCGGAGAGCTTCCTGCGGGGCAGCGCGGACGCCGGCCTGCTCCGCATCTTGCACTGACGGCGGTCGCCTACAGGCCGCGCTTGAGCCCGATGGCGACGCTGAGCGGTCCGTCTCCCAACGCCACGAGCGTGATGGCGCCCGCGAGCAGGAGGGCCTCGAGCTCGAAGTTCCCCGCCTGGGGTACCTTGACCGCGAGAATCGCGACGACCATCTCGACGGCCATGCACGTCGCCCAGAACCGCGTGAAAATGCCAAGCAGCACACACGCCGCGCCGAGCGTCTCGACCGCGATCAGCGCGACGGCCCAGACCGTCGCGAACGGCATCCCCGCGCCGTGCAGGAAGCCGGCCAGAGCGGGGATCCCGTTATGGACCTTGACCAGGCCGTGGCGCAGGAACACCCCGCCCACGGCGAGGCGCATGAAGAAGGCCGCGTAGGGACTCAGCTGGTTCATGCTCGCTCCGCAGGGGTCGTGGGGGGCGCCGCCTAGAACATCGACATGGCAAGGAAGGAGCGCAGATTGTCGTTCGTCACCCGCAGGCGGGCGGAGAGCAGGCGCACGACCGACCACAAGACTTTGTAGGCGATGTCGCGGTTGAAGTCGAGGAGTAGCTCGAAATCGGAGCGCGAGATCGTAATCAGGGTACAACCGGTGTTCGCGATCGCGTCGGTCGAGCGCTCCGAGCGGTCAAAGATGGACATCTCGCCGAAGCACGCCCCCGGCTTGAGGACCGCCAGGGCCTCCTCGCCCGATCCCGGGATGGTACGCGAAATGCGGACCTCTCCCTGGGCGATGATGAACAGGCGATTGCCGGGCTCGCCCTCCTTGAACACGTGCTGTCCCAGGGTGAACTGCTGCTCCCGGCACACCTCCGAAACGCGGGCGAGCTCACCGTCGTCTAGGTCTTGGAAAATCGCTGCTTGCTTCAACAGATTGAGGTCCACCGCGTGAAGCTACGGTCCCCCGGGGAGACGGGCAAGTGAAACGCTGGGTGAGCGGGGCCGACCTGCTGACGGCGGTTCGCATTCCCCTCGCCGCGGTGTTTCCGTTCCTGCGCCACGCGACGGGACAACTGGCGGTCATCGGCATGGTGGCGGCGTCGGATTTCTTCGACGGCAAGCTCGCGCGCCGCCTCGGGGGCTCCCGGGCGGGGCCGCTGCTCGATCCGGCGGCGGACAAGGTGTTCATGGCCGCGGCATTCATCGCGGTGTGGCGCTGGGGCCTGCTGCAGCCGCTCGAGATCGTGGGCGTGCTCAGTCGCGACATCGTGGCGGTGCTGGGGGCGGTCGCGCGCTGGGTGTGGCGGCGAACGGTCGCGCTGCCGGCGCGCGCCGGCGGGAAGGCGGTCACGGTGGGACAACTCTTGACGCTCGTCGCGGCGGTCGCCGCCTCGCCGCTGGTGCGCCCGTTGGCGTGGGCGACCGCGGCCATCGCCCTGTATGCGATCTACGATTACGGGCGGGCGGCGACGCACACGCGTGCAGCGGAGGAGTGAGATGCGCCTTGCGGCCCTGGTGGTCGCGGTTGGCCTCCTGCTCGCGAGCCCGCTCGCCGGTCAGGCGTTTCCGCCGCCCCCGGTGCACCGGGCCGCGCCGGGCGGCACCGAGATCGGGCTGTTGGGGTTCGGGGTGCGCGCCGGCGTGGACTTCGCGGGCCGGGGCCAACTGGTGACGGGTGTCACCCTCGATCTCGGGAACCTGATCGTGCCGCGCCTCCGGATCCGTCCCTCCGCCGAGATCGGCATCCTGAACGGCGCGAACACCTACGCCGGCAGCTTCGAGCTGCTGTATCACCTCACCGATGACAACACGATGGCGATGCCCTACGCGGGGGGCGGCGTAGGCCTCGCGGGCCACGCGGCGTGCGGCGCCGACGCGGCATGTCCCGCGGTCTGGGTGAACCTGGCCGTCGGCATCGCGCTGCGCTACCGCTCGACGTTCAACTGGATCCTCGAGTACCACGCCATGGACCTCTTCCGACACAACCGGTTCTACATCGGGCTCACGACCCGGCGAGGGAGCTGACGGTGGCGGAGGAGCGCGTGGTGACCGTGCACTGGCAGGGGCGCCAGCGCTTCGAGGGCGCGGCGGCGGGGCGGCCGGGCATCCTGGTCGATGGGGACAGCGGGGCGGCGCTCAGTCCCGTCGAGCTGCTGCTCGTCGCCGCGGCGAGCTGCGCGGGCGCGGACGTGGTCTCGATCCTCGAGAAGGAGCGCGTAACGTTGCGCTCGCTCGATGTCGTGTGTCGAGGCACGCGGCGCGCGGAGCAGCCGCGGCGCTACACGGCGATCCACTTCCAGTTCGCGATCGCCGGCGCCGGCGCCGACGAAGCGCGCGCGCGCCGCGCCATCGACTTGTCCCTCGCCAAGTATTGCTCAGTCGTGGCGTCGCTCGCCCCCGACACGGCCATCACCTACGACGTCACACTGCGCTAGGGTGGCGCTGTGCGCGGGGGTCGCGCTCGCGGCCGCCACCCCGGCGCGGGCGGCCGCCGCGCTGCCGGGGGCGCCGACCGAGTGGGACGTGGGTCTGTGTGGAACGCTCGCGCGCGGCGATTTGTGGGGCGCGGCGCTCGGCGCCGGGTGGCAGCGGGCGCAGACCCGGTTCGCGACGAGCGTCACGGGTGGTGCGGCGGGCGGCGCCGCCGCGGTCCGCCTGGACGCCACGCTGCAGTTCGTCCTGCTGGGCAGCGCGGCCACGGGCATCACGCCCTATGCGGGGCTTGGACTCGCCTTCGTCGGCGCGGCAGGCGCAGCGGGCGCGGCCTACCTCACCGGGGTCGTGGGCGTCGAGCGGGCGGCGGCGGGGTGGCGGGGCTGGTTTGTCGAAGTGGGGCTCGGGGGCGGCGTGCGGGCGGCAGCGGGTCTCCGCTGGCGGCCCGGTGCCCCGCGCTAGGATCGGAAGAGCGGGTCCCACCGCTGCGGCCGGCCTGCCGCGGCGGGGCGGCGGATCAGCCTGGCACGCCTGCCGCGGCGGGGCGCGCCACTACGGGGCGGCAGTAGCGCTCGCCCAGCAGCCGCAACTCGGCGAGCTGGTCCTCCCCCAGTCCGGCGTAGCGGTCGGCGAGATAGAGCAGCGTGTCGTCGAACCACTCCCCCTGATGCTCGGCTGACGCCTCGAGGACGCCACAGCGGAGGATATGGGAGAAGAGTTCGTCGCGAGCTTGTTCAAACGGGGTGGCGGCCTGGCTTCTGCGGGATTCGGGACGGCTGTTACCCATGCGCGGGATGTCCTCTCCTCGGTTCGGGGCGGTGGCGGCGCCGCAATGTAACACCGGCCCGGCGTCGCTGCCAAGGGCCGACGAGAGCGCGCGACCCGTGCTATACTCCCCGTTGCACGTTTCACCGGCATCACGGAAGGTGGCCGCATGACCGATGGTCGCGAGTACGACGAGATATACGGTCCCGAGCGCGCCGAGCGACTCGTGGCGCTGCTGCGCGCGCTCGCGGAGCGGATTCAGGAGCTCGATCGCGCGAACCGCCTGCTCGAGGCGGCCCCCGAGCTGCAACAACTCCTGGGCAACGCGCGCAGCGAGCTGTTCCACTACGAAGTCCGGCTGACCTACGATACGCCGGAGATCGCCGAGAGCCGCCGGATCGTGGAGGACGCGGAGCGTCGCGCCCAAGATTTCGCCGCGGACGAGGGCGAGGACGACGAGCCCTGGATGGGAGGTCGCGAGCGATGAAAGGGTTCTACGTCGCGCTCGGCGTCGTGGCGGTCCTCGGTGGCGGGTGGCTGCTCTATAGCGCCCACCGCGGGCCCACGGCGACGCTCGGGCCCGCGGCGCCGGTGCCGGTGGCCGTGGCGGACGGCTTTCGCGGCTTCACGCTGGGGAGCGACAGCGCGCGCGTTGAGATCACGGAGTACTCGGATTTCGAGTGCCCCTTCTGCGCCCAGTTCGCCTCGGTCCAGATGCCCGAGGTACGCGAGCAGCTCATCAATACCGGCAAGGCGCGCTGGCGCTATCGCGAGTTCCCCCTGGCGATGCACAAGTACTCCCGAGACGCGGCGCTCGCGGGCGAGTGCGCCGGCGAACAGGGCAAGTTCTGGGAGATGCACGACCAACTGTTCGGCCATCACGAGTGGGCCCTCACCGGCAAGAATCCCGATGGGGTTTTCCGCGGGTTCGCGAAAGACATCGGGCTCGACCTCGCCCGCTACGATGCCTGCATGGATAGCCAACGCTATGCGGGGCGCATCCAGGCGAGCTTCGCGGAAGGGGAGGCGCGCGGCGTCCAGGGGACCCCGACGTTCTTCATCGACGGCCGGCGCTACCTCGGGAACGCCACGTCGGACGCGTTGAAGGCCGTCGTCGACAGTCTGGTGGCGGCGCGCCGTACGCGTTGATGCGCCGGCGCCAGGCGATCGCGGTCCTGGCGCTCGCCGGACTCTTCGTTGCGCTGTATCTCTGGTTCTATAAACTGGGCATCGTGGGCGAGTTACGCTGCGGCGGGGGCGGCTGCGAGACGGTGCAGGCGAGCCCCTTCGCGGCGTTGCTCGGCCTTCCGGTCGCCCTCTACGGGGTCGTGGGCTACACGGCGCTGCTCGGGCTGGCCCTCGCCGCGACGCGCCCCGCCGCCCTCGTGCGGCGCGAATTCGACGTCGCGCTCGCGGTGCTCGCCTCCCTCGGGTTCGCCTTCACGCTCTATCTCACCGGGCTCGAACTGTTCGTGATTCACGCCACCTGCCGCTGGTGCGTGGGCTCGGCGGCGATCATCACCGCGATCTGGCTGTTGGCACTCTCCGCGCTGCCGCGCGCGACGTGACGCGCGGTCGGCTTCGGTGAGCGCCCCGGCGCGCTACTTTTAGCGCCATGAGTGCGCCGTCCCACCCCGCGGCCGCGAAGCGTGGCGGCTACGAGGCCACGCTGGCCCTCGCCGCGCTGGGCATTGTCTACGGCGACATCGGGACCAGCCCCCTGTACGCCCTGCGCGAGTCGTTCTACGGAGTCCACGGCGCCCCAGTCAACCCGGGCAACGTGCTCGGGATCCTGTCGCTCGTGTTCTGGTCGCTGATCATCGTGGTCACGATCAAGTACCACATCGTGATCATCCGGGCCGACAACAAGGGGGAGGGGGGCGTCCTGGCCCTGATGGCGCTGGTCAACGGCAGTCGGGTCGCCCGCGGACTGTCGCCCCGCCGCATCATGATCGTGCTGGGCATTTTCGGCTCGGCGCTCCTGTACGCCGACGGGGCGCTCACCCCGGCGATCTCCGTGCTGAGCGCCGTCGAGGGGCTGGAGATCGCGACCCCGGCACTCACACCGTGGGTGATCCCGGTGACGCTGGGCATCCTGATCGGGTTGTTCTTGATCCAGAGCCGCGGCACGGCCCTGATCGGGGCCTGGTTCGGTCCGGTGATGCTGATCTGGTTTTTCACCCTCGGTGCGCTCGGCGCGAACGAGATCGTCCGCCAGCCCGGGGTGCTCGCGGCGGTGTCCCCCTACTACGCGGTGCGCTTCTTCGCCGACGGCGTGGGTCGCGGCTTCCTCGTGCTGGGCGCCGTCTTCCTCGTCGTCACCGGGGGCGAGGCGCTGTACGCCGACCTCGGCCACTTCGGCCACCGCGCGATCCAGATCGCCTGGTTCGGCGCCGCACTCCCCTGCTTGCTGCTCAACTACTTCGGACAGGGCGCCCTGCTGTTGCGTGACCCCCAGGCGGCCGAGAACCCGTTCTACCATCTCGCGCCCACGTGGGCCCTGTATCCATTGATCGCGCTCGCCGCGGTGGCGACGATCATCGCGTCGCAGGCCGTGATCTCGGGTGCGTTCTCGCTGACGCGCCAAGCTGTCCAGCTCGGCTACAGCCCCCGCCTGCGCATCGAGCATACGTCCTCGCGCGAGATCGGGCAGATCTACGTCCCCGCGGTCAACTGGGCCCTGATGCTGCTCACCTGTGCGCTGGTCCTGGCGTTCCGTACGTCGAGCAACATCGCCGGCGCCTACGGGGTGGCCCTGTCCACCCTGATGCTGATGACGACCCTCATGTTCTATGTCATGAGTCGCGAGGTCTGGGGCTGGAGCTTCGTGCGCGCCGCGAGCGTGGCGGGCTTGTTTCTGTGGTTGGATCTCCTCTTCCTCGCGGCGAACGCGCTGAAGATCCGCTACGGCGGCTGGGTCCCGCTCGTCATCGCGGCGGTGCTCTTTACACTGATGATCACCTGGAAGCGGGGGCGCGAGATTCTCGCCAAGCGGATGGCGGAAAAGACCGTGCCCTTGAAGATGTTACTCGCGGACTTGGCGGCGGAACCGCCGATACGGGTGCCCGGCACGGCGGTCTTCATGTACGGCACGAGCGACGGCACCCCACCGGCCCTCGTGCACAATCTCGCGCACAACAAGGTGCTCCACGAACGGATCGTGTTCCTGACCGTGGTGACCGAGGACGTGCCTCACGTGTCGCCCAGGGAGCGCGTGACGGTGAAGCGCATCGGCAAGGGCTTTCACAGCGTCGTCGCGCGCTACGGGTTCATGCAGGATCCCGACATCGAGGACATCCGCGCGTCGTGTCTGGTGCAGGCCCTCGACATTCGGATCGAGGGCACGACCTTCTTCCTCGGGCGCGAGACGCTCGTCGCCTCGGACCGCCCCGGGATGGCTGTGTGGCGGGAGAAGCTGTTCGCGTTCATGTCCCGCAACGCCATGCGGGCGACGGCGTTCTTCAAGATCCCGGCGAACCAGGTATTCGAGGTCGGGGCGCAGGTCGAGCTGTAACGGGCGCGGACGACCGCGCCCCGCTCACTCGACCTGGCCGAATTTCGCGATGTCCTCCGGCAGTTCATCGCGCGCCGTGGTCGCCTCCTGGCCTTGCACCATGACGCGGATTTGCTCGACCACGTCGGGATTGGCCAGCGTCGTCACGTCCCCCACATCCCGGCGGTTCGAAATCGCCGCGAGCACACGGCGCATAATCTTGCCGGAGCGCGTCTTGGGCATATCCGGCACGATGTAGACGTGTTTGGGTCGGGCGATCTTGCCGATCACGTCCTCGTTCGCCTTGATCACGCGATCGATCACGTCTTGGCTGGGCTGCACGCCGGGCTTGACGGCGACGTAGACCTCGGGCACACGCCCCTTGAGGGCGTCTTGGACCGGAACCACCGCGGCCTCGGCGATTTCGGGCACCGTCAAACAGGCGGACTCGATTTCCTTGGTGCCAAGGCGGTGGCCGGCGACGTTGATCACGTCGTCGATGCGGCCGAGAATGCGGTAGTAGCCATCGGCCGCCTGGACCGCGCCGTCTCCGCACAAGAACGGCCAGTCCCGCCAGTCGGTACTCTGGGGACGCTTGTTGTACTTGCCGTAGTAGGTCTTCACGTACCGCTCCCGGTCGCCCCAGATCGTTTGCATGATGCCGGGCCACGGGTTGCGGATGCAGATGTTGCCCGCGCGGCCCGAGCCCTTGGGCACCTCCGCGCCGGTTTCGTCGTAGATCACGGGGTGAATCCCGGGCGCCCCCGGGCCGCAGCTCCCGGGCTTCATCGGGTGGAGCGCCGGCACCGTGGTGCCAAGAAAGCCGCCCGTTTCGGTGAGCCACCACGTATCGGTAATGACCGCTTCCCGCTTGCCAACTTCGTCGTAATACCAGCGCCACGCCTCCGGCTCAATCGGCTCGCCCACCGTCGTCATGGACTTGAAATGGTAGTTGTACTTGCGCGGCTCTTCGGGGCCGAGTTTGCGCAGCATCCGAATCGCGGTCGGGGCGGTGTGGAAAATGTTCACGCCCAGGCGCTCGGCGATGCGCCACGGCCGCCCAGCGTCGGGATAGGTGGGTACGCCCTCGTAGAGCACGCCGGTCGCGGCGTTGGCGAGGGGGCCGTAGACGATGTAGGAGTGCCCCGTGATCCAGCCGATGTCGGCCATGCACCAATAGATGTCGTCGGGATGAATGTCGAGAATCCAGCGCGACGTGGCCGTCACGTAGGACAGATACCCGGCGATCCCGTGCTGCACCCCCTTGGGCTTGCCCGTGGTGCCGCTGGAGTACATCAAGAACAGCGGACCCTCCGACGGCAAGGCCAGTGGCTCAACGGTCTTGCCCCGGTAGCCCTCGAGCAACTCGTTGACGAAGGCATCGCGGCCGGCCACCATGGGCGTCTTCGCCGAGTATTTCCCGGGGTAGCGCTGCCAGACGAGGACCTTGTCCACGTCCTGCCCCAGCTCCTTCGCCGTCCGCACGGCGATATCGGCATTCGCCTTGTGATCGATCAGCGTGCCATTGCGCCAGTAGGCGTCCACGGTAATCAGGATGCGACTGCCGGAATCCTGAATGCGCGAGCCGCAGGCCTGGCCGCTGAAGCCGCCGAAGACCTGGGAGTGGATGATGCCGAGGCGCGCGCACGCTAACATCGTGATCGGGAGTTCGGGGACCATCGGCATGTGGAGCGTGACCCGGTCGCCGGTCTTGAGGCCGACGGCGCCGAGGAGCGCCGCCACCTCGTTCACGCGGCGATGCAGCTCCCGGTAGGTGATCTTCACGTCCCCCTCGGTCTCCGGCTCGGGGACGAAGATGAAGGCCGGTTTCGCCCCGTAGCGGTCCAGGTGGCGGTCCACGCAGTTGAACGACGCGTTGAGCGTGCCACCGGGGAACCACTTCCAAAACGGCGCCTCACTGGTGTCGAGCACCGTGCGATAGGGCTCGAACCAGGTCAGCATCTCCGCGTAGGCCTTGAAGCAGTCGGGAAAGTGCTCGAGCCCGAACCTCTCGAAGACGCGCGGGTCGCGCAGGTTCGCCTGGGCTTTGAAGCGCTCGGAAGGATAGTAGTACTCCTCTTCCTTCCAGTGCACGGCGATTTGCGCTTCGCTGACCTCGGTGAGCTCGGGTGTCGTCTGTTTGCGTGCCATGTGATTTGCCTCGTCGCCGACCCGTTCAGCGCTGCGTGCCCGACGTCGCGGGCCGAGCCGCCCAGCGGCCCGCGGCCGCCGGCGGAACCCCACGCCACCCCGTCCTCCTCCCCGAGACCCGCCACCGGACGGGAGGGGCCTCGGTGAGCGCGCGCCATGGCGCGCGTCTTTGCGGGGGTGCCCGCTCGGAGGTAGCGGGCAGAGGCGTGGGCGAGCCTAACGTATGCACGCCGCCGGCGCGGCGGTCAAGCGGACGGAGGCGCATCTTGCAATGTGCCCCGAGGGGCTTGGTCTGCGGCAGCCGCGCGGGTCGGAGTGCGTACCACGGCTTTGACAAGCGGTTGATTGGACGCAGCTTAGCTCGGTGGCACTGGAGTCGCACTGCTCGCTGCCGGATCTCTCAGGAGCTGCATGTGGAGGAGCTGGTGGCTATGACGTCGCGTCCTTCGGAGAAGGTGCTGGCTGCGCCTGAGGAACTCGGGCTGCAGTCGCGCACCGGGTTCCGCCGGGCGGCGGGGGAGCTGCTGGAGCAGCTTCCCGAAGGCGCGGGGCGGTTGGTGATTGATCTCTCAACCACGCGCGCGGTGGACAGCGCGGGGCTCGGGGCCTTGATGCTCATCCAGCGCAAGGCGGCCGAGCGACGGCTCACGGTGCGCCTCCGTGGGGCGAACGAGGAGCTGCGCTTCTTGCTCGTGTTGACGAAGCTCGACGACTTGTTCGAACTGGAGAGCGGACAGTAGGGCGCCCGGCTCGGGGGCGCGCAGGACCGACCCCGTCCCCGGGCCCGCACATATATTGCCCGTCCATGGAGCGAGACGCGCCGTCCCGCCGGGTGTTGTTCGTCGAGGACGAGGCGTTGATTCGCTCGACCTACGAGCGGTGCTTCGCCGCACGGTACGAGATGGCGTTCGCGGCGAGCGGGACCGAGGCGCTGCGGCGGCTGGTGAGCTTCGAGCCCGACGTCCTGGTACTCGACATGCGCCTCCCCGACACCGACGGCGTCGCGCTGCTCCAGGAAATCCGCGCGTCACACGGCCGCCTCCCTGTCATCATCACCACCGCCTACATCAGTATGGAGCCGCTGATCAAGATGCTCGACCTCGGGCACAGCGGATACCTCGTGAAACCGTTCAACATGGACGACCTCGCCGCGCGCATCGATGCTGCGGGCTGAAGGCCTGCGGCACAGCTTCGGCTCGGTTCGCGCGCTCGATGGCATTTCCTTCACGCTCTCGGCGGGGCAGACCCTCGTGCTCTTCGGGCCGAACGGGGCGGGGAAGACGACGCTCCTCAAGGTCCTCGCCGGCCTGACGCGGCCGGAAGCGGGACGGGCCGACGTGGCCGGGGGCCGTCGGGCCGTCGGCTGGATCGGCCATCAGTCGCTGCTCTACGGCCACCTGACGGTGCGGGAGAACCTGTTGTTCTGGGCGGCGCTCTACAACGTGCCGAAGGCCGAACGGGGCCGTCGGGCCGCCGACCTCCTCGCGCGTCTCGGCCTCGCCGACCGGGCGGAGGTGCCGGTCCGCTTCCTGTCTCGGGGTCTCATGCAGCGCGCCACGATCGCCCGGGCGTTGATCCACGAGCCGCGCGTGCTGCTCCTCGACGAGCCCTTCACCGGGCTCGATCTCGCCGCGGCGGCCGAGTTCCGCCGGCTGCTCGGGGAGCTCGGCGGCGCCGGCCGGATCGTGGTCCTGGCCACCCACAACGTGGATGAGGGGATCGAGCTCGCCACCGACGTGGCGTTCCAGACGCGGGGCCGCTTCGTGCACTTCGCGCCGCGCGGCGCGCGCGGCGCGGCGGAGATTGGGGAGGCCTACCGCCGGGCGGTCGCCAGTGGGTGACGTCCTGCGCCACGCGTGGGTGATCGCCCGCAAGGACTTGGTGCTCGAGTTCCGCTCGCGTACGGCGCTCGTCTCGGCCGCGGTGTTCACGGCGCTCGTCCTCACGGTGTTCAACTTCGGGCGCGATCCCACGGCCGTCGCGACGGTCGATCTCGCGCCCAGCATCCTGTGGGTCACCTTCACCTTCGCGGCGATGCTGGCGTTGAACCGCGCCTTTCAGCTCGAGCTCGAGAACCAGGCGCTCGACGGCCTGCTCGTGTCCCCCATCAGCCGCACCAGCCTGTTCTGGGCGAAGTTCTTCGCGAACTGGGTGTTCGTCAGCGTGGTCGAGGCGATCGGCCTGCCGCTGTTCGTGTTGTTCTTCGACGTCCCGGTGGGCGGTGTGCTGCTGCCGCTCGTCGGGGTCATCGCGCTCGCGACCGCGGGATTCGTGGCGGTCGGGACCTTGTTCAGCGCCATGGTGATCCGGACCCGGTTTGCCGAGCTGATGTTGCCCGTGCTGCTGTTGCCCTTCCTCGTCCCGCCGCTGATCGGGGCGGTCCAGGTCACCGCCCAGTTGCTCGGGGGCCGCCCCTTGAGCGAGGTGACGGGGTGGCTTAGGTTGCTCGCCGCTTTCGACATCGTGTTCCTGACGCTTGCGACCCTGTTGTTCCCAGCGACGGTGAACGAATGACGCTTGCCCAGCGCGGCCGGTGGGTGACGGGGACGGCGTTGGCCCTCCTCGTGGCCGTGTACGTGCGCGCTCTGGTGTTCACGCCTGTCGAGCGCTTCCAGGGACTCGCCCAGAAGATCTTCTACCTGCACGTCCCCGCTGCCTGGTCCGCGATGCTCGCCATGGGCCTCGTCGGCCTCGCGAGCATTCTCTTTCTCCTCATGAAGGATTACCGGTTCGATCGGTTCGCGGCGGCGTCGGCCGAGGTCGGGACGGTGTTCGCGCTCGTCATGCTCACGACCGGACCGATCTGGGCGAAGCCGATTTGGGGCACGTGGTGGACGTGGGACGCGCGCCTTACGCTCACCCTGTTTCTCTTCTTCCTGTTCGTGGGCTATCTCCTGCTGCGGGGCGCGGTCGCGGAAGCGTCGCTCCGCGCGCACTATTCGGCCGTCCTGGGGATTTGTGGTCTCGTGCTGCTTCCCTTCGTCCACCTCAGCGTGTATCTGTTTCGCACGCTGCATCCCCAGCCCGTGGTGCTCAAGCCGAGCGCGCCGTCCCTGCCCGGGAGCATGCTCGCCACGCTGCTCTTTTCCTTCGGGGTGTTCACCCTGCTCTACGTCGGGTTCGTGATGCAGCGCTACGCGCTGGCGCTCGCGCGCGAGGCCCGCGGCGATGGCTGACGGGCCGTCGAACGGCGGGTACATGGTGGCCGCCTATATCGTGGCGGCCGCGATCGTGGTGGGGTATGCCCTACTGCTCTCCGTGAGGACGCGCAAGCTCTAAGTCCCGCGCTTGACGTCGCGCAGCTCGGCGCGCGCGGCCGCAAGACGCTCCATGCCGTCGGGCACCTGCGTGGCCCAGAGCGTCAGCGCTTCATCCGCCGCGCGCGTGTCGCCCGCCTGGAAGAGCGCCTGCGCGTTCGACCACAGGGCGCCCGCCCCCCCACCGGCGGCGTAGGCGCGGGCGAAGCGGGCCGCGGCCTCCGCCGGCTGGCCCGCGCGCAGATAGAGCTCACCCGCGGCGATGGCCGCGTCGGCGCGCTCTTCGAGCGCGAGCGCCTGCTCGAAGGCGCCCAGGGCTTCTTGCTGGCGAAACACCATTTGGCACGCCTCGCCGAGCAGCATCCAGGCATCGGGGTTGCCGGGGAACCGACCGACGGCCCCGCGCGCCGCGGCGAGCGCACCCCAGCGGTCTTCGAGCGCCCGGCGCAGGTGCACGAGCGCCGGGAACGGCTCGGCGAACGTCGGGGAAAGGGCGCAGCCCAGCTGCAGCCAGAGCACCGCGCGGCGCGGGGCGTGACGCTGGCAGGCGGCGGCGCGAGCCACGGCGAAGCGCGCCAGCGCGGCGCGCGGGGAACGGAGCATTCTAGGCCCTCTGCGGGCTGTCCATGCCCCAATCTACGAAAAGCCCGTCAATTCGTAGGGAGTCGTCGCATTACGACGGGATGGTCCCCGGACATCTCCCCGGACCATGGGTATATGGGGGGCGAGACGGTGACTCGCGTTGGACCTCGGTAGACGGCGGGCGGCACGGATCATCTGCCGCCCGGTGCGGATGGGCCTTACGGCTGCGGCCTTAGGTGCCGACGACTCCCTGTCCCATGACGTCCCCCCTCTTTTTTGGAAGAGAACAACCAAGCAACGAAGGCTACCAGACCCTACCCTAGTCGTCAAGCTGGGTTCCGAGTGGCTTGGGGAGCGGGTGCAGCGGCGCCTTCGCCTGAAGCTTCTCGAGCTCCCTCAGAAGATTCCCCTGCTGCAGACCGCGGCGCTCCTGCTCCATTCGTTCGTGCCAGCTTTTGAACAACTTCACGGTGTTGGGATACTTGCCCGAACTGTCCTGGGTACGCATCTGCAGGAGCACGGCGTAACTCTGCACGATCATGGAGCAGTAGGCGGCGCCGCAGGGGGGGAATGCGATGTCGTGGTCGGCGAGGCCGTTCGTAAAGTACATCGCCCAGCTCTCAACCCTGTTGAGCAGGCCGATTGAATCGGAGACGACATCTTGGGGCGCTTTGGAGCACCACGCCCCGGCAGCCTTGACGTGTTGCTCATTATCAGGGTCAAAGGACACGAGTTTCGTGCTGGTGACGAGGAGGGGGATCTTCGCTTCCCCCATGCGGCCGAGGATATGGAGCCCGGTTGGGATGATCGTTTCCGCGAATTCTCGGCACCGTTTGAGCGCGCAGTCCCGAGCGTCGCGCATCCCGCGCGTTAGCATGTCCTTCTTCGCCAAACCAAGCGACCGGAGTCCCCGGTACGCAACCAAGATCAGGCCGAGAGTGCCCAGCCCCGTTACCATGGTCCAGAAGTCGAGCGCATCCGTGGGTTTTATGAGCGCCCAGGCGCCCGAGACGGTTCCCATGTCTTAGACTCCTCTCTGTCGTTCCCGTGACCCGCGACGCGCCCTGGTCACACTGCCCCGCCTCTAGTGCCCCCATCGCTGCAGAGCTTCTGGAAATTGAACGGCCGGTCCCCGTGATGCGACCAGCGCAGTGCCGACGGAATCTCCGCCGCCACGTGATCGAGCTGTCGGCCAACAAGCTCGCGGGTGAGCTTCAGGTTCAGCAGCACCCTCTGCTCGTCGCCCTTGCTCACGAGCGCGAGGCCCTGCAGCTCGCGGACGTACTGCCCGAGCAGAAAGCTGCCCGTGATGAGGTGGCGTACCGCGCGCGGACCGAGCGGCGCAAACCGCGTGGCGGCGCTCGACATCTCCGGGAGAAGGTCCGCGTCGAACGACTGGTCGATCGGGACCGTGGTGTGGAGAGTACCGCCTCCGTCGGCCCGGCCGAAATTTGAGGCCAGTCTGATGCAGAGCTGGTAGAATCGCGCGATCGCCTCGCCCCGACGCCAGTCGAGCTCCATCTGCAGCAGCTGGCGCTGTCTCTCGAATACCCACAGCTGGCCGGCGAGCACGATCGCCGTGAGGGCGTAGATCAACGTCTGAGTGTCCACGTCGTCCCAACATGGCGCGCCGCGCCGCGGCCGGTTAGCCCTTCGAGGCCTCGCTAGGCGATTTCAGGGGGCTGCGGCAGTAGGGACGCAATCACTGCGAGGAGGTCGCTCCCCTCAAAGGGCTTCTTCAGGAATGCTTCCGCGCCCGCGCGGCCCCGGAACGCTCTGGGGCCTTTTTTTCTCCTCCTTCGCGTACCCCGGCGACCGGGCGGCGACCCCTATCGACGCTGGGTCGCCAGTTCGTTGCGGATCAGCGCCAGCGTAGTGCTGATACCCGCTTCGCCGAAGAGGGCATCGGCAAACGCCGAGCACACCGCGCAGGGCTGGCTCGACGGGTTCCCCTTGGGATGCAGTAAGCCGCCCGCGCAAAGCTCCTCGAAATGTTAAGCGGGTCCGCCACAGAGCCGCCACCACTTACTTGTCCTGATCTGCGGGCGCTTCTCCCACCACGGTGGCAACGTACTGAAGGAGTGAGATCGCCTTCAGCGAATTGACCTCCGTCCCGTAGTCGGTCGCGGCGCCATGCAGCACCGCGTGCCGGTTGAGATGCTCTCCGCTCCAGGGTGGGTCGTAGGGTGCGGAAATCGGAGAACCAACGAGTGGCTCGTGCAGCGCGCGCGTCAGTCGGTCGGCCGGTAGCTGTTCGATGTACTTTGACGTCGCCCGTTCCCGATACAGCGACACGCCGATGAGCTGGATGCACAAGCCGTCGGCCTGAATCAGAAAAATCGGCACCGAGAGCTCGTACTCGCCTCGACCGTGCGCCTCGAAGGCGAGCTGCAGCACCCTGCGACGTGCCGCAAATCGCGTGGCGACGTCCTCGATGATCGCCGGCGCCCTCCCTCGGTAGTACCCAACGAGCCAGTCGACCGCGGCGGGATAGTCGTTCTCGAGCCAGTCGGCGAGCTCGGGCGGCAGCGTCACCGGCATGTCCATCTCGATGTACCAGCCGCGTTGACCGAGGACCCGCACCGCCCGCCGCATTTCGACGGGCACCCGCTCCATGGCTGCCCGCACCTCGGCCGGGATCTCGAAGCACAACCGTTGCAGCTGTTCCTGAAGGCGGGCGTTCATGTCCCCTAGGACGTCCTGGCTGAGGAACCGTGAGTAGGCTTCCTCCAGACGCGGAAAGGCAATGGCCACCGCGGCGTTCAATCCCTCGGCCGCGGCCTGAATGTCTTTTCCGGTCAACGTGCACCTCCCTTCGGGAGTTTGTTTTCGTCGACCACAGCAATCTGTGAAGCGGGCACCGAGGCCCCGCTAGGCGATCTCAGGGGGCTGCGGCAGCAGGTCCGCAACTACCACCAGGAGATCGCTCGCCTCAAACGGCTTCTTCAGGAACGCGTCCGCGCCCATCGCGGTCGCCCGCTTGGCGATGTTCAGCGGTCCGGCCTCGTCGGCTCCGGAGATCGCGATGATCTTGAGCGCTGGCCAGTCCTTCCGCAGCTCGGGGATCGTCGAGAGGCCACCCTGCCCAGGCATGTAGATGTCGACCAGCACGAGGTCGATGTTCTGCTTGCGGAGCGTGAGGGTCCCGAGGATCCCGTCACTCGCTTCGAGCACCTCGTGCCCCGCTCGCCGTAGCACGCGGGTAAGCACGGACCGCACGGCCTGGTCGTCGTCGATCACGAGCACGCGCGCCATTTCAGTTACCGCGCCTCCGCGCGGGAGGGTTGGGCTCCTCAAGGTAGTGCTCCTCCCACGCGATCGGGAAAGTCTGGCCGCAGCGTTGACACCGGAGTCGCGCCCGCTGGGTTGGCGGCAGGACGGCGCGCTCGCGACAGCCGGGGCACACCATGTAGCCATGTCGGAAGCGCTCGGGTGTTCTGCCGGGCGCCACCGTGGGGTGCCGCAGCACCGTCCAATCTCGGGGCGGCGTGGTCCGGATCTCGACGAACGGCCGCAGGACCGGGACGGGCCGGCCATGGACGCTGACGACCACTTCGATCGGCGTCTCGGAGACAACGCGATACCAGCCGCCCCGCCGGAGCGGGACGCCCGCCGCCATCTGCAGTCGCGCCCACCGCATCGTCGCCATGCTGAGCGCAATGTAGGGCTCCCCTGGTCACTGTTCTAGCGCGCGCCTCGCTGCGCCACTGGCGCGGCTAGTCTTACGTCACTAATATTGGGCGAGTCGAGTAGCACACAAGCGAAGCTGAAGGCCCCTCGCGCGGCCTCTGATCCTTTGGGATGGAGGCCGCGTTGCGTTTACCTACCTCGGTTTCACTAAGCCAGGACCAAGTCGCCCGGTTGGACCGCGTCGCCCGCGAGTTGTCGATCTCTCGGTCCCGGCTCCTGGAAATCGCGGTCGAGGCACTCCTCAGTAGGCGCGGTACGGCGTGAGCAGGCGGCCGCCGGCGGCACGGCTGCCGGATACAGCTGAGGAGACGCCCGCGTCCGCCGACGCGCCGCGCACGATCGCGGCACGTGTAGTGCCGGTTGGGGTCAAGCGCGCTCTCACGATGCGAGCCGTGGCCGGCGTGCACGGCTCGATCGACGTCTGGTTGTCGGTGCAGAACGGCGATGCAGTGGGCGCCCGAATGTGGCTGCCTCTCCGCTACGTGCCCGCAGTCGTCGCGACGCGTTGCGCGAGCTCGCGCGGGAGCTGAATCGGTGAGCACGGCCAGACGCTCGGGTGCGGCGAGCGGACCGCGACTGCATGCAAGCCGGTCGTGTGCCACTCTCTGGCCCGAGTGCGCTGGCAACGGCTACGCGCGCGGAACAGGCCGATGAGCCTCCGAAAGGCGGCCGCACGGTGGTTGCCGCGCGAGGCCTACTGGTGGCTCGTCGACGTCGTCTGGGATCCACCGCACGACTCCGACGAAGAGCGGTCGCGGGCACTCCGCCGGGCGTCGATGCATCCCCGACGGTTTCACAGCTCGATGCGACGGCTCGACAGCGGAGGCCAGCGGCCGATCGAGGACGAGGACCGGATGCTCGCGCCGCCGCCCTCGAGCGCTGAGTGCCCGCAACGGAGGATGGTAGGCAGGCCGCCGTTGCTCGGGCAACGGGATCCGACACGACCCGAGATCTGGCCGGGCTTGGGTTTCAACCGCCGCGACGCGCGACGCTGAAAAAGGAGGAGCGATGAAGGGTCCCAGATTCCCGAGACTGCCAGCCCCCCGCGTCCCGGAGCCACCTGGTGGGCCGGTGGGGCGGCCGCCGAAGCCGCACGGTCTCACGAAAATGCCGGCGGGTGGGTTAGCCGAACCACTGACTGATCCCAATCCGAGTGCGGCTCAACCCACGGGCGTCGCACTACCGTCGCCAGCTGATCCCGGCGCGGCCCCTGGGCACGCGCGACGCTGACGTGGAGCAGAAACTCTTGTGCCTCGAGTGCGGAGCCGTCTATGACGTCGAGGCTGAGCACCGAAGGAAAACTGGCCACCGGCGACACCGGCCGGTGCTGGCGACGCGCAATGCCAAGGGCGGCTATGACGTGAGTCCGAAGCCGCCGCTGTTCTGGACGCGCGCCGCACACATGCACCAATAGCGGAGGAGGGCAGGGAACGTGTTCATCACCTTAGTGAATCCAGCGGGCGCCGTACTCCGGATGCTCTACACGGCCTACCGTGCGGCTCTCGTCATGGCCCAGGGAACCGGCGAGGCGGGCTGGTGGAGTCCTGCGGGCACGCAGGCTCCGACGTGGTGGCCAGCTCGACGCACCGCCTACGACGACGTCAGGAAAAAGAGCGTCGAAGTGCCGAACCCCTGGCGCGGCTCGTACCTCGGCGCTTCACAGCAGCGGATCCTCGGCTCAGACGGCCACGCACTCGCCGCCGCGATCGAGAAGGGCATGGCGCTGATGCCGGCCACGAGCGACGAAGCGAGGCGGCTCGGCCCCTTTGCCGGTTCGCGGCTCACGCAGCCCGGCAACCTCAGCGAGGAGCCGCAGGACGAAGACATCGCGCGGCCGTACCAACACCTCTTCCCGCTCGAGATGCGGCAGGAGGTCGCGAGGCTCGTCGCTTTCTTGCGCGCGGTGCCAGCGGACGGCGTGATCGAGGTCGGCCTCCGGCCGGCCGTTCGGATGGGCGTCGCGTCGTGATCTGGACCAATCTCAAGTCGCGTCGAGAGACGCCCCTCGCGGGCCACAGCGTCGAGCGGATCCTCGGACTCGCTGTCACGCGCGGTTGGCGTCCACAAGGGACCGCAGCACCAAGCGACCGCGCAGCTGCGCAGTGGAGCGGCTCCTACGGTGGGGGCACGATCGTCGCAGCGGACGCGGCCGCCCTGTTCGCCACGCTCCTCGACGCACTGCCGGCGGTTTGGAGCTGGCAGCGACCGGCTCCGGAGAGCGAGCGTGTCGCCACTGACTACATGCCGCGCGACGCGCGACTCTGTGACACATGGACGCCCGGCTATACGAATTCGATCGTGATCGAGTGTTGTTTCGCTCCGGGCGCTGCGGGCGGTCACTCCGCGGCGCTCGCCCAGCTCTACCAGGTCCTTGGCCTACTCGCACCAGGAGGGGCGATCCAGGTCGGACACCCGCGCCCGTCGCCATCCTGCGAGCCGCTCGCGCTGCGCGTCAAGATGAGGAGCGGAGTGGTGACCGAGGGACGCATCGCGGACGCTGGCTCAATCCAGACGCTGCGTGCAGACCTCGCCGCGACGCTGATCGCTGAGCGCCGCGCGCTGTGGGCCGACGCGCCCAAACCGCGGAAGGTCGTGGCAGAACTTGTCCAAGAGGAGACGTAATGGACACGCAAACACGCGAACGCCTCGCCGAGATCCTGCGGTTTGGCTGGGACGCGACCGCGCCGTCGCGCGAGGGTCGCGCCCGGGCGGAGCAGGAGCGGCATACCGCGGTCCTCGCGGCGCTCGAGCGGCTCGCGGCGCGGCTGGCGGCACTGCCCGGCGCGGAGCGCTCCCGTGCGGACGAGAAGACCGTCCGCGACACGGCTGAAGCTATCGCCCGGATGTTGGCGATGGAGTACATCACCGTCCACGTTCGGCCACGCTTTACTGAGACCACCCCGCAGGCCGTCGCTGAATTCGAGCGACAGTTCACGGCTGCTTTCGTCCAGCGCGCCACACCGCAGCTCCTGTCGACCGCACGCACCTGGGTCAATAGCGGAGAAAAGCGTCTGGAACTGCTGGTGAAGCTGTGACCCTGACGTACGACTTGGCCGAGATCATCGCGCCAACAATCCGAGGAGGGCTAGAAACGTGACGGTCTGCGACAACTGTAAGACGGAGAAGCCAGACGGGCACGGCTGGCGGCGGCTTCGCATCAAGAGCGATCACGGCAAGATCGACAAGGACTTCTGCAGGCAGATATGCCTAGCCGCGTGGTCCCGTCGTGAGTTCGCAACCTCCGAGGACGGCTGAACTTGGCGGCCGGGCGGACGTGCGCGGGCTTCCCAGCGAAGAACGCCGCTAAGACGCACTGCCTGCGGGGTCACCTGTACGACCAGGCAAACACCCGCGTCACTGCGGACGGCCGGCGCTGCTGCCGCGCGTGTGAACGCGCACGGTCCCGAGCTCGCCGCCAGCGCGCGGGCGCTGGCACGCTGAGCGCACCCCAGCTGAATCGCGCGAAGACACATTGCCCGCGCGGGCATCGCTACGGACCGGTCAACACGAAGCTCACGCCGCAGGGCTGGCGTCGCTGCCGGATGTGCGAGAAGCTGCGCTCGCGGCTCAAGCAACGGCGCTTGCGCGCATCGCTGAGCCTCCGGCAGCGGCACAAGTCATCGGGCCGGGAGATGCCAGCGCTCCGAGCGCGCAAGTGGCGCGAGGCACATCGTATCTACCCATCGGAGCGTGAGCGGCTGCGGGCTGCGGGGAAACGGAAGCGCGCTCGTCGGGCGGCACGTCTCGCAGCTGGTCGAGCGGCCGGATGAGCCGCGGCTTGCCTCGCATCGCGCGGGTCCTTCCTGGGGGTGGGTGGGGGCGGGTGCCGCCGGCTGCGATCACGCTTTGTACAAAACGGCCGGAAATCGCGTGGCGGTGGCGGCGAGCGTGAGGTGACGTGAACAGGAAACTGATGACGCGAGAAGAGGCGAGGGAGACCCTCGCCGTATCCAAGCGGACCTTCGAGCGCTTGGTGTCGAAAGGACTGCCCCGGAAGGGAGAGGGCCGTCGCGAGCGCTTTCCCTGGCCGGAGATCCAGCGCTGGGCGGTGGACCAGGCGCGTCAGGAGGGCCGCGAGAGCGTTCGCCCGCAGGACTACGAGGACGCCAAGGCGCGGAAGATGATGGCGGAGGCAGAGATCGCGGAATACGACCTGGCGCTGAGACGTCACGAGATCATGCCCGTCGCCGATGGCGAAAAGGCTATCGGCGAGGCCTTCGACCGGGTCCGCGGCCAGCTCCTGTCGCTTCCGAAGCGGGTCGCGCACGAGCTTGTGGGCATTCAGACGAACGCCGAGGCCAGCGCACGCCTCACGCAGGCGGTCAGTGAGCTGATGGCGGACCTCCGACGTGGCGACGATGTGCCACTCGAGGAGGAGGATCCCGAAGAGCCTGAGCAGATCGCCTCGGCAGCGCCAAACGCCAAGCGAGGTCACACATGACGGCCCCGAACATCAAGGTCGCGATCGTCGCCGATGATAAGCTGACGCCAGCGGTGAAGCGGATCGCGGCAGGGGCGGCCGATGGCCTGAGCCCCGTGCAGCGGTTCTCGAAGGCCCTGGCGATGAGCGAGGGCCGCGAGGGCGGCCTCGCACTGCGATCGCTGCGGACTGGCGTGACAGAGCTCGCGCTGGCCGCCGGTGGCGCGACCGGGCCTCTCGGGAAACTGGCGGAAGCCCTGGCCATGTTCGGCCTGGGCGGCCCAGAGTTTCTCGTGGTCACGGGTGGTATCGCCGCGATCACGTTGGCCTACAAGGCCCTGGGCGACGAGACCCGCGAGCTCACCCAGGCCCATGAGGACCTGAAGACTGCGGTCCTCGCCGCCGTGCATGCGACCCCCGCCAGCACTGCTCTGAATCAGGAAGCGGCCTCCCGCGGCCAGCGCGACGCGATCGCCAGTGAGCTCGCGGAGACGCAGCAGCGGTTCATCAACACCGGCGGCGTGGATCCCGAGATGCGGCACGATATCGTCACCCTGGGCTCGCGGCTAGCGGCGGCCAATGAGGACGTCGCCCGGGAGGCCGGGGCATTCGGGCAGTCCCATGCGGCGCTCGACCCGCTCGCCATGCGCCGCCGCGAGGAGCGGCTGCACTTTCGGGAGCAGTTCATTGCCGCCGGCCGTAACCGCCCGACGCAGTTTCCGACAACGATGGACCCGGCGCTCCACGCGGCGCTGAGCCAGGTGCCGTTCGCGAACTCGAACGGGGTGCGGCTGGGCCTCCTCGAGAATCAGCAGCTCGTTGACCGGTTGTTCGGCGGCGAGGCGGGGAAGGTTTTCGGGGGAGACATCAGTCGCGAGAACGACCAGGCGATCGAGGACAGCAAACGCGCATGGGCGGGAAAGCAGTTTGACTGGCGCGCGGTCACGGGCGCGAGCCTCGGGTTCGCGGGCACGGTGGCCCGCGGTCGATCGACGGGCCAGGACATCGGTGCCCTCCTGCGGTCGGGCGGCGAGGTCGCCTCAGCGTTCGGGCCCGAAGGAAAGGCCGTCGGCGCCGGCCTCGAGGGCTTGGGCGGCCTCGTCAACCTGTTCACGAGTGGGCAGCACAAGGTGACGATCTCGAACCTCGACGATCAGGCCCTCGAGAAGATCAAGCAGGTCGTGACGCTCTCCGGGGCGACGTCACTCGTGATCCTGAACGGCCGCGGCGGCCTATGCACTGGCCCGCGCCGGCGCGCTCGACGCCACGCCCGCCGTTCCCTATTCGCGAGGCTGAGTGATGCCTGCGGCTGCGACCGTCTACCGACTGGACTTGTCGCAGGACGAGCTCGCGACGCTCCGCGCGGTCACACGTCTGGGGTTCTCGGTCCTGGGTTGGGGGCAGCTCGAGCCCGCTAAGCGACAGACGGCCGTGCTGGACGTCGTGGCGAAGTCACTGGTGGAGCTCGCTGGGGTTGAGGATCCATGCGCCGCGGCGACGCTGTTCACCCGAATCGAGCAGCTGGCAGCGGACGGGCAGTAAAGAAACGGCCCCGGGCCTGGAACCC
>Ga0307477_10000502_pt1 | contig 42674 bp, 41 predicted proteins | sample atmos_gasesECM2C_FD_203316 | JGI IMG/M metagenome (GOLD analysis project Ga0307477, IMG submission 203316) | Hardwood forest soil microbial communities from Morgan-Monroe State Forest, Indiana, United States - atmos_gasesECM2C_515 | ecosystem: Environmental > Terrestrial > Soil > Temperate... | reverse complement strand
GAATCTTGACGACCACGTAGTCGAGCGTGGGCTCGAAGCAGGCGGGAGTCTTGCGCGTGATGTCATTCGGAATCTCGTCGAGCGTGTAGCCGACGGCAAGCTTCGCGGCAATTTTCGCAATCGGAAAACCGGTCGCCTTCGAGGCCAGCGCTGACGAGCGCGAGACGCGCGGGTTCATTTCGATGACCACCATGCGCCCGGTCGAGGGATTGACGCCAAACTGAATATTCGATCCACCGGTCTCGACACCGATCTCGCGGATCACGGCGATCGACGCATCGCGCATCATCTGGTATTCGCGGTCGGTGAGCGTCTGCGCTGGTGCGACCGTTATCGAGTCGCCAGTGTGTACGCCCATCGGATCGAAGTTTTCGATCGAGCAGATGATGATGACGTTGTCTTTCGTGTCGCGCATCACCTCGAGTTCGTACTCTTTCCATCCGAGAACGGATTCCTCGATCAGGCACTCGTGGACCGGCGAAAGGTCGAGGCCGCGGGCCAGCACTTCCATCAGTTCTTCGCGGTTATAGGCGATACCGCCGCCCGTGCCGCCCAGTGTGAATGAGGGACGAATGATGACCGGGAAGCCGATCTTGCCGGCGAACTCGACGCCGTCTTTCAGGTTGCTGACGAGCGCCGATTTCGGAACGTCGAGCCCGATGCGCTGCATCGCATCTTTGAAAAACAGACGATCTTCGGCCTTCTTAATCGCGCTGATCTGCGCGCCAATCAGATGCACGTTGTACTTTTCAAGCACCCCGCCGTCAGCGAGTTCGATGGCGAGATTGAGCGCGGTCTGTCCGCCAACTGTCGGCAGAATGGCAAAACCCGCGCTGGGCGACAGCTCGCGCTCGACGCGAATGATCTCTTCGAGATATTCGCGCGTTAGCGGCTCGATGTAAGTGCGGTCGGCCGACTCGGGATCGGTCATGATGGTGGCCGGGTTCGAATTGGCCAGCACGACTTCAAAGCCCTCCGACTTGAGCGCTTTGCAAGCCTGTGTGCCGGAGTAGTCGAACTCAGCGGATTGGCCGATGACGATGGGGCCGGAGCCGAGGATTAGGATTTTCGAGATATCAGTTCGTTTAGGCATTATGCGGTTTTGGCCTTGCTTTGAAGGGGCGCGGCTTCAGGCACACCATCTAATCTTCTGTTTTGAAGGGGCGCGGCTTCAGCCGCGCCGTCAGATGATTTCATTGACTGGGGCTTTAGCCCCTGAGGGACGGCGTCGAGTTCAAATCCAAGATGCGCCGACGAAAATGCATACTCGGTGGCGAGCTCGCACAAATGCCTTCGCACCGGATTCTGATGGATGTAACGAACATGCTCGGCATAGTCGCCACCATCCCGGATGCGATGATCATGGAATCCCTTTTGCCACACCTCCGCGTTCGAGCCAAGTTCCTTCTTGGCCCGGAAGGAGAAGCCGCCTTTGATGAATTGAACCGCCTTCTGCAGGCTCGTCAAAGGAGTCATGAGGACACGGATATGGTCGGGCATGATGGCGAATTCATGCAGAAAATAGGCGGGACCTTGATAGTGATAGAGGGTGTCAATGAGAAGTTGCGCCCACCGGTCGTTGTTGAAAAGAGAGCGACGTCCCCAGGTTTCCGTCGTGACCATATAGGTTTGGCCGGTATTGGTTGCGTGTTCTCTCTTTGGTCTCACGTCGTGACCTCGGGGGCTAAAGCCCCGTCTCTAATTTAGGCTCTCACGGCGCGCCTGAAGGCGCGCCCCTTCAAAGCAAAATCAACAACATAAGTCTTTCTTGCCCAGCTTAGTGCGCCCCTTCAGCGCCCGGTCGGGCAAGTCAATTCATCTCCAGTCTCTCCGCCTTAACCAGCGCGGCAATCCTATCCTCATCTTGAAGAATGGTCTTGTAGATCCAGGTGTACCACGGCTTGTTCTTGATCACTCGGTCGGTGCGCTCGCGGCCGATCAACACGCGGTCGGCCTGGATCTCAAGATAGCAATCGACGAGATGCCCATAGGTACTGTATTCGGTGTCGGCGCCCTCGGGCAGTCCGATGGGAGCGCGCGGATACATGGTCTTGAGTTGGCGGACGGCATCCTCCATCGCCAGACGATGCTGCGCCAGGTACCAGTGCAACTGCTCGTGCAGAAATGACGAGAGCAATTCGTCATCGGAGCCGAGAAAGTGGACGTTCAACGTCAGCACCGGGAAAGCGTGGTTCATGGCTCGCTCCTCAGTGACGACCGTGTGAGTGAAGGTGTATTTGCTAACGTCGTATTTCTTGAGCAATTGCTCGAGTTCCAGTTTTTCCCGGAGTTCACCCGCGGAGTGGTGACTGGCTTTGATGTCAATGGCGTCAGCCGCGAAGGCGCCGACCGAAAACAGAAGCAGCGCAGCGAGCGTGATGAGCCGTCTGGTCATGTCGTGCTCCCAAGCTGTAGAACGATCCGCAGGTCCTTCGATCCCTGGCTCGTGACTTCAAAAGGAGTAATCTGAGTTCGAAATCCTGCGAAGGTAAAAAAAGCTATGTAGATTCCGTCCGCCAATGGCGAAGAAAAGTGCCCGGTAGCATCAGACTTGAGCCGTACCACGTCGGTTTTGCCATCGGTTCCCTTCCGAACGATCTTGATGCTCACACCCTGTATGAAAGCTCCTGAAGGATCTTGTACCGATCCACGAAATCCCTGTACCCGATCGCGGACGGGCAATTGCGCGGCGGCCGCCATGAAGTCCTGACCTTGCCGGTATGCCCCCGTGAGATCCATGGAGAAGGAAGCTTGTTTACGCCCATCGCCAGTGTGCAGGTACAAACTAGCGTTTACCTCGTCGTCAACCGAGGCGACTATGTAGTAGTTTCCAACCCCTAATCTGCGTACCGTCGCTATACCGTCGGCGTTTGTCAGAACGGAGACGCAGTCTTGGATCCCCGGCGTCCTACAGAAAACAACCCTTGCATCTTTGACCGGCTTACCCTCAAGAACCACCGCAATTCGAACATTGCGCGAAGACTCCTGGGGCTTTATATTTTCGACCTCAACAACTTCTGAAGCAGCTATACCCGCCAATAGCAGACTGCATGCGGCGATGAGTGCCAGCTTCAACGTTTGAACTCCTCCATCATCTTCACAAAATCCTTGAACAAGTAGTGCGAATCATGCGGACCAGGCGCGGCTTCCGGGTGGTACTGCACCGTGAACAACGGCAGATTCCTGTGACGCATGCCTTCCAGCGTCGAGTCGTTCAGATCCATGTGCGTCAATTCAACCTCGCTTTGCGGCAGCGAATCGGGATCGACGGCAAAGTTATGGTTGTGCGCCGTGATCTCGATCTTTCCGCTCGCTAGCTGCTTGACCGGATGATTTCCGCCGTGGTGGCCGAACTTCAGCTTGAAGGTCTTCCCTCCGAGCGCAATTCCGACCAGCTGATGTCCCAGGCAAATTCCGAAAATTGGCTGCCTTCCCATCAGGCGCCGAATGTTGTCGACCGCATACGTGCAGGGCTCGGGATCGCCTGGACCATTCGACAGGAACACGCCATCGGGCTTCAAAGCAAGCACGTCCTCCGCCGTCGTCTGCGCCGGGACTACTGTCACCTTGCAGGCTTCTCCTCGCAGCTTCCGCAGGATGTTCTGCTTGATGCCAAAGTCATAGGCGACCACGTGGAAGCGCTCCGGCTCGTCTTTTACGCCGACAACTTCGTCGGGCAAGTGCGAGCGCTCACCCGTCTCCCACACATAGGTGTGGTTGGTCGAGACGACCTTGGCGAGATCCTGCCCATCCATTTTGGGGATCGCGAGCGCCTTGGCAACGAGTTTGTCGGTGTCGGCCTCAAGTGTCGAAATCACACCGCGCATCACGCCGTAGGTGCGCAGGTGGCGGACCAGCGCACGTGTGTCAATTTCGGCGAGCACCGGAATCCTGAACTGCTCCATGAACTCGTCGGTCACCTGCTGAGAGCGCCAGTTCGAGCTGACTTTCGAGAACTCGCGCACGATCAGCCCCTCAATGTACGGGCGCACGGCTTCGTTGTCTTCGGGATTCGTGCCGTAGTTTCCAATTTCAGGGTTGGTCAGGACAACGATCTGCCCGGCGTAGGAAGGGTCGGTGAAAATTTCCTGGTAGCCGGTAATGGAAGTATTAAAAACGACTTCGCCGGAGCACTCGCCTTTAGCGCCGTAGCCTTTGCCTCGGAAGACTCTACCGTCTTCGAGTGCAAGGATCGCTTGCATTGGAACTCCTGGGAGTGGATTTTAGAGATTTTAGCAGGAGAGAGCGGTGGTGTCAGTAGAAAGCTGTGACAGAAAGGCTGTCAGCTCTCAGCTCTCAGTAAAATCTGCCACGGGGAGCAGTGGGCCAATTGCGATCTTTCGTTGGTTTTACTGAAAGCTGAAAACTGACAGCTGATAGCTGCTTCACCGCAGCCGCCCTAGCTTCTCCATCGGCCAATATCCGAAGACGGCCTTGCCGTAGATGAAGCGATCGTTCACGGTGCCGAAGTCCCGGCTATCGTTCGACATCGTGCGATGGTCGCCGAGGACAAAGAAGCTGTTCCCCGGAACCACGACTTCCCCATAAGAGCGGGCGTCGGCGTAATCGCTGGGGACGTAGTCTTCGTCGAGCGCCTCGCCGTTCACGAAGACCTGGCCGTTCTGGATACGGACCCGGTCGCCGGCAACGCCGATGACGCGCTTGATGTAGCTCTTCGAAGTGTCGCGCGGATAGCGGAAGACCACGATGTCGCCACGCTGGATGGGCTCCCAGCGATAGACAAATTTGTTGACGAAGATGCGCTCCTGGTCTTCGAGGCCGGGCATCATGCTGGTGCCTTCCACCTTCACCGGCTGGTAGAGAAAGATAATGATGAACGCGGAGATGGCGAGCGAGACCAGCAGATCGCGCGCCCAGACCGCCACCACGGGCAGCGGGTGTAGGCTAGCTTCTTTTGGAACCGCCGGTATCGGCGGCTGAGGGCTCGCCACATCAGGCATCGTATTTCTATTCTATCTGACCTTTTGCTGTTGCCAAACCCTCGACCTTCCCCCGAACAAGCAACGCAACCCCATTTCAAATTCCGTGGTCAGTCGGAGACGCGGCAAGCCGCGTCTCTACATGAAATCCGATGCGCTTTTAAAGGTCTGGTGTCGAAATCCGCTTCCCCGGCGCGCCCGTTCGATTCATCACATATTTTTGGTACGGCCGACACAGCGTCCGGGTCGCCCAATTCTGCTATAGTGAGCGTCTCGAAGGTCAGCGAAGGAGCCCGCACCCATGAAAAGCGTAAACAAAGTCATACTGATTGGAAACCTTGGCAAGGATCCTGAAATGAAGTTCACACAAGGCGGCATGCCGGTCGCCAAGTTCTCCATCGCCACTAACGAGCGCTTCAAGGACAAAGACGGCAACTGGCAGGACCGCACCGAGTGGCACAACATCGTGGCCTTCCAGCGGTTGGCGGAGATTATTGGCCAATATCTAAAGAAGGGCGGGAAGTGTTATATCGAGGGCAGCCTCCGTACCGGTTCGTGGGACGACAAAGAAACTGGGAAGAAGATGTACAAGACGGAGATTATCGCCAACGAACTCGTGTTGCTCAGTGGACGCGGCGAGGGCGGCGGTGGTGAGTACGCCAGCAGTTCGCGGGGAGCCGCGGCATCGACAGGTGGAAACACCTTCGACCAGAGCGCGCCGGAGCCGGAGCACGCCCCAGCCGGTAGTTCTCCGATTACGGATGAAGACATTCCGTTCTAGACTTGGCTTGTGGAGGGACGAGCGTCCTCTCCGTCCAAGCCGAGCGCAGCTCGGCCTCTCGCCGACCGTGCCCGGCATCTGACACAGGGAAACCCATGCTCGCAGACCGAAATTGCGTTCCCTGCCGCGGCGGCGTTCCCTCGCTGAAGGAAGACAAACTCGCGGAAATTCATCGCCAGTTGGCGGAGCCCGCGCAGTGGAATATCGTCAACGAGCATCACATCGTGCGCACCTACAAGTTTCCGGACTTCAAGTCCGCCTTGGCTTTCGTGAATCGCGTTGGCGAACTGGCCGAGGAGCAGGGCCATCATCCTGACATCCTGCTCGGATGGGGGAAGGTCGAGATCACGACCTGGACGCACGCGGTCGATGGGCTGACCGAATCGGATTTCATTCTGGCCGCGAAGATCGACCGGCTCCTCTGAATCGGGTGATCTGACCATCGGGTCATCTTGAAGCCTTTTGATCACCCGATGACCCGATCACCTGATGGCCCGATTCCTGACCGATAATCCCCACAGCCCCGCCGGAATCAGCATCAACATGCCCGCGACGCTGGCAACGTGACGCGCGGCGAATCCCCAATCCACGAAGCGTCCGGCAAGATATGCGCCCGCGGCAATCGTGAACATGGAGAGGCCGAGATCGGCGGAGAACACACGCCCGCGAAACTTATCGTCGCTCTGCATCTGCAACAGCGTTGTCGAGAATACCCACACAATTGAACTGCCAAAGTGCGCCAGCATCACGCACAAGCAGGCCTGCCAGAGATGCCCCGAAACGCCCAGCAGCGTATATCCGGCAGCCGCGCCCAGGTATCCCCAGAAGATCGCGACTTCGAGGCGATGTTTCCAGTGCCCCGCCCACGGAGCGGTCAGGAGCGGCCCGAGCAACGCGCCCAGTCCGCGGGCGCCGAGCAGCAGACTCATACCGAGAAACGCGCCGCGTTCAGGCGCCATGCCGTGCCAGCGGACGGCGAATTCATTTTGTCCCATTACCGTAAAGAGCACCCAGCTCGGTCCGATGATCAGGTTGCCGAATTTAACAAACACCGTCTCGCGCAGACGAACATGCGCCTTCACGTAGCGGATCCCGGCGAGGATCGGCGAAAAATCCACCAACTCTCGTGCCCTGAACGGATGACCGCCTTCGGCGTGTGGCTCGGCGAAGCGCATCCCCCAAATCAACGCGGCGGATGCTATGAAGGACAACGCATTCAATAGGAAGACGGCATCGCGGCCAAGCAGCGCCGCGACAACCCCTCCGAGCGTCGCGCCTAGCATGAGGTTGACACTCCACGTGGTCGAGGAGAGCGTGTTCGCCACTACGATATCTTCCCGCTCCACGATGTTCGGGATCACCGCGCTGCGCGCCGGTTCAAAAAAAGCGGCCAGCAACGTTTCCGCCGTGAGCAGCGGATAGACCAGCCACACCATCTCTTTCGAGCGAATCAGCAGCATGCACAGGACGATCAGCATGCGTCCGATATCCGCCGCGATCATGACGTGCTTGCGCCGCAGCCGGTCGTTGACCACGCCCGCCGTCGGCCCGATCAGAGTCTGCGGCAGGACTTGCAGCACCAGAGCCAGCGCCACCGATCCAGCGCGTCCGGTGAGTTGCAACAGCAGGTTGTAGATTGCCAGGGTGTAAAACCAATCGCCGATTTCGCTGACGACTTGCGCGCTCCACAAGCGACGAAAATTCCGATTGCCGCCCAGCAGGTGTCCATACGAGGCAAACGATATCGGACTAACTTCCAATTCGGGAGCAGGTTCCATGCAGGCGCAGACGTAAGATCGGAATTTCACAGCATACCGGATTGGGCCAAACCCCGCACCCGAAGCCCGAAGTGGCTAGCTCACTGGTAAAACTGTGCAAAGGAGTGCACACGACGAATCCCAAGGCTCTGGAAAAGTGCGCGCCTTTCAAGCGTCAGTGCATAATTTGCCCCGGAAAAACGGCTCTGTGAATTAATTGTGAAAGCCGACCGGTTGGAGAACCGCTTGCCACTATTCAAGGCGAAAGGAGTCTTCACTTTGCGAAACTTGGGCCCTGTCGTTCTGCTCGTCCTGATGCTGGCTACGAATTCTTTTGCCGCAGCTGCCGTCGTACAATCCTCTGTCATTCCCGAACCCGGTGTTCTCGTTCTACTCGGAGGCGGCCTAGTCGGCTTGGCTAGCTTGATTCGGCGTCACTTGAGCGACTGATTCCATCTGGCCGAGAGCCCCCTCGGCGCCCTTTACTTCATTGGTCTTTGATCCTTGCGCCAATACCGCGTCAATCACTCCCCCAAGTGCTTCCGTTGGCAACCACGTCCAGGAAATATTGGTGAATGCGAGGGTCGTCGCTCAATTCAGGATGGAACGTCGCCGCCAGCGTCTTGCCCTTCCGCACTAACACCGGATCCCGGCCTTCCGTCGCGATCACTTCCACGCCCTCGCCCACCCGTTCAATCTTCGGAGCGCGGATGAATACCATTTCGATGGGCGCGCTGAGAAATCGGCCTTCGCGGATCGAACTGTCGATCTGGCGTCCGTAAGCATTACGGCGCACGGTAATGTCGAGCGCGCCCAGGCCGGCCTGCTTCGGATTCTCCACTTCGGTGGCCAGCAAAATACATCCGGCGCACGTGCCGAAGGTTGGCTTCGCGCGCACGAAATCTTTGAGCTTCGCGAATCCGTCTTCACCTAGCAGCTTTAGGAATGTGCCTGACTCGCCGCCGGGAATCACTAAACCGTCAATCTGGTCGAGTTGGTCGGGTTTCTTGATGAGCACAACCTCGGCTCCCAGCTCTTCGAGCCGTTTTCGGTGGGCGTCGAAATCGCCCTGAAGGGCTAATACACCGATTTTCATTGAAGCGACAATTGACGAACTTACGGACAACGCTCAGTTCCTTGTTGTGCAGGTACCCCCTCCCCCTGTTTCTGCTAAAGTCTTGATAATAAATATTCTAGTGGAGGGGTACTCCGGCAAAGTACTCATTTCAAGTACTTTACAGGCAAAGTCTTGAATGTATGAGACTTAGGCTTGCAGCCGGACTTTCCAATTTTTTGATTCCGCCCTAATTCAAGCATCGATCACGTGAGTCCTTATGTCAATTGAAATGCAGCGGAGTGTCGCTGGGAGGAGTTCTAATGAGTTGCTTGAAAGGTAGCGTACCGACCTGGCAATTTTGCCGAGCCCCGCCCTACCACCGGGGCTTTTGCTTTTCTAAGGAGCTGCGGGGAGATCCGCGCGCGAGGGAAGCCCAAAAATCCCCGCGCAGATGGGGCCCCACCCGCCCGATCTACGGTGTCACATCCTTGATGTGAGTCGCGATGTACCACTGATTGCCAAAAGCGTCCTTCACGCCTCCGCTGCGATCGCCGTAAGGTTGGTCCTTCGGCTCGGAAATGGAGGTCGCTCCCACTGCCAGCGCGCGCCGGTAGAGCGCGTCGCAATCGGGAACGTATAGGTAGAACATCGATGCCATCGGCCCGTACACCTCGTGCGCCTCACCCATTTCGAGATGTGAGTCGCCGATCTTCATGGTGACGTGATGGATGACACCCTCCGGCCCCGCAGAGCGGCCTAATTCCTCCGCTCCGAAAGCGCGTTTCAGGAAGTTGATCACCGGTTCGGCGCGCAGCGGATGCAGATAGGGTTGCACGTCGGGCGCACCTTCCCATTTGTAGTTGCCTTCACTGCGTGTGGCGATGTACCAGAAATTGCCGGCGTCATCTTTTACTGTGGAAGAACGTTCGCCATAGGGCTGATCTATTGGTTCGTGAATGGACACCGCGCCCGCCTGCAATGCGCGCTTGTGGATTGCGTCGCAATCGCGAACATAAACGTGGAATGCGCCGGGATGCGAATCACCGCGCCACGCCAGACCCGGCCCGCCGCCACCGATCATCATCATGGAATCGCCGAGCCTCACCTCGGCGTGGCGACCGCCGGCTCCGCCCACCGAACGGAATGTCTCTTCGGCGCCGAAGGCCGCCTTCACAAAGTCAATGAGCGCGTCGGCATTCTGCGCCACAATGTACGGCGTGAGCATGCGGTAGCCCTTTGGAACCGGCTCCACATCCGGTTTCTTTTTTGGCGGCATCATCGCGCGGAAACGCCGGTGCATTTCCTCAAGCGGCATCTCTTCCTTTACCGTGGAAATACTCCACGTATATCCGAACGGATCCATCAAAGAGGCATCGCGATATCCGTAGAACTGGTCGGTGGGCTTGCTTACCAGCTTGGCACCGGCGGCAACCGCGTGCTCGACAAAAGCGTCTACGTCGGGCACCTGGATGTTCATGGTGACGGGTGAATGTCCCCAAGTCTCCGCGCTGAAACGGCCGCCTTCCGGCCACTCCCCGGCAAACATGATGACCGAATCTCCGATCATCATCTCGGCGTGACCGAGGCCGTATTCGTTTTCGAAGCGGAAGGTCTCCTTGGCTCCAAAAGCGTGCTTGTAGAACTCGAGCGCCTTGGCTGCGTTCTTAAAGGCCAGTCGCGGGGCTGCGAAAGTACGAACACCCGTGGGAGTGTGCGTTGCGGTTGCCATGGCTGCACTCCTTTCCAAATTCCTCTTCAGAGTTTCCTTAAATTCTTCTCGCGGCAGGTTGCGCAGCATGGAAGCGACCTGCAACAAAGGCGCGACTTCCGGATCAGCTTTTACTCGTCCCTTCTGAGCCTGTGCGGCCGCACCCGTGCGGCGCAGCAATGCCTCAACTGCCCGGTTCAGCCGGTCAACTTCCTGTCGGTTCGAAAGAGAGCGCTTAGGCATCGGCACCCTCCATCTGCGCCCGCAGCTTCTTCAGGGCACGGAATTGTAATTGCTTTACTGCGCCTTCGGTCCGGCAAATTTCCTGCGCAATCTCCTTGATGCTCTTCTGTTCGACGAAGCGCAGAATCACGATCCGGCGCTGGTCCTCCGGAAGCTCGTGCACAAGTTGTGAGAGTGCTGCACATTGTTCAATATCTTCTGCGTTTGTGTCTTCAACATCCTCGGGAACCGGACCATCACTCTCGTGCTCGTGCGAAGTTCGCCGCCAGCGATCGGTGATAGCGTTCGCGGCAATGCGAATCAGCCACGCCGAAAACGGCACGCCTCGCCACTCGTAGTTCCGCAACCGCGCCAGCGCCTGATGAAAAACGTCGGAGGTGACATCCTCGGCCTCCTCCCGCCGCCCGATCCGCCCCACGACGTACGCGTACACACGATGGAAGTGGAGCTCATAGAGCTCGGCAAACCGGCGCGGGTCACGCTGCGCCGCTTCCACCAGAAGCCGCTCGTCAGTTTCCTGCCTGCGCGCCTTCAACCAGTTCTCCGCGAAGTACGTCGTCATTAAGGATAACGGAGCCAGAACGGGAAAGGTTACGGTAGATTGTGTAGTGCCGGCGTCAGTTGATATACAGGTCGGGGAGCTGGCCCACCGTTTCGACGATTCGAACTTCTGCCTGTGACCTGTTTTTCCGACGGTTAGGGTGAGCTCGCCGCAGAAGCCTCGCCCAAGCGGAGCTTGGACGGGCCACGCGCCAGTATGTACGAGCGTCTAAATTCCAAGGAGGAATCAATGAACCAAAAGATCGTCAAAATGATCGCATTGGGAGCTTTTGCGCTGGTTATCGTGTTCGGCGAGCACTGGCAGGCGCAAGCGGAGGACCCAAAAGCACCGTATGCGAGCATGGCTCCGCTTGAACAATATCTAATGGCGGATCGAAACGCTGAGATTGCTCTGGCGCGAAGCGCGGCCCCGGAGGCCATCTCTCGCGATGCCGACGTCCTCGTCCTTGGAAGGCATGGCTACGAAACCGCAGTCAAAGGCAAGAATGGTTTCGTATGCGTCGTGGAGCGAGGGTGGATGGGCCCATTCAATGGTGATAATGCCGCTAATTTTTGGAACCCTAAAGTTCGAGGCCCGGTCTGCTACAATCCGCCGGCTGCCCGCTCCATCCTGCCGTTGACGTATAAAAGAACGGAGATGATTTTGGCCGGTCAATCCAAAGCTCAGATCATCGACGGCATTAAGACATTCATAAAGCAAGAGCTGCCACCCCTGGAGCCCGGAGCCATGGCCTACATGCTGTCAAAGGACCAGTACCTTACCGATGGCGACCACCACAACTGGATAGCGCACCTGATGTTTTACACTCCACTTATGGACGGTGCCGTTTGGGGTGCAGATCTGCCCCACTCTCCCGTGATGCTGAATCCACAGTTCGGAGGCGCTCCGGAACCAATCGACGTATTCATGGTTCCCGCGGGCAGATGGTCGGATGGAACGGCGGCCCCAGTCAGGTAGGGATGGCGCGGACATGGGAGCGAGGTCCACGCGCGATGCCCTGAAGCCGAGTACTCCCCGTCCTTGTCGCATTTTCTGCGACAGAGCCTGCCCTGAGCACAGACACAAGGACGGCGCAGCTTCGGAATTGAGATGAGGGAATTCGCCAACCGCTGGTAGAACCTTGGTTATCTGCGGATTCCTCTTTTGGAGCGGCTACTTTCGTGGGATTGTAACGGTCTAAAGCGACGAAGATACTGATGGCGAAGAGGTTGCGTCTGGAGGACGTTGCCAGTGGGTACTGGACGCTGCCTTTCAAGCAGTCGAGTGGCCAAGTCAGCCATTACGGTTCGAGTCCGTCGTCCTCCGCACGGGCTTCTCGACTCGGAGTTGGTGTGTTATGATTGTTTTGCTTGAAAGGTAGCGTACCTACTGGCAATTTTGTTGAGCCCCGCCTGACTAGCGGGGCTTTTACTTTTCTGGAGAGCATTGCTGAAAATCCCCGCGCTAGGACAATCCGAAGCTCCGGATTGTCCGACGGGCCACCCTTCGGCTACCGCTCAGGGCAGGCTTTCTCAAAAAGCGTGAGAGGTGGCGCACCCCCAGTTCAGTTAATTGACGTCAGCATCAAAGACAATATCCCCACGCAGATCGGGCCCACCCGCCCCTAAATTTCGGTCGCTTCCGTCTTGTATTTTATATCTAGAAAGTTCATAAATTCTTTCTGCCATTGATCCTTGTATTTCCGCCCAAACACGGGAAGTTCTCCGGCGCGGTATTCCTTCAGAATTCTCATATACGTTAGGAGTGCGATGCTGACACTGAAACGAAAGACCTTTTCGAATCCTTCTAGATAACGAATAGGTTGGAATGTTACTTTGTCGTCGCCGAACCTTACATGAAGGTCATAGCTTGAAGTATGCATCACTTCTGACGCCAACGAATAAAAGATAGCGTAGAGAGACTCTTTGTGAACTGCGCGAGTGAGCGCTGCGAAGCTCCTCTGACCGAGCGGAACGTACCAGGCGACTTGGCGCTTTCCATTCCGGTGCTTTTCAAAATCCTCGTTGATCGGCGCAAATTTCGGTTGGGAAAGTACTCGATCGATTTCCTGAACTTGGCTTTTCGCGGACTCCCGAGCTTGGTCGGTTGCCTGAACTCTTGGCTCTCCCATGATAGCGGCGAAATCTTGCCACTCAGGCGTTTCGGGCTGGGTTCGGCTGGCCCACAGGCGTTTCCTGCGAAGGTTGTGAACGTAATAATAGGAAGCTTTTGTTTCTGTGTCGCTCTCCAGCATCCACTCTATATAGATGTAAGCCTCGAAAAGCGCCCTCATCTGAAGTTGCGCGGCGTAGGCAGCTCCCTGTGAGAGCAGTATCTCTACCCCGTCGAGCATCGCTACGACCTGGCGTAAGAGAATTCCGATGACGACTACATCCTTCAAGTTTCTGTCGCTCGAGGAGAAGCACCGGGGAATCAGATTGGTCCCGTAATTCGTAACATCGCGAATTAGATTGATCCACGGGCCTAGGTGTTGCTGTATGTCCGCTAGTACTCTGCCACGGTCCAAGAGAGGCTTGTACTCGCTCTCTCCTACCCTAATCAACATGCTGGCTTCGTCCATTTTGCTTGCCCTCCATCAGGCCGACGCCGCGTCCAGACCTGGCTCGGGGCAAAACGCTTCAGTCACCACCCCCGCGTCTGCAGCAGGTGCGCTTCATCAAGCGTCGACACAGCCAGCCCCTTCATCGCGCCCGTCAGATCCTCGCTGACTTCAAGTAACACTTTAGGGTCCTTGAAGTGCGTCGCCGCCTGCACAATCGCCTTCGCGCGCTTCTCCGCTTCCACGGGGTCGGCGAATTCGGTCGAGTTCTTCATGAAGATGCCCGAGCCGACGAAAACCGCCTCTGCTCCGAGCTGCATCACGAGCGATGCGTCCGCCGGGGTCGCGATTCCGCCCGCGGAGAAATTGGGCACCGGCAGCTTGCCGTCGCGCGCCACCATCTTCACCAGTTCGTAGGGCGCCTGGTGCTCCTTGGCTTTCGCGTAGAGTTCTTCTTCGCCGAGGACGGTGAGAATCTTCATCTCCTGCACAATCTGGCGAATGTGGCGGACGGCGTGAACCACGTCTCCGGTGCCAGCCTCGCCCTTGGTACGTATCATGGCAGCGCCTTCGGCGATGCGCCGCAGAGCCTCGCCCAGGTTGCGCGCTCCGCAGACGAATGGAACGGTGAAGGCTTGCTTATCCACGTGATGTACTTCGTCGGCGGGGGTGAGAACTTCGGACTCGTCGATGTAGTCAACGCCCAGCTCCTGAAGTATTTGGGCTTCCGCAAAGTGCCCGATGCGGCATTTCGCCATGACGGGGATATCGACCACCGCCATGATTTCGCGAATCTTTTTCGGGGAGGCCATGCGAGCCACTCCGCCCTCGGCGCGGATCTGCGCCGGGACGCGCTCCAGGGCCATCACCGCGACCGCTCCGGCTCTCTGCGCAATCTCCGCTTGTTTCGCGTCGGTTACGTCCATGATCACGCCGCCCTTGAGCATTTCGGCGAGGCCGGTCTTCAGGCGGAGGTTGGTGTTGTGTCCGTTGTTTTGCGACATGGGTTTACTCTTTTCCGGGAACAGCTTTGAGCTATCAGCCGTCAGCCATCAGCACAACCCTTTACGGGTGCTGGGAGTTACGTTGCCCTGACATCCATTTTACAGCCCATGCACGATTCGCGGTATCCCCGGCAGGCTATAGCCAGCCCAGAGTTGTGGTGGCGGCAGGCAACTGCCGGGCTGCGCCCGGCTTGGACGGGCGAGGGTGCCCGTCCCCACACGAGCATCAGCGGTCCACAAATTTTGCGAACATGCGGTGCGGATCGATCGCGATGAATAAGCCCTCACTGCGCGCCAGCACTTCCCCTTTTTCGTTTAGGATCTCGGCCATGTTGATGTGCTTGCGACCCTTTACCTTAACTTCGCGAGATTCCACGCGCAGCGGATGGTTCAGCGGCACTGGCTTCAGATAGTTCACGGTGATCTCGGAAGTCAGCGCCACCACCTGACGCAGCTTATTCACCTTGCCCATCGCCTCATCGAGGATGGTCGCGATGATGCCGCCGTGGCAGTGTCCGGGTGGTCCGGTATAGCGCTTGCCCAGGCGGAATCGGCACACGAAAGAGTTGCGCTCTTCGTTGTAAGTGAAACGCAGGCGCATGCCGTCGGGGTTGTTCTTGCCGCAGGCGAAGCAGTAATTCTTCTGCAGTTTTATGTAGCGTGTGTCGTGTCCAGCCTGGGAGCGCTGAGCTTTGAGGCGTCGAGCTTCCGATTTCTTGCCAGCCATCGCAAGATTCTATCGCGAGCTGGCATCGGAACTGTGCTGCGAAGAAACGCGGGCGAGGGCGCCCGCGCCACACGAGCTAGTCGTAGTACTCCAGCCCCAGATGCGTAATCAACTCTTCGCCCTTCAGGTACCGCAGCGTGTTCTTCAGTTTTATGAGTTGGATGAACAAATCGTGCTCCGGATACAGGCCCGGCGGCGTCATCGGCGACTTGAAGTAGAAGCTTAGCCATTCCTGAATTCCGAGACGGCGCAGCTCCGGTGTGCGCTGTGCGAGGTCTAAGAACAGCACGAGATCGAGGACGATCGGCGCCGCAAGGATCGAGTCGCGGCACAGGAAGTCCACCTTGATCTGCATCGGATACCCGAGCCATCCGAAGATATCGATGTTGTCCCAACCCTCTTTGTTATCACCACGGGGCGGGTAATAGTTAATGCGAACTTTATGGAAGATATTCCCATAGAGCTCCGGATACAAAGCCGGCTGCAGAATGTGCTCCAACGCTCCCAGCTTCGATTCTTCCTTGGTCTTGAAAGACCCGGGATCGTCCAGCACCTCGCCGTCGCGGTTGCCCAGGATGTTGGTTGAATACCATCCGCTTACCCCGAGCAGCCGCGCCTTGAAAGCGGGAGCGAGCACGGTCTTTATCAGAGTCTGGCCAGTCTTGAAATCTTTCCCGCAAATTGGAACTTCGCGCTCACGCGAAAGTTCGAGCATCGCCGGTACGTCCACCGTCAGGTTCGGCGCGCCGTTGGCGAAGGGTACGCCCTCCATCAGCGAGGCGTAGGCATACACCATCGAGGGCGCGATGGTTTCGTCGTTCTCCTTCATCGCTTTTTCGAGCGCCTTCACGCTCTGGTGAGCGGCGCTCGGCTCAATGAAGGTCTCGGTCGAAGCGCACCAGATCGTGACCAGCCGGCTCGCGCCGCTCGACTTCTTGAAGTCGCGGATGTCCTGGCGAAGCTGCTCGGCCAGCTCCAGCTTGTTCTTCCCTTTCTTCACGTTCGGCCCGTCAATCTTCTTAACGTAGTTGTGATCGAACACAGCCTTCATCGGCTTGATGGCGCTGAGCCGGCCCTTTACTTTGTCGAGCAGGTCGCGCTCCAGCACTCCAGCGTTGCGGGCGGCCGCGTACATGTTGTCTTCGAAAATGTCCCAGCCGGTGAAGACCAGATCATTGAGCCCCGCGAGCGGAACGAACTCCTTGATTTTTGGAGACCGGCCGTCAGTGCGCTTCCCCAGACGGATCGTCCCCATTTGCGTGAGCGAGCCGATGGGATGCGCGATTCCCTTTCGCACCGCTTCGACGCCCGCAACAAACGTCGTGGCGACGGCGCCCATGCCCGGGATCATCACGCCCAGCTTGCCGTTGGCAGGCTCGATCGCGCGCTCCTCTCGGGCGCCGCTGTGCGCTTTTCTTGAGGACATCACCTCGACCGTCGCCTTCCTTGATGCTTTCGTGGGAGATTGTTTCAGCTTCGCCATATTTTTGGCTGCTTCCTTATAGGAACTGTGGGATGTATGCAAACCAAGTATGTTCTCGTATAGGGTGAACTTTTTGCAAACCCGCGCGCCTGAATCCGCTGGAAAGCCACTTTAATGGCGGCTAGGGCGCATTGGGTGGTGTTCGCGCTTTGTGCAGAGACGGGGCTTGCCGCGTCTGAGACGAGGCAAGCCCTGTCTCTACACAGATGGGACAGATCGATCTTTTTTATTGGACACCGCACTTGAATTGCTCCATAGTCTTAGTAGTTCGAGCCCCGCTCAGCGGCGGTTCCGTCGAACTAATGTTTGTGTCCAGCCGTGTTCGCTGCGTTGCAAATCTGCTGACCTCGTTGTTCTCCACCTAATCTAAGCCCACGCCATTTGGCTTCACGTCTTACGTTGGCCGTGCGCTTATAGACCAGAAAAGGAGATTTCATGAGATCGATTCGCAAATTCGCATATGCCGCCGTTCTGGGCATGAGTATGTTCACCCTTCAGCCGACTCTGGCTGCCGCCGAGGACGCACACGGCAGCTTCACCCTTACTCACGAAGTGCATTGGCAAAAGTGTGTCCTGAGCCCGGGGGAATATATGTTCTCCATCAAAGCCGAAGGACCGTCCGAGTTGCTCACGTTACGGGGGATGAACGGGACTGGCACGAACGCGATAATGCTGGTGACTGATGTTGAGTCGCCGAAGCCGGAGGAAGTCAGCTCCATGCTGACTCTGGTGTCGAGAAACGGACAGAGTTTCGTCAGCACCATGACCCTGCCCGAGTACGACATGACCCTGCATTTTAGCGTCCCGCCCGACCGCGTATCGCGCGAGATTGCATCGAAATAAATCGCCCAGCTGGCGCTCGGGCCACATCCCGATCGCAGTTGTCCCTCCCCGGGAGCAGATCGCAATGCCATCTGCTCTCGGGCTTTTTTTGGAACAATTCAGTTTGGAACGAATTCGTGGTTATCTGGGGCAGGTAGAGACGGGGCTTGGCCCATCTCCGGAGACGCGGCAAGCCGCATCTCTACGGGAAATTGACGGCATTTCCCGCCGCGCGCGTGTTTGCTCTCACTTCTTCGCTTAGAATGATCGCTTCGGCAATTTCCCGCATCGCCTTGCGCTTCTGCCGGCTCTGCTTCTGCAGGGCGAGGTAGGCCTGCTCTTCGCTCAATCCCAACTCGCGTTGCAAAATCCCCTTGGCGCGTTCCACAACTTTTCGTGTCTGTAACTGGTCCGTAAGGTTGGAGTTGACTTCCTCCATGCGCGCTAATTCAATTTCCGCGCCCACCAGAAATCCAATCGCGGAAATCAGCCGGATCTCTCTCCGCTTGTAGATGTGAGGCCGGCGATGCTGCAAATTAATCGCTCCCACCACCCGCCCACGGCACATCAGCGGTACGGAGAGAAACGCTTCGTAACTATCCTCCGGCAATTCGTGGAAAAACTGGAATCGCGGATCCTGCGCCGCCTTTTCCGAGATCGCCACCGGTTCGTGATGTTCCGCCACCCAGCCCGTAATGCCCTGTCCGACGCGCAGTTTGAGCCGGTCCACAACGTCGGGATGCGCATTCTTGGAGGCTCGCAAAACCAGTTCCTCGCCCTCGAGCACGTAGACCAGGCAGGAATCGCACTTCACCAGCGCCGAGGCGAACTCCACAACCCGGTCCAACACATCGTGAAATCCGCCCGCTGTCGCCAGCCGGCCGCCAATCTCGTGCAGCAAATCAACAGGTGAATCTTCAACGCCGATCAAGTTATCCATGATCTAACTTATCGGTATAACTGCGACGTGTCTAACTCCAAATTCTGATGACAGCGATAAAGGATTTCGGCGGAAAGATTTTCCAATCTTTCACATCTTTTTGGAGCCGGGAGCATCGTTTACTTTACGTCCAGCTCTACGCTCTTGATGGGCACGTCCCAATGTCCGTCGAGAATTTCAAACCGCCGCTGTTCTTCCCTTACATACGTGGCCTGGTCGGGCCAAAGCTGTTTCTTCAGCGTGTCCTCGTCGAAGGGCTCATTCGCGGCCGTCGAGTTCTTGAACACGATGGTCACGCGATAATCCCAGCGCCCGTCTTCGGTCGTATGGTAGCGTGGCTGGTCCATCCAGACCTTGAACATGCGGCCCATCTCGACTTGTTTCTTCAGCAGCGGATAGTGGTTCTTCTTGAACAGCTGCAGAAACTCGTCCGCATGTCCCCACTTCGCCTTGTAATAGTATTCGACCACGAAGGGCTTGCCGGTTTCGGGCGCGGACTGGGCCCGCAACGAGATTGGCAACAAAATCAGGAACAGAAGAAGGAGTCGTAGTTTCATAGATACAAGGTATCTCATAAATCGCACGTTTGCGCGGTCGGGTCGGCATTCGGAAGGCGCGACCTAATCCAATGTTAAAATTACTTGTGACCGCCGATTCCCTTCGCCTCATTGCCATCGACATTGACGGGACCCTGCTCAACCCCGAATTCCAGATTTCCGGAACCGATCTCGCAACCCTCAGACGGGCCCATTCCCAGGGGATCGAGGTCATCCTGGTTACCGGACGCCGCCACACCTTTGCTCTGCCCATCGCTCAGCAACTGGGATTTGATCTCTGGTTGATCAGTTCGAATGGCGCCGTCACCCGCTCCCTCGCCGGAGAAACTTTCCACCGCGACCTGCTCCCCGCACCAACCTGTCTCGAACTCGTCCGCGCTATGCAAGAGTTTCGCGGTCAGACCGTTCTAACTTTTGACAACAATGATCTTCACGGCGAGGCTGCGGGCACCATCGTGATCGAGCGGCTGGACGAGCTGGAAGCCAGCATCCAGCGCTGGCTGGAAAAGAACATGCAGTACATTAAGTTCGTGGTTCCGATCGAGAATGCGCTCACCAGCGATCCCGTGCAGGCCATGTTCTGCGGTCCGATCGCCGACATGCAGCGGGCATTGCAAGTCCTCGAGATCTGCGGCCTGCCGGTCACGGTTGTGCGTACCGAGTACCCGGGCCGCGATCTTTCGATTGTCGATGTGCTCAACGCTGGCTGTTCTAAGGGACACGCGCTCGAGCGTTGGGCGAATTACCGCCGCATTACACGCGAACAGGTCATGGCCATCGGTGACAACTATAATGATATTGAAATGCTTGCCTTCGCCGGCCGCCCCTATATCATGGGGAATGCATCAGAGGAGTTGCGCACGCGCGGCTGGACGCTTACCCGCTCGAACGCCGACAGCGGTGTATCCGCCGCTATCGAGCACGTGCTACATGGAAAAGAGATCGAACCGCCCGTCGTGATTCGCGGAGCGGCGATCGGTGTCAGCTTGTGATCAGTCGAAGAAGATGATTCGAAGAAGTCCATTCGCGACGAAGAGGGCTGCGAGAATTGCGGTGAAAGCCGCGTTCTTGTGTGCCGTCGCCGTCGCTTTGCTCGCTCGCCCGACGAATGCCGCCGAGTTGGCGATCCTCCGCAACGGCTTCAGCATTCGCCACGAGCATCGCCTGGTGATGGGAACAAACACCCGCCTCTTTCTCGCCGCAGACGATTCCAGCTTCACCGACGTGCCCACCGAAGAGATTACCGGTTACGAACAGGATCTCTCTTTGCCTTTGCCATCGCCATTGCCATTCACGACGCCTGCGGATGCGCATGCCTCTATCTCTGTCCCGTTTGGGTCGGCGAAGCCTGAGTCCGCGAAATCCTGGTCTACGAAATCTGGATCGGCAAAATCTGGGTCGGGCAAATTTGGGTCGGCAAAATTTAGATCTCCAAAATTTGTCCCTGCGCCCGCTCTGAATCAAGTCGTGAATTCCGCCAGCGCCGCCTATCATCTCGATCCCGACCTGGTGAACAGCGTCATTCACGCCGAAAGCGGATTCAACTCGCGCGCCGTTTCTCCCAAAGGAGCCCGCGGACTTATGCAACTGATGCCCGGCACCGCTGACCAACTGGGCGTGAACGATGCCTTCGATCCGCAAGCCAATGTCACGGGCGGAAGCCGCTATCTGCGCGAACTTCTGGAGCGCTACAATTTCGATCTAGTAAAAGCGCTAGCCGCTTACAACGCGGGGCCGCAACGCGTCGAGCAGTATCGGGGAGTGCCGCCATTTCGCGAAACCCGCGCCTACGTGGCCCGCATCGTGCACGAGTATAATCTCAAAAAGACTGCTCAGGAAAAGATCGCGCGGAGGGAGGAAGCGAAACAAAAACGGGTGTCCGCTAAATCCCCGGCCCATGCCCGCGCTTCGAAGACCGCAGCCACCACCGTCACCGCCGAATCTCAGCATTGACCGTTCTGCATCGTCCGTTCAGCATCGTCCGTTCAGCATTGACCGTTCCACGTTTGACCATGCCCGCTCTCTCATTTACCTTCATTCGCGGGGGTTAGCTCGCCGACGGTTGTGCAGTTCCTTTGCGCCATAACAAATGATCGGATCCACGCAAGACGGAATCTGAATGCATAAAACTGAATGAATAAAAAAAGATACGTGGTCTACGCGGCGGTCTTCCTCCTGCTGGCCGTCTTGGTTTATCTGCAGTTCCGCACGTGGCAGCACTTCGACTGGGCCCGGCTCTTTCAGTACGGACTGAATTGGGGTGACATCCTTGCGGGCGTTGTATACATCTATATCGCCTACATCTTGCGTGCCGTGCGCTGGAAAATCTTTCTTCGCCCCGTGCGCAAGCAAGCGTCCATCCTCGAGCTAGTCCCACCTACCATGATCGGATTCACCGGACTCGCTCTGCTTGGTCGTGCCGGCGAACTGATTCGCCCCTACCTGATCGCGCGCCGTCTGAACCTGCCTTTCGCCTCGCAAGTGGCGGTCTGGGCGGTGGAGCGAATTTTTGACGTCGGCGGTTTCACCGTCTTGCTGGTGGCGGCCATTTTTCTGCCCTCAAAACTTCGCACGTTCACGCTCGCCTCTCCGCCCGAAGTCAGGCACTGGATTCATCTCACGGGATACGCGCTGATCGCTGTCGTCCTGGGATTGCTTTCAGGAGCTGTGCTGGTCTCCTACCGCGGAAACCGAATGGCGCAGTGGGTCGAAGGCCGTTTTTCCCATCTCGCCGCGAATCTGGGCCATCGTATCGCGCAAAAAATTCGTGAGTTTACCATCGGCCTCAATACCATTCACGGTCCATTCGCATTCCTCCAATTGTCGGCTGTATCGATCTTGATGTGGTGGATCATCGCCTTGGCTTACAAAGAAGTCACGCATGCCTACGGCGCACCCATGAGTACCATGAGCGTCACCAAGGTTCTTCTTCTGATGGGAGCCAGCATGATCGGATCTATGGTCCAGTTGCCTGGCGTCGGCGGCGGCTCGCAACTGGCGACCATCAGCGCGCTCGACCACGTTTTTGATATTGTCCCCAAGGAGCTCACGGTCAGTTGCGGCATAATGCTGTGGCTGGTGACGTTTGTCGCTGTCGTTCCCGTCGGACTGCTGCTTTCCCACCACGAACGCCTGTCGCTGCGCAAGCTTTCCGCCGAGACCGAGCAGGCGGAAGAAGTCGCGGCGGTGGAGGAAGCAATCTGAGTTTTGAGGCGGCTACGGCTTCACATTGCTCAACAGGACAACGTCGGCCTCGCCTTTCCCGACTGCGGCGTAGATAGAGTGTCCATCGGACGACCAGGAAACTCTCCGGGTGATGAACGTCGCTTGGCGATCGAAATCGGTAATGCGGCGCATTGGTCCTCTTGCGGTTGGTTGCACCCAGATGTCCGTGGTTGGTCCATCGGTGAGCAGCGCCGTCAACCACTTGCCGTCAGGAGAGAGCACGGGCTGCATCAGCAGCCAGCTCGACAGGCGCGATCCCGAAATACGAGCCAACTTCTGCGCCGGGCCGCTCTCGGGACTGGCTACCATGATCTGCATGTCCGACAACCCGTTCAGCGCCGGCAAACTTATTACGAAGAAAAGCTTTCCTCCCGCATCAACCGCCGGTTTCTGTCCGTCCTCGCGCACGATCTGGTTGGGACCGCCCGCGGGAGATGCTTTCTCTATGCGAAATCCGTTCTGGCTGGGAGGCGAAAAATACAGCCATTGACTATCCGGAGACCAGCAGGCCCAACCGCCGCCATCCGATACTTTGTGAGCATCGCTTCCATCGGGATTCATCAACCATAGATCGACGTTCCATGCGTTGTGTCCGCGCTTCACGTAGGCTATGTGCTTCCCGTCCGGGGACCAGACAGGCACTCCAATCGTGACTTGCGGATCGTGTTCGAAGGTGACTTGGCGATTCTGCTGGGTATCCAGATTCAATACCCAGACATTGCCATGTCCCCCGCTGTCGCTAAGATATGCGAGTTCATGATCTCCGGGGGCGGCGGACGGTGTTTGCACATTGCCCGTCTGGTGCGTGATCTGGACTCCACGGCGAACATTTTCTTTCGGGCTGCCATCGACCGGGTACCGCCAGATATCGAACTGGATCTGCCTGCGGGTCGCGACGATGTTGCCGTGCTGATCCAAATCCGGCGAGATATAAGAGGTCTCCCCGAAAGTGAGTTGACGCAGATTCCTTCCTCCCATTTGAACCGACCACAGATTCATGGTCCGCAAGTAGAGAACGGTGTCGCCTCTGGAAGAGCTGTAGACCACTCCAGAGCCGTCGGGAAGCCACGCAAAGCCCGCCAGCGGATTCCCATCCCGCGTGATTACTTGGGTGCTGCCCCCTTCGGCCGGCACATAAAACACGTCGTAATCAAAGGTTCTGCCCCGCTGGAATCCCAGTTTCTGGTCGTCGGGGGACCAGCGCAGATCGGAATAGTTGTATTCGTTCGGAAGAACGGTGAGCTTGCGAGAGTTCGAGCCGTCCGGATCGGCCACGGCTAGTTCGAGCTCTCCTTGATTCGAGTGGAAGTAGGCGATGTGTTTGCCGTCATGGCTCAGGTCAGCGCCGCCCAGGCTGCTGACCAGGGGCCGAGCCGTTCCTCCGAGCGCGGGGATTTGCCAGATTTTCCCTTCCCCGTCCGGCTCCTGCGATGGAGAGAAACAAATCAGCGATGAGGAATCCGGCGACCAGCGCGGGGATTGATGGTCGGCATCGTCATGGGTTACTTGCAGCGGAGTACCTCCCGCCAGCAATCGCACCCATACTTGCCTCCGCCCGCCGACATCGGCCGTGAAGGCCACCGACTTGCCGTCGGGCGACAGCGCCGGAAATTCTTCCATGCCCACAAAATCGGTAAGCCGCTTCAGCTCTACGGGGGAGGAATTTTCCGCCTGCGGCCTCAGTCCTCGTGCCATGAATCCAAGCCCTGCCGCTACTAAGACCGCAAGTGTAACTACAGCTGCTGTCAGTGATCGTCGACTCTTCCCTGCTGGAAGCGCGACGGCCGCGCCGCTTCCACTCTCGTCGCGGCTGACTAACTCGAGATTGAAGGCCAGGTCTTGCGCTGATTGAAACCGTTCTGCTGGGTCCTTTTCCAGACAGCGATGTACGATGCGTCCGAGCGCCGGAGGAAGATTGCGCCCAGTGCTCGAAATCTCGGCAGGCTCTTCCTTGAGGATGGCACTCATGGTGTCGGCGGCTGTCGTCCCCTGAAATGCTCGCTTCCCGGAGAGCACCTCATAAAGGATCGCGCCCAGACTGAAGATATCGGTGCGATGATCGAGGGGCTGGCCGCGCACCTGTTCGGGTGACATATAGCCGACCGTTCCCAGCACCACTCCCGGCTCGGTGACGCTGACCGTCGCCACGGAACTCTGCAGCCCGGTAGCGCCTAACCCGACCAGCTTGGCGAGGCCGAAATCCAGAATCTTGACAACGCCATCCTTCGTAAGAAAAAGGTTTTCCGGTTTCAGGTCCCTATGGACAATGCCGCGGGAGTGCGCGGCCGCTAGTCCCCTCGCCGCCTGCAGGACGAATTCCACCGCCTTGCGCACCGGAATCTCGCCCTGCTGCAGCCGTTCACGCAGAGTCTGCCCTTGAAGAAGTTCGGCAACAAGATAGGGCGCATGGTCTTCGGTCGTGCTGAAACCATAAACCGCGAGAATGTTCGGGTGATTGAGCGCTGCGGCTGCCCGCGCTTCCTGCTCGAAACGTCGCAGTCGATCGGGGTCCGATGCCAACTCTTTCGGCAGCACTTTGATCGCAACTTCACGGTCCAGGCTCTCGTCGCGAGCGCGATACACCTCACCCATGCCGCCAGCGCCCAGCGACGAGACGATCTCATAGGGCCCGAGCTTTGTACGCGGAGCGAGGACCATGGCCGCCGTGATTATAATCCTGGGCTTTGTTTCTCACGCGAATTCAAATGAAGTCGTCCACCGCTTGCGGACAACTGACTAGCAATCCTGAAACTGAGCCATCGCTTTCCGCCGCCTGCCATCCGTTCCCGGATCGCCTGCTACAATCATCATTTATTTCCAGGTCTAGCCAAGCGCATGAAATGCCCCTTTTGCGGGTTTGAAAATGACAAAGTCGTGGATTCGCGCGAAAGCAAGGAAGCCGATTCCATCCGCCGCCGCCGCGAATGCCTGAAGTGCGAAAAGCGCTTCACCACCTATGAGCGCATCGACGAAATCCCTTACATGGTTGTGAAAAAAGACGGCCGCCGCGAGCGCTTCGACCGCCAAAAAGTGCTCAACGGACTCATGCGCGCCTGCGAGAAGCGTCCCGTCCCCATCAGCAAGCTCGAACAGATCGTCAACGAAGCCGAGACGTTCGTCATCGAGTCCGCCGAGCGCGAGCGCAAAACCAGCGAAATCGGCGAACTGATCATGAACCGACTGCGCCGCTACGACAAAGTCGCGTATGTGAGGTTCGCATCTGTCTATCTCGACTTCAAAGACGTGCAGGAATTCATGGCGGAACTCAAAGATCTGCTTAAAGCCACGGGCAAAGACAAAGACAAAGACGCGCCCGAGCCAAAGGGCAAGACCGCGAAGACCTGATTTGATTTACGCACGGACAGACAGCCGCCCTCGGCTGTCCAGCGAGCGGCAGCTCGCACCTTCATAATTTATGGCACACAAAATAACCCTCATCCCCGGCGACGGAATCGGTCCTGAAGTGATCCAGGCTACGGTGCGCATGCTCGAAGCCACGGGCGTCAAATTCGAATGGGAGAGTTTCGCCGCCGGCGCCGAAGCCTTTGAGAAGTACAAGGAATACATTCCCAAAGAACTCAGCGAATCCATCGAACGCACCCGGGTCGGACTGAAGGGTCCCGTGACCACGCCCATCGGTGGCGGCTTTTCCAGCATCAACGTCGAACTCCGCAAGCGCTTCGAACTCTTCGCCAACTTCCGGCCTATCCGCAACCTGCCGCATATTCCCACCCGCTACCCGGGCGTGGACCTGATCGTCGTGCGCGAAAACACCGAAGGACTTTACTCCGGTATCGAACACGAAGTTGTCCCCGGAGTGGTCGAGAGCCTGAAGATCATCACCGAGAAGGCTTCCACCCGAATCTCGCGGTTCGCGTTCGAGCATGCCCGCAAGAACAAGCGCAAGAAAGTTCATTCCATCCACAAAGCCAACATCATGAAGATGTCCGATGGATTATTTTTGCGTTGTTCGCGCAACGTCTCGAAAGAGTATCCCGAGATCACCTACGGCGAGCACATCGTCGACAACACCTGCATGCAACTGGTGATGAATCCCTACCAGTACGACATCCTGCTGATGGAGAATCTTTATGGCGACATCCTTTCCGATTTGTGCGCGGGATTGGTCGGCGGACTCGGCCTCGTCCCCGGCGCGAATTTCGGCCATGAGTGCGCGATCTTTGAAGCTGTCCATGGTTCCGCGCCCGACATCGCCGGAAAGAATATCGCAAATCCCACTGCCGTGTTGCGTTCAGCGCTGCTCATGCTGCGCCATCTCGGCGAGCACGAGGCGGCCCTGAAAATCCGCAATGCCATCGACGAGGTCTACCGCGACCGCAGCAAACTTACGCGGGACGTGGGCGGCACTGCCGGCACCTCGGAATTCGCCGACGCGATTATTCAGGCGATGGAAACGCAAAGTCCGACTGCGGCTGATGAGCGGCTGCAAACACCAGAAGCATAGGGACCCGTCTCGCCTTGGTGATAAACTAATGCGTTTCGGGAAACGAACCGAGCACCCGTTGCATTGCTCGTTTCCCCTGGGGGCTATCCTGAAGGGCATCGAAATTCCGTACCATCGCGGACTGCACCGCTTCGCCGTCTTCACCGCCTGTGCCACCCTCGTCCTGATCGTCGCCGGAGCGCTCGTCACCAGCAACGACGCCGGCCTATCCGTTCCCGACTGGCCGACCACCTTCGGCTCCTTCTACAAAATGCCGCGCATGGTTGGCGGTGTGCTATACGAACACGGCCATCGCATGTTTGCAGAGTTCGTTGGCCTGCTCACCATCGTCCTGGCAGTCTGGACCTGGCGCGTTGAAAAGCGCCGCTGGTTGCGGCTTTTGGGCCTGGCCGCGCTGGCGACCGTAATCACGCAAGGCATCCTCGGTGGACTGACTGTCTTATTCTTTCTACCCGCAGCCGTTTCGAGCGCGCACGCCGCCGTGGCCCAGACTTTCTTCTGCATCGCCGTCGCTATTGCCGTCTTCACCGGACGCCGCTGGGTCGAAGAGCAACCGCGCACCGAATTCGACCAGCGCCGTCCCGCTCTTTTCACTCTGACGCTGCTCTCGATTTTTGTGCTCTATGTGCAGCTGATTCTCGGTGCCATGTTCCGCCACCACGGTTTGAGTTGGTGGCCGCACGTCATTAACGCAGCAGTCGTGGCGCTCGTCCTCTCCTGGACTGCCGTTCGCGCCATCTCCGTTTATCCAGAAGTGGACGCCGTCCGCCGTCCGGCAATCGCCATGCTCGGCCTGATGGTCGCACAACTCTGCCTCGGCTTTCTCGCCTTCATCACCCGCGTCATGTGGGGAGTGGACGCCGCGCAACCCGAACTGCCCATGGTGATCTCGACTGTCGTCCACGTCGCCGTCGGAGCGCTGCTTCTCGCGACAACCGTTATTCTGGCCATCCAAGTCTGGCGGCACGTTCCTGTCGCCTTCGAGGAGCGAGTCCCAGGCCGCGATGCCGTCGCTGCGTAGGACCGTGTGTAGACACGCGGATTGCCCCGTCTACTCTGGACGCAGCGGGAGACGCGGCGAGCCGCGTCTCTACAGGAATGCATTGCCGCTCCAATGGATCGGCGTTCTTCGGATGCTAATCGCGTGCTCCCGTCGTAAAATACTTTGTGACCCCGAACTCAACAGCTGTCGATTTCGCTCCTCCCGCCCAGCCGGCCGAACCTGCCGGCCAGCCAATAATCGCCGTTCGCGACATCGTCCATCGCTATCAGGACCGCCCCGCGCTCAAAGGCGTCTCTTTCGACGTTCGCCCCGCCGAACTCTTCGGCCTTCTCGGCCCGAACGGCAGCGGCAAGACAACTCTCTTCCGCATTCTTTCCACTCTCATGGTCCCGACTTCCGGCAGCGCTACGATCGCCGGCTTCGACGCCGTGCGCCAGCCCGGAGCCCTTCGCCGCCACATCGGCGTCGTCTTCCAGGCCCAGAGCGTCGACCCTAAGCTCACCGCCTACGAAAACCTCTGGCATCAGGGACACCTCTACGGCCTGCGCGGTCCCGAACTCAAAACGCGCATCACAGAAATCCTCACCCGCGTCGGGCTGCTCGACCGTTCCGCCGATCGCGTAGAAACTTTTTCCGGAGGCATGCAGCGCCGGATCGAGCTAGCCAAGGGCCTGCTCCACCATCCCGAGGTGCTGCTGCTCGACGAGCCCACCACCGGCCTCGATCCCGGCGCCCGGCGCGATCTTTGGCAATACCTTCAGATCCTCCGCGATCAGGAGCGCGTCTCCGTCATCGTCACCACCCACCTGATGGAAGAAGCCCAACGCTGCGACCGCCTCGCCATTCTTAACGAAGGCAACCTGGTAGCTCTGGGAACACCCGAGGCTCTAACCCGCGAGATCGGCGGCGACGTAATTCTGCTCGAAGCGCGCGATCCACAGGCCTTGGCCGACCGTATTCGCAACAAGTTTCACGTCGACGCCACCGTCATGGACCATCAGGTCCGCCTCGAAATTGAAAATGGGCATCGCTTCGTCCCCGACGTCGTCGAAGCCTTTCCCGGAGAGATTCAGTCGCTAAGCGTAAGCAAGCCCACCCTCGAAGACGTCTTCATCCATCGCACCGGCCACCGCTTCTGGACCGAAGCCGCTGAACCGGCATCAGAAACCGGAAAGAAGAAAGCGAAAAAGAAATCCTCCTAGAGAGAGAATGAGAGAGAGGGAGAGAGTCCAACCGTGCCTACAATTGCTCTACAACGCAAGCTGTCAGTCCGAGTCTTGAATATCCTCCTAACGACAACCGTTGCGGCAGCTTCCCTGTATTCCGGAACTCTGGCGATGGGACAGACACCCAGTTCCAGTTCTCCAAGCCATGCGAACGACTGGAAGCAGGTCGAGGAGGCAATGGGCCGTCCCGGACAAATCCAGCCTGGTGACGTGATCAAGTTTGGAATGCCGAGAAGAGATCTTAATGTCGTACTCGATAGCGTCACTATCAAGCCCGGCCTCGCGTTAGGTTCGTGGGTGGCACTCAAGCGCGACGGTGGCGGAGCGATGGTCATGGGCGATTTGGTTCTCACTGAGGACGAGGTCGAACCCGTCATGATGAAGCTTCAGGAGGGCGGCATTCACGAATCCGCTGTCCATAATCACCTGCTTGGAGAATCGCCTCACGTGATGTACATGCACATCGCCAGCCACGGCGACCCCGTGCAGATGGCCAAAGCAATCCACGACGCGCTGGCGTTGAGTAAGACTCCCGGTCCCGATGCCGCGCCCGCAGCCCAGCCCACATTGGAACTTGGTTTTGAGCAGAAGCAGGTCGAGCAGATTCTCGGCCATGCCGGGAAGGTTAATGGTGGAGTTCTTCAGATCGCAGTGCCGAGGGCCGAGGCAATTACCGACTCGGGTATGACAGTCCCGCCGTCGATGGGTGTGGCGACAGCTTTGAACTTTCAGCCGACAGGTAACGGCAAGGCGGCGATCACTGGAGATTTCGTACTGCTTGGAACTGAGGTCAATCCGGTCATCAAAGCGCTGCGACAGAACGGAATCGCAGTGACCGCCCTGCATAGTCACATGTTGATGGAAGAGCCCCGTCTGTTCTTCATGCACTTTTGGGCGAATGACGACGCGGTGAAACTCGCCAAGGGATTGCGTGTGGCACTGGACAATACAAAGTCAGCAAAGTGAACCGGGAATCCAACTCGGCTGTTCCCGAGCCAACGTCCGAGGCAGCGCCCGACGCAGCGTCCGAGACAAAGCCCGAACCAGCATCGGAGATAACGCGAGTCTCGCTCACTCGTTTCGTCGGATACTTCCTCTGGCTCGGGACCGTGGGATTCGGCGGACCGATCGCTCTTGCCGGACACATGCAGCAAGACCTCGTTGATGATCGCGGTTGGGTTCGCAAAGAAGACTATCTGGAGGGTCTCGCGCTGGCGCAACTCGCTCCGGGTCCGCTGGCTGCACAGCTCGCGATTTATCTTGGGTACCTTCGCGCGGGTGTGCTCGGAGCAACTGCCGTGGGCGTCGCGTTTGTCCTGCCCTCGTTCCTGATGGTGCTCGGGCTCTCGGCAGCCTACGTGCGCTTCGGCGGATTGCCCTGGATGCAGGGAATGTTCTACGGAATTGGCGCAGCCGTGATCGGGATCATCGCCCGCTCCGCGTTTAAACTGACCAAGATCACGCTCGGCAAAGACAAATTGTTGTGGGGAATATTCGCGGCTCTCGCAATCTCAACCGCTTGGACCTCAAAAGAAATCATCTGGCTCTTCTTGTTAGGCGGAGTTGTCGCCGTCGTGGCCAAGGCTTTCCCAGCCCGCCAGCAGGCGAGAACAACATTCTCGTTGCTGCTCCCAGCAATAACCCTGGGGACGAACAACACTCTGCTGCAAATTTTTCTCTATTTCGCCAAGGCGGGAATGTTCGTGTTCGGTAGCGGACTCGCGGTAGTGCCATTTCTCTACGGTGGAGTGGTGCAAGAGCATCACTGGCTGACCGACCATCAGTTCGTCGACGCGGTCGCGGTGGCGATGATTACGCCGGGCCCGGTTGTTATCACAGTTGCCTTTATCGGCTATCTGGTCGCGGGTGTTGCGGGAGCCACGGCAGCAGCGCTTGGAATATTTCTTCCTGTCTACCTGGTTGTTGTGCTCCTCGCGCCTTCCTACAAACGATGGGCGAAGAACCCACAGCTGAATGCGTTCGTTCGGGGTGTGACCGCCGCGGCCACCGGCGCGATTGCCGGCGCGGTAATCGTTCTGGCGCGACGTTCTGTCTATGATCTCCCTACCATCCTGATTTGTGGTGTCAGTCTTGCCGTACTGTTCCGCTGGAAAATTCCCGAGCCCGTTCTTATTGCATGCGCCGCCGTTGCAGGATTGCTCTTACACCATATGTAAATCTCGCGAGGTTGTGTGGTGGCGGGGCTTTGCCCCGCCGGGACGGGGCCGAGCCCCGTCACCACACGACCTGCGAGTGTCAGAGCTGACAGCCGACCGCCGAAATCCGAACCCAAAACGCTGCTAAACTAAACCCAATGGCAACGCAAACCGCGACCTTCCCCGCCCCCGCATCCGCAGGAGTCCTGCTGCCCTCCTTCACGCTCTGGTGGCGTGAAATTGTACGCTTCTATCGTCAGCGCGCGCGTGTGGTGGGCGTCATCGTTTCCCCGCTCTTGTTCTGGATCGTCATCGGATCCGGGTTCGGAACGTCGTTTCGTTCGGGACAGGCCGCCGGCCAGCAGCATTATTTAAATTATTTCTATCCCGGAACGCTGGTGATGATCGTGCTCTTCACCGCGATTTTCACAATGATGTCGGTGATCGAAGACCGCAATGAAGGTTTCCTGCTTTCGGTGCTGGTAGCCCCGGTGCCGCGCGCCGCTATTGTTCTGGGAAAAGTCTTGGGTGGCACCACTCTCGCCACCGCTCAGGGACTGATTTTTCTGGTATTCGCGCCGTTCGTTGGCGTCCACATGACGCTCGCCTCGTTCGGGCTCATCGTCCTCACCGTGTTCCTGGTGTCGTTCGCTCTGACCGCCCTCGGCTTCACCATCGCCTGGCCCATGGATTCGACGCAAGCCTTTCACGCCATCATCAATTTATTTCTGATCCCGCTGTGGCTGCTTTCGGGAGCGCTCTTCCCTCTTTCCGGCGCCTCAGGATGGATTCGCGCGCTCATGTATGCCAATCCGTTGACCTACGGCGTCGAGGCGCTGCGCACGCTGATGTATCCCGAAGCACCCCGCGCGTTCTCGCTGACGGCATCGATTTTGACGTTGGTGCTGTTTGCGCTCTTCATGTTCGGATTGGCGTTCGCGCTGGCGAATCGGAGGACGACGAAGCCAGCAGCGTAAGAACGGTCGTTAGTCGATGGTCGTTCGTCGTTGGCATTCTAGAATTCTGAGTAGCCGCACAGAAGCCGCAATAGGCCGCACCGAGCGAACGACTAACGACCAGCGACCAACGACGCATTTATGCCCTTAGACATTCTCGCCCTAGCCGCACACCGCGACGACGTAGAACAAACCTGCGCCGGAACCCTGCTCAAGATGGCCGAGCGCGGATACCGCACCGGCATCCTCGACCTAACGCAAGGTGAGATGGGGACGCGCGGCACCGCCGAAGACCGCGCGCGCGAAGCGGCGGAGGCGGCGCGCATCCTGAAAGTTTCCTGGCGTCAAGCTCTCGATATTCCCGATGGCCGCGTCGAAAATACCTGGGAGAATCGCTTGAAGGTCGTCCGCGTGCTTCGCGAGCAGCGGCCGCGGGTGCTGATTCTTCCCTACTGGGAGGGCCGCCATCCGGATCACTACACGGCCTCGATTCTCGGCTATGAAGCGGCGTTCCTATCGGGACTCGCAAAACTAAATTCAGCCGTCAGCCATCAGCCGTCAGCCATCAGCAACCCCGGTGGCGATTCGGCTGCGCCTCATCGTCCTTCCAAAATTATTTACGCCAGCCTGTACCGCGACGTGCGGCCTACGTTTGTCGTCGACATCACCGACCAGTTCGAATCGCGCTTTGCAGCGGTGATGGCGTATAAATCTCAGTTCACCGACCAGGAGGCCGGCAGCGGAATTTTTCCCGCACAAAAAGAGATTCGTGCGCGAGTGGAATCCATGGCCCGCTTTTACGGCATGATGGGCGGCGTCACCTATGCCGAGCCGTTCGTGCAGAAGGAAATCGGGCTGGTGGATGACGTGATGGCCATGCCAGTGAAGTCGATTTAACCTATTTAGGCGCGAGGCATCGATGGCATTCAACCCTGATGTCAAACGAAAAATTGTCCGTGACAAGGAAGGCAACCATCTTCCCTGCGTGATGTGTGGTGCAACATATCCGCTGCCAGACGCGGTTCACATCATCGACGAGAGAGAGTGGAAAGCTGTTCATGCTTGCGATCGACAGATCAACGGAATTCCTCTTTGTCCAAACTGCCATCGAGTATTCGATGAAATATTGCGGCCGTATATGCACCGAGCTCTTACTGCGTTTGGTACTACTGGCCTTCCAAAGAGCTGGGCCGCAAACAACAAACTCACGGTTACTGAACAGGCATTGGATCTCAGCGATGAGCCACTGGCCTGATTTCTAGCGGCTCACCCCCCGTCATGCCGGTCAACGTTTAAGACACAAACCCGCGTATCCTTCCCAGTTAAAGTAGCTCGCTCACCCGTCCCTATTGTCCAGTCCCGCTCAAGTTCAACACAACCGGCGTAGGACATTTATGGCGCTCCCGTGGATCGGGATTGCATTGCGGATACGTTTCGAGCGTGACCGATCCATTGATGGCGCCCGTTTGCGTGGGAGTGAAACTGACCGTCATACTGCACTTTCCGCCCTGTTTAAGGAAACACGGCGACAAGTTACCCACCTCGGAAAAGTCCCCGCTGGTCGCAACCGAGAGGACAAGGCCGTGCTCGACGTCATTGCCTGTAATCGTAACCGTCTTCTGTGATGTGGGGCCAATGCTTTGGATGGGAAAGACCAGCGACGCTGGGGCAAACGTCAATTCTCCCACCGCGTTGCCAGAGATGCCGACGACCTGCGGGCTTGTCGGGTCGCTGTCCGTGATGGTCACCGCGCCTGGATAGCTTTCAGGAAACAGTCCTACAAGCAGGGTGCTGAATGTAATACCGATTTTGCATTGGCTGCCTGGAGACAGAACTCCGCTGCATGTGTTGGAAGTGATCGAGTACATCGGAAAAGCGCCAACCGCATTCGGAGAGCCCGCCAGGGAAACATTCTGAATGCTGAGGGAAGTGTTGCTGCTCGTATTTGTAAGCGTCAGTTCCTTGACGCTGTCCACGGTGTCGCGCCCCCCTTTGTTGCCGAAATTGAGATTGGCAGGTTGCACTGACACCTGGGATACAACATTGCCGGAACCGGCACCCACGAGGGCCACCGAAAGCGGCAACAGGATATTTCCCGCCGCCGCAGTGCTAACCGAGAGGGCGCCGTGGACAGGTGCGTTCACGGTGGGGTGGAACACGACTTGAATGGTGCAGTGTTGGCCGCCCTGGAGAGTCGCAGGACAATTGTTAGTCTGCCCGTATTCGCCGCTAGCGGATATCTGGTTGACAGAGAAACTGGAGTTCGGCGCTGCTGTTAGCGTCACGGCCTGCGGTTGGCTGGTCGCGCCGATTGCAACTGTTCCGAACCTGACCACCCTTGGGGACAATTGGGCGTGCGCTATTCCTTTGCCCGTGAGGCTCACTACCTGGGGGCTTGACGGGGCGTTGTCGTTGATCGTGATGGCGCCGTTGATAGTCTCAACCGTCCCGGGTGCGAAAGTGACTTCAATTGTACAAGTCTGGTGAGAAGACAGGGTTGAGCAGTTGTTGGTCTGCTTGTAGCCTCCGCTGGCGAGCACCGAACCTACCATCAAGTCGGAGTTCCCAGTGTTGGTCAACGTAACGGTTTGGGGCTGACTACCCGAACTTAAAAGATTCACCACCTCCGGAGCAAAACTCAAGACTGATGGTGAGACGGTGGCTTGTTGCGAAAACGCATACGGGAGACACTGGAAAACGAAAAGAGAGAACGCTGCGACCAGGCGCTTACTGCGGCTCATGGCACGACCTCCATGCGGCAAGATGTCAATGCGTGCAGATTACCGGGAGTGGAATGAAACGGTTGTCACTATGGTGTCACTAGATAGTCATCTCTTCGTATTTCGAGAAATGGCTTCCACCGAGATTGCTGGCCAGAGTTTTTTTCACCGTTGGACGGCCTGCGTCGTCACCGCAAGAACGAGTCTTGAAGGAGCGAGTGAGTGGTAAGTCCCCAGTCGTGCCAAATAGTAGAAAACAAAAATGGAAGGATGGGCCACCATCTTTATCGAACAAAGCGGCAACTTTCTCTTGCTTTGATACATCCCAGTTTGCGCGCCTCTTCGCCCGAGAGCCGAAACCATTGCGTTGGAGGCGTATGGAAGACTCCGTCAAAAAACTCAAGGCCGAGTTTGTCGACCTCCTCCGAAAGCAAGTCGAGGCCCTGGAGCTGGACACCTACGTGGGCCTGACGGACGAAGAGCGGAGCGAATACCATAAAAGGCAAGAACGCATCCGCGATCTGGACGCGAAAATGACCGAGCCGTCCGATCGTGCCGCTTAGCCCGCCGGCAACATTAGAAGGCCGCCCGGAATGCGGTGCACAGCCAGGAGCCATCTCAGTTCTGCACAAGATATTCAATGCCGGATTTAAGAAGACAGTCGGTTCTGTCTGGCCCACGCGTTACGGTTTTGTTGCTCTGTATTTTCAATAGTTTACGCATCGTGAAAAGAGTATCGCGCAACTACAAGAGCAGCGTGGTGTTTACTAGATCGGACCGACCCACATCAGGACGGCGGCGTCCCGCAAAAAACTCTGTTTTATATTGAATCATTCTCGTTGTAACATTATTAACTGCTTCATTAGCTGCTTCGTCATAGTATTCTTGGCCTTTTCTGAGCTGGCTTTGTAGATTTCCCAAAGCGAGGTAAAACTATGGCGACCGACGCTTCGCTTTCCACCAAAATCTCAGAGACGGCCGGAATGGGTTACGCCGTCGCTTTGTTTGCGACTATAGTGGCCTTACTGGTCCGTCTGGGATTGAATCCATTTTTAGGCGACTACGTACCCTACATCACGCTCCTTCCGGCGGTAGCTTTTTGTGCCTGGTACTGTGGAGTCGGCCCGTCCATCCTGAGTGTCGTTGTTGCCCTCATCGGGGCGCAGTACTGGTTCATTCCGCCGGCGCATTCGCTTCGCGTCGTCGGCATGGCACACGTCATTGGAATTCTGCTCTTTCTGTCAGTTTCGAGTGTCATGCTGGCAATGGGAGAAGCCCGCCGCCGCCGTGAGCAAGTATTGTGGGCAGCACAGCGAGAACTAGGAGAAGCGGTAAAAGAACGCACCGTAGAACTCGACCGGACCAATCAAAATCTGCGCGAACTCTCGGCGCGTCTGATGCAATTGCAGGATGATGAGAGGCGGCGCATCGCACGTGAGTTGCACGACAGCGTGGGGCAGATGCTGGCCGCGCTGGGAATGAATCTTGCCGCGGTGGGAACCGACATCGAACGCCTCACGAAGGCCGCCAATACAGTTAACGACAGTGCGGCTTTGGTACAGGAACTCAGTCGAGAGGTCCGCACGATTTCCCACCTGCTCCATCCCCCTCTGCTGGATGAAGCGGGGCTTGCTTCGGCTCTCCATTGGTACGTCGAGGGATTCGCCCAACGGAGCAAGATTAAAGTGGATTTGGAGATCCCCGCGGATTTTGAGCGGCTCGCGCGCGAGTCGGAAACGGCAATTTTCCGGACCGTGCAGGAGTGTCTCACCAATATTCATCGCCATTCGGAAAGCCCGACCGCCAGGATTCGCATAGTCGCTTCTGACGGTCACGTTTCCGTGGAAGTCGAGGATCGAGGCAAAGGTATAACGCCAGAAAAACAATTCGAGATGGCCTCGACGTGCACCCCCGGCGTTGGAATTCGGGGCATGCGAGAAAGACTCCGGCAACTGGGCGGCAGCCTGGACATCCATTCGAACGGCAAGGGTACACTCATCGTAGCGCGACTACCGGTGGCAGTTACTTCTGCGAGTCCAGCCGCGGCGTGAAAGGCTCAGGCAGCATCCGCGCGCCTCGGAGGACGCGGCCCTTTTTCTGCTGCCTGAAGCGGTGCCGCCCTTATAATCTCGCGGATGGGAAATTCCCCTGCACCCTTTGGGCTTGACCGGTCCCTTCTACGCTTGGACGGGCAGGATCTCTATCTCTGCCTTCACTTCGCTATGATTTTCGTTCGCGATCAGGAGCGAAGCCTGCGTTTCTATCTCGACCAGCTCGGCTTCCGATTGGTGGTGGATCTAGTCTTCGAATCTGGCGGCCGGTGGATCGAGGTTGCGCCTCCGGACGGCAGCGCAAGCATCGCCCTGGCCCTGGCGCCACCTGATTCCGAGGCATACAAACTCATCGGTCGCGATAGCCAGCTCTACTTCATCACCGAAGATGTCAACGCCAAATACAACGAATGGAGCAATCGTGGAGTTCGCTTTCAATCTCCTCCGCAGGTTCCAGCATGGGGTGGAACCTTCACGCGATTTGAAGATATGGATGGAAACTCGTTCGGGCTCGCCGGCTTCGATGAACTGACACGTGGGGTTGAAGCGCAACGTCGCGCGCTCGCCCAAAAAGTAGAATCCGAACGCCGCGCCGCCCAGGAAATGGAAATAGCAAAGCAAGTGCAGTCCAGGCTCTTTCCGCAAATCCATCCTGAGGCGAAGACCCTGGAATATGCGGGTATATGCATTCAAGCCCGGCAAGTCGGAGGGGACTACTTCGACTTCCTGGATCTCGGCCAGCAGCGGCTTGGACTGGTGATCGGCGATGTCTCCGGCAAAGGAATTGCGGCCGCTCTTCTGATGGCAAACTTACAAGCAAACTTGCGCAGCCAAAGTGCTATGGCTTTGGATCATCCTGAGCGTTTGTTAGGCTCCGTGAACCATCTGTTTTTCGAGAACACGGTAGACAGCGCATACGCTTCGCTCTTCTTTGCAGAGTACGACGACCGGGCGCGGCGGCTGCGCTACGCAAATTGCGGACATTTGTCCGGCCTTCTGTTGCGAAGCAAAAGCTCAATGAAACTGAAGCGACTTGATTCAACCAGCACCGTATTGGGACTCTTCAAGGAATGGGATTGCTCGATGCAAGAATGCGAACTCTCGCCGGGTGACACGCTTGCACTCTATACCGACGGCGTAACCGAAGCCTCCAACGATGCAGGAGAGGAATTCGGAGAACATCGCCTGGTCCGAGCGTTGCGGCAACCTCATGAGTCCTGCCACGGCTTGCTGTCAGCGGTGTTGGACGAGGTCAGGCAGTTTAGCTCTGGTGAGCAGCGCGACGACATAACGTTAATAGTCGCGAAGTGCCGACCCTGCGAATCATAATTTGGTGTTGCGCGCCAAAGACAAAACCGCGTTATACTTCCGCGTAAAGTTGCCCACCCGCCCTACTTTGGATTATTGCCGGACGCTAACTTCTCTTTCTGTTTCTCGATCACAGCGTCAATCCATTTCCTAATGCCGCTATCGGTGCAATCCTTGCGGGCTCTTTCCATCCTGTCAATCTCAGCCTTGATTATCGCTACTTCCTCTGGTGTCATCATGACGAGATCGTTCACCTTCACGACCGTGAGATCAGAGCTGCCTAAAGCGACGTTTTCCAAGGCTGGTAAGGCCGGCCTACTCAAGCGAGAGGGGGATTTAAAGACCGGCCTTTCGGACACACCGATTTTTACTATTTCCTCATAAATCAGCGGGTCTGGGATGGAATACACTAGTTTGTTCCAAAATCCGAACAAGGTTCGCTAGCGCGGGCTTCGCCGCAGAAATGCAGGATGGCTCGAGTAATTGGCCTTCGGTGCTGCGACTGGCGTCGATTGTCGGCATCTCATGTACAGTGCCACTAAACCCAAAGCTCCCGCTAGACGACGAAGGATGTCGGCTGCTTGCACTTTATGAGGCGTCTAGCTCTAAGGAAATCGTCGCTACCTATCAATTGCTATATCTGGGCCGTAGCCTGCCGCACGAGACATACATTAGGATGGTGGGCGTTCTCGGTTCTCTACGGACAGAATGTAACGACAGAAGGCTTGCAGTCGGTGCACATCGCAAAAAGATGCGAGAACTCGTAATAGTGCATTGATGAAGCGCCTATAGTACAGGCAGTCCCTTCGGAAAATCGCACATTCACCTTGAGTCGTGAGCGCAGCAACGCGGCAGACCTTGTGTTCGGACACGGCCCAATCAGAAAAAAGAGAGTAGGCTTGAGTCATGTACACGATCAGCAAGGTATTGGAAGGCGTCATTCTGACTTGTAAGGACTGCACTCACATTGAGCGTGTCAGTCAGTTCAGCCTAAGCCTCGGCAGCCAGCGCACGCAGGCCGCGCAAGCGATGCAGGCGCACTCACGCGACAAGCACAATGCGGCACTACTTAAACTTCTCCCGAAGAAATACGGAGTGATGGCACAGTGGTAGGTTTCCGCTGCTGACGTCGCCCACCCACTCTTGAAAATCGCGGTCAGGCGGATTTCTTTGCCGGTAGACTGAACTCAATGATCTTCCCGCGGTCTTGCGGGGGGATCCATTTGTCGTTCTTTCGGAAGTTGCTCGGTATGTAGAACTCTATGATCTTCGCCATCCTGATGACCTTTGCCATCCTGGGCCAGTCCTTTCGATGCATCCCGTCCAGCAGTTAGTTTGTGCCACATGCCACTCCCACCCGCACTGGCAGCGGACGGAATCGCACGGTCTAAACTTTTTCAAGAGTGCTTTACATACCGCACATGAGCGCATCCACATAAATCGTCCTCCTTCTAAGTTGGACTCGTCGGACGGTGTTGGGGACGTCACACCGTTGTCATTAGATTGTTAAGAGTTTGTTTGCCCGACTGGGGACATGGTGGCCCAGCCTTTGATCTCGCTGGCACAACTACTGCGGGGGTACCCCATTCTTCGCGCGCTTTTTGCGCGAAGAGTGGGAGGCAATCAGATGGCACAATGAAGTGCGGTGTCCGACGGTTCTAAAGCGGAGTCGAACGGTGTCAGCTGTTCGGCAGGCTACTTCTCTAAAAGTTAAAGTGGTCCACCCGCCACCCGCCGCTCTTTCTTCATCTCCACTCGTATAAGGTGCAGCGTGATTGTCTTACTTAGCTTTTCAACCGCATGCGGCGCTTCCGGATCTTTCCACATAGTCATCGGGTATTGCAGCGGAGTCTTTATTTGGCGAGTGTCGAAGATGACGTTGCCTTCGCCGTCACGGTCAACGAAATCTCCAGCGGTCAGAATGTAGAGAACGCTCGGCCAGCGATGCGAATGCACGGGCTCCGTTTCTCCAGGCGCAACGCCGACATCGAGCACTCTGGCATTTTCATTCTCTAACAGGATCTTGTGATTCCTGGGGGCGGCAATCACGGCATCGTTTTCTTTGGGCCAGTCTTCTATATTCCAGTCCACGGGCTTGCCGGTTTTGTAAAGGATGCTGGAATCGGTTTTTGTCTCTTTATTCTCGCTGAAAGAGTTGGTGGCGCTCAGGCACTCTCGGGAGCTTGAAAGGAGTAGAGTCGATCACCCGCAGGTGCAACCTTTGACAAATTCGCCGTTAAAGTGGCCGCCCCGCCGTCCAGTGTTTTCATTTTGAGTTTGTCCGACGTTGCCTTTGGCAGCAAAAGTGGTGTTGAGAATAGAATGGCGGCCTTCGAAGGCCGCCAATGCACTTTTTGCGACATTGCGTGTAACTACAAAAAGAACTACAATCAACCTTTGAGATGGAATGAAATACGACTGGGACGAGGCGAAGAACCGGAAGAACCTCGCCAAGCATGGCCTCAGCTTTGAGGATGCCGAGCAGGTATTTGCCGGGCCCTGCGTCACCTTCGAAGACGATCGATTCACCTATGGCGAAGAACGGCTTATCACTTTGGGCCTGCTGGCCGGCCGTCTGGTTGTCATAGCCCACGCGCCGCGCGATGGCGGGACGCGCATCATCTCCATGAGAAAGGGAAACCGACGTGAACAGAAAATCTATCAAGAGCGGCTTGGCACGAATTGACCGTATGAAGGATGCCGATATTGACTATTCGGACATTCCGCGGCTCGACAAGACCTTTTTCAAAAAGGCGACGATAGCTTGGCCGCCGGCGAAAAAGCAACTGACCATTCGTCTGGATGAGGACGTGCTCGATTGGCTCAAGCGTCATGGCAAGGGCTACCAAACGCGCATCAACCGAATCCTGCGCGTGGTGATGGAGAGTCAGCCGCCGCGGACAGCGCATCGGTAGAACCTACGGTGACTCGAAGGGAAGCAATCCGGAGTCGAATGGTGTCGGCGGCTCGACAGCCCACTTCTCGAAGGGCGCGAAGTGAGGCAACCCCGGGTCGTTACTCTACCGGCATCTGCACTACCGCACAGGGGGGTGCCCCATCGTAACGTCGCGCTCTTCGACGTTAGGGTGGGATTCCACTGATGTCGGGGCTGTGGGTGTTTGACAGGGCATCGGGCGATCAAAGCCCCGTGGATAGACAGTTGTGCGTGCAGCGTTCTCGGAGGACCCGCGTTATACTTCCTGCAATGGTGGCCCACTCGCACGATTTCTCTAATGTTGGCATGACTCCGGTCGAGAGGGCCAGACGGCTTGCTCAGCTCGCCTTCTCGGCGGCCCTTGGCGAGATTGTCCGCGAATATGACGAGAAACGCCGTCCGCTGCGGGCGCGCTTAGCGGATTGCAACGTAGCCAAGGTCATAGCCATGATCCAAGAGAACGCTAAGCTTGACGCTGAGCAGATTGCGGCCACGATCAAGGCGCAACTGAACACGCTGCTTGATGGATACGAATTGAACGATGTTCAGATTGGCGATGACTTGGCATCAACCATCGCCAATGAAGTAGGACACAGTCTGGAAGCCTCGATTGCCCGGTCCTGCATTCGCCCACCGGGAGCCCCGAGATGGGGTGCACTTTTGAAATCCGCATATCCGCAATACGTAAGTCAGTATGTCGGAATTTCACCAGCTTGGATCCGAACCGAAATTGATCGGCGACGATTTAAAAAAAAGCGTCGCTTTTGGAGAAAACGTGAAGCCGACGTAATCACCGCGTATCACGTCGATGGTGACGCTCCCCGAGTTAGCGCCGATAACTCCGTGAGTGCTTTGATCAAGGCCAACTTGCAGCTTTTCGTGAACCTGCGACAAAAGATCGAGTGGTGCCTTCAGGAGGGGTACGAGCGAACTGTCATTCTTGAAAAACTGACTGCCTTCGAAAAAGCGCAGGATCTCAGGTCGTTCGCAAAGGGTTACGCAGATCTCATCTCTGCAGCCGCCCACCACATTTTTTTGCTCACGCCTTTCGCCCCTGCGCTGACCGAAATGCTGCACAAAGCATTGCGCTGTGACGAACGCGATCGCGCGCGTGAGTGACATTGGCGACGGCCGGCCCAGTCTTTGATCTCGCTGGCACTACTAGCGCGGGGGTGGCCCATTCTTCGCGCGCTTTTTGCGCGAACGGTGGGAGGCAGTCAGATCGCACAATAAAATGCGGCCTGCGACCGTTCGAACGCGGAGTCGAACGGTGTCAGCTGTTCGGCAGGCCACTTCTCGAAAAGCGCGAGAAGTGGCGCACCCCCAGCACCCCAGTTATTTTCGGTCACTGTTAAAAACAAACCCGCGCTTATACTTCCCCGTTAAAGTGGCCCACCCTCTATAACCGTGTCGGCGTTGTCAAGGGACACGTAGAGCATTCGAGATCAGCGATGCTTTCCAGCTGGCGCTGAGTCTCGCGGTTTTGTTTTTCCTTATTAGAAAGCTTTT
>Ga0307477_10000501_pt1 | contig 42804 bp, 41 predicted proteins | sample atmos_gasesECM2C_FD_203316 | JGI IMG/M metagenome (GOLD analysis project Ga0307477, IMG submission 203316) | Hardwood forest soil microbial communities from Morgan-Monroe State Forest, Indiana, United States - atmos_gasesECM2C_515 | ecosystem: Environmental > Terrestrial > Soil > Temperate... | reverse complement strand
AGGCCCTCAAAAGCGTTGATTTGAATGGTTTTCGCGTAGCTCAAGAGCTTGCACTTGCAAGCGGTAGGGCGAAGCCCCAGCGGGAGAGCACACCCTTCACAAGGAGGTGGCAATTGATCAGAAATCCGGCGTGTCGGCGTGCGGGACCGGATCGAAGCCCAAATTGAACTTATCGTCATTGCCCGCCGAACAGACCGTGTCTTCTTCGTTCAATGGCCTGTTGGTCACCAGATAGCGCGGCCGCCTTGCGCTCCAAGGCTTATAAAATGTGCCGGGGTCTTCGACCGTGAAGGAAACGTCCAGCGCCTTGCCGTCATTGATGATCTTGAACCGCTCGACGACATGAAGCTGCGTCGTGTGCGGCGTGCGATAGCCGTCCACGAAAGTCTTTTCATTCTGGCCGATGGTGTCAACTACCAGGGTGTCGCCCTCGTAATGACCGACCGATTCTCCGTACCAGGACGGATCTGGATTCTTCGTATGCGGAACATTCATGAAGACATGGCGCGCCCGGTGACCCAGATACATCACGATTTCCTTGGGCGTCTGGATAAAATACATTGGCTGAGGAACTTCGTGGATATCGGGAACGCCGAGCTCCCAGCATCTCGCTTGGCGCGTCTCGCCGTTCTTGCCCGCGAGCGTAAGCGCGTTCTGCTTCTTCAACGCTTCCAGCGCCCAGGGCATCACATTCTTCGCCGCTTCGCTGGTCAGGTCCGCGACCCGGAAGGTGCCATTCTTGCCCACCACCGCGCGCATCGGATTGTTATAAAATGGGTGCTCCGGTCCGTCGGAAATGGGGCCGATCCCGCCGGCCGGCGGAATGTATTCGTTGATCGCGCGGGCCTGAAGATAAGCGGTCACTTTGGCCGGCGGAGCGCCAAGAGCGATCGCCCGGTCGATATTTGCCTGACCGTGAAGATAATCGGCAGGAAGATAAATGTCGGGCGGCGGCAGTGGCCCGGTAAAACCGCCCGCCCAACCTTGGTTATACGGCAGCATCAGCGGCGGTGATTGCGCGGAATCCGCGCCGCGCGCCGGCAAGAGAAAGGCGGATGCGCAAAAAAGACCGGCCAAGGCGCCTGCGACCGCGACGCGTCTGGATAAAGGTGCATGCTTTGACATCGATAATCCTCACCTAGCTATCGGCATAACCAGCTCGGTCAGGGGAACCGCCCCTGAGCGCGCGCCGCGCGCACTTCGGCCACGCCTTTCACTTGCGACAGATCGCGGTGCTTGTCGCCGCACGCATAAGCCTGCAGGCGGATATCATTGCGTTGCTGATAGACGAAGCGCGCCTGCCAATCCTTGGTGTACAGAGCCGGATCGTGGATGGTGACGACGTTTTCGAGCTGATTGCCGATCTTGCGGACGCGTTCGGTGGTGACCAGTTGGTCGCTGTGCGGCAGTCCGCTGGAATCGAGAAAGGTCTGATCGTTGAAGCCGTTGCTCTGGATCACCAGCGTATCGCCTTCATAATGACCCGATGAATAGCCGCCATAGGTGAGGTTCACGACCGCTTGCTGGTAGCTGGGCAAGGGCTGACCCAACGGCACCGCCCGCACCTGATTGTTGAGCTCATGGACAAAGGTGACTTGGCCCGGAGGAAGTTGAAAGACTTCGAAAGGGTAAGGCGTGGAAAGAATGCGTGGCACGCCGTCGAGCAAGCAATATTTGCGCACGGGATCTTCGATCGAGCCATCCTTCAAGCCGGCTTGGTTCTTCCGGTACGCTGCCTTGCCCTCCTCGTTCAGGGGCGGATCGCCGCCGCCCACGACTTGGATTTTCGGATAGTAGGTGGTCGCCCAATATGTGCCGGAGAGATCGGGCGTCCCCGCCGCCGCATAGGCTTGCGATGCCGACAGCAACATCAAAGCCGCTGCCGAACCGGCGCAAAGCAAAACGCGAACATCGCTCATCGGTTACCCCCCTCCCTGAGGCTGATTAAAGTTTATAATCGAGTTCTGCGAAGATGCAAAAAGCGAGCGCATGAGCCGAACCGCTCACACTTCGCAGGATCGCCATTCGGCGGCGATTTCGGGATCGGTTTCGCAATCGGCATAACGCGAAGCGCGACGCGCGAATTCCTCCTTCGGCAGCAGGCGCGAAAGCGCCCACACCGCCATCGCGCGAACCAGCGGCGATTCGTCGTTTACGCGCGCCTCGGCCACAGAGGCGAGCGAAGGGAGACGCGAATTGCCGATCGCGATCAGCACATTGCGGACAAACCGGGCGCGCCCGATGCGCTTGACCGGCGAGCCGCGGAAGACTTCGCGAAACGCGGCATCGTCCAGCATCGCGAGCTCGCGCAACAAAGGCGCGGTCAATTCAGTTCGCGGATGAAACGCGGTCTCACGCGCCTGCTTGGCGAATTTGTTCCACGGACACACCGCGAGGCAATCGTCGCAGCCATAGATGCGATTGCCGATCGCTTCGCGGAATTCGCGCGCGATATGCCCTTTGTGCTCGATCGTGAGATAAGAAATGCAACGCCGCGCGTCGAGGCGATAGGGCGCGGGAAAAGCCCGCGTCGGGCAGATCTCCAGACAACGCGTGCAGGCGCCGCAATGATCACGCTCCGGCGCATCGGGTTCGAGCCGAAGCGTTGTGAAGATCGAGCCCAGAAACAGCCAGGAGCCGAATTCGCGCGATACCAAATTGGTGTGCTTGCCCTGCCAGCCTATGCCGGCGGCCGCAGCGAGCGGTTTTTCCATGACGGGAGCGGTATCGACGAACAGCTTGACCTCCGCGCCGTAAGTTTCGGCGATCCAGGACGCGAGCCGCTTCAGGCGCCGCTTGAGGACATCGTGATAATCCGCGCCTAAGGCATAGACGGAAATCGCGCCGCGCTCGTGGTGGGAGAGGGCAGCGAGTGGATCGCCCGCGGGAGCGTAATTGACGCCGAGATTGATGATGCTTTCGGCTTCGGGCCATAGGCTTTTGGGATCGCCGCGTCTTGCATGCGTCCGCTGCATCCAGTCCATATCGCCGTGATGGCCTTGAGCCAGAAAATCGTTCAGGCCTTCGGCGGCGCCTTGCGGCGCTTCCGCCCGCGCAAACCCGACCGCGTCGAATCCTTCCGCGCGGGCACGGCCGCGGATTGTCTCGCGCAGACCCGTCGCACGTTCGGCGGTGTCAGAAATCGAGCTCGGCATAATGCGGGACCGGCGGCTGGCCCGGCACGCGATCGGCCAGCAGTGGGCGGAAGGAGGGGCGCGACTTGATCCGGATGTACCATTCCGCGAGCGCAGGCAACTCCGCCCAAGGAATCTCGCCGTAATAATCGAGCGCCGAAACATGCGCCGCCATTGCAAGATCGGCGAGCGAGACGTTACGGCCGGCGAGAAACCCGCGCGCTTCCGCAAAGGCGCCGATATCGGGCAGCGTGGCTTTCAACGCCTGCCGGCCAAGACGCACGGTTTCCATATTGGGCGGCCGGCGGAGGAGGCTGCCGGTCTGCGCCTGCGAGCCTTTCTCGAACACGATTCGCTTGGTTGTCTCATCGTGGAAATTATTCATGGCCCAGTCGAGCAGGCGAAGCGCTTCGGCGCGTTCGGCGGCGTCCTCGGGCAGAAGCGGGTTTTCGGGATATTGGTTTTCCAGATGATCGACAATCGCCCATAGCCCTGTAAGGGTCGTACCATCGGATTCCATCAAGATCGGCAAATGCGCTTGCGGGTTTTCTGCGCCGGCAAAATCGCAAGAGATGCGTTTTTCGCCGATCGCAAGCCTGACCAGGCGCGAGGCAGGGGAGAGCAGAAGCTGGATAAGACGCATCGGGCAAATCTACTGCAACGCGGCGGCGGTGCAATCAATCGCTAAAGACTCAGCGATAGATACAGGTGTCCAGTTTGTCGCGAACGACTTGGCCCATGCGAGCCGCAACCACTTCCGATTGCCGAGCCACGTAAGGCCCCGGTCTGGCAGCGCGGTAGGCCTCAGGATTGGGGAGAACCGTTGCCAGCCGCGCGGCTTCCATCAGCGAGAGCCTTGCGGCCGGCTTGCGGAAATCGGCCCGCGCCGCAGCTTCCGCGCCAAACAGCTGCGGACCCCATTGGACGATGTTCAGATAGACTTCCAGGATGCGCCTTTTCGGCCACAATGCCTCGAGCAAAACAGTGAGGTAGGCCTCTATGCCTTTGCGCGTCCAGGTGCGGGCCGGCGACAGGAACAGGTTCTTCACTGTCTGTTGGCTGATGGTACTCGCGCCGCGCAGGGCCGCTCCTTCGGCGTTGTGCGCTACGGCCTGATCGATGGAGTCCCAATCGAAGCCGTGATGAGAACAGAATTTCGCGTCTTCGGACGCAATAACCGCGCGGACGAGATTTGGGGATATGGCGGTCAGCGGCACCCAGCGCTGCGCGAATCCGCCATCGGCGATGGCCGTCGCCAGCATTAACGGAGTCACCGGAGGCGGCACGAATCGGAAAAGAAGCATAAGCGAAACAGGCAGGACGATACTCACCCCCACAAGGGCCACGACGATCCGGCGCAGCCAGGGCGTACGCCGGCGTGCAGTATATTTGCGGACAGCTTGAGCTTCTGTCGTACTCAAGGCGGGACGATCTCGAATTCGCCGTGCTTGCGGAATCGCCACAGATAGGACGGAATAATCGCTTCGGCGGCCGTTGGAGCGATACCAAGATCGCGCAAGGAGAGCGCATCGCCCGAAACCACATTGTCGTCTTCCAGCATCCGCACCTGATCGAGCGTCAGCGGCGGCTTGGGAAGCAGGCCCAGCACGGCAGCCTGAATTCGAGCGAGTCCGAAGGGAATGGAAAGAAGCAGCCGTTTGCGGCGAGTTTCTTTGAGCACAGACTGCATGATCTCTTTGAACGTCATGATCTCCGGCCCGCCAAGCTCAAAGGTTCTTCCTGCGGCTGCCGGATCTTTCAACGCGCGGCTCGCCGCTTGCGCGACATCGCCAACATAGACGGGTTGAAACTGCGTGCGGCCGCCGCCGATCAGGGGGAGCATGGGCGATAGTCGCGCAAGCCAAGCAAAGCGATTGAAAAAATCGTCTTCCGGCCCGAACACGATAGAAGGGCGGAAAATCGTCGCCGCCGGAAATGCCGCCCGCACCCTCTCCTCGCCTTCGGCTTTGCTGCGTGCATAAAGGGCGGGCGAATCCGCGCGTGCGCCCAACGCCGAGACGTGGAGCAGCCGGCCAACGCCGTGCTCGGCCGCAGCGCGGGCAATGCGCTCGGCGCCTGCGGCGTGGAGGTCACGAAAATTTTGCGCGCCGCTTTGGACAAGGATTCCGACCAGGTTGATCGCTGCATCGGCGCTTTTCATCGCCGCTTGCACCGCATCCTCGTCGCGCAGATTTGCCTTCACGAACTGGATTTGGCCAACGCGGCCCATCGGTCGTAGGAAATAAGCAGAGTTCGGCTTGCGCACCGCCACACGGATGCGCCAGCCATCATTGGCGAGTGCGCGAACAATGTGACGGCCGAGAAAACCGGAGCCGCCAAATATGGTCACAAGCTTGGTCGAGGGAATGGCAGTCATCGTTTCAAGGAGCGGATGATTTCGCGAATTCCTTAGCGGAAAGCCAACACACCGGATAGCTCAAATCGCCTGTTGCGTTGACAGGCTATCGTGCCGCTCTTAAATGTCCGCGCGCTTCGTGTGCCCAGATGGCGGAATTGGTAGACGCGCTAGTTTCAGGTACTAGTGCTGCAAGGCGTGGAGGTTCGAGTCCTCTTCTGGGCACCAGTTGACGGCGGAGAGGGAACGTTGCCCGTCATGGAACGGGCAGCGGGTGACTACGAAGATCCGGGCTGTCCCGTGGGGAACGGGCCAGCCCGCTGTGCAGGGCAAAACAGATGCGCGCCATGGCGCGCCAATTGGGGGATGGAGCATGAATCCGGCAGTATCACGCCTATCGGCTTTGATGGGCTCAGCATCTCTTTTGACGCTGATGACAACGCTCGGCGCCCAGGCGCAGCAGGTGGCACAGGCGCAGATGGCGCAGGCCGGGGCAGAGGTGCCTGAGCAGGTCCTGGTCACCGGATCACTGATTCACGGCGCAGCGGCCGTGGGTGTGCCGGTGACCAATCTCGGCGTTCAGGATTTCACGGAAACGGGCAATGTCACGATCGGCGACCTTTTCCGCACCGTTCCCGTAGCCAACGTCGCACCCGGACCGTCCGCGGTCAATTCCGGCGGCCATCAGGAACGCGAGACGCGGGTCAATATCCGCGGTCTGGACGCTACCGGTCCCCGCTCCCTGCTGATGATTGATGGCGTCCGCTTTCCTCCGCAGGCGGATGGTCTCTGCGCGATCGATCCTTCGGTCATTCCCGCACTTGCGCTCGATCGCGTGGACGTCCTCGCGGACGGCGCTTCGGCAACGTACGGGTCGGATGCGATTGCGGGCGTGATCAATGTGATTCTGAAGCGCAATTTCGATGGCGCCGTGACCCTGCTGCATTTCCAGGAACCGGACAGAGGCGGGCAGCAGTTCCAGGGATCGCAATTGTATGGCCGCACCTGGGAGGGCGGCGATGTCACGCTGACTTATGAATTTATCAATGAGGCGCCGGTCAAACACGACCACTCGAATTACACGATGAACTACAGCCCCTGGGGATTGGATAACGAGATTCCCATCGGTTCTTCGCTGCCCGGGACGGTGTCCACCGGAAAGCCCGTCGTCAACAATGGCGCCGGAGTTTCCGGCGTCGGAACGAACTGCAGCAACTGCTACTCCGTCCCTTTGGGTACTGGGGCCAATTTCAATGCTGCGCTCAACAACGGCGTCGGCCCGACTGCGCCCGGTAGCGCTGCCACTTTAAGCTGGGTGCAGTTGCAGACGCATCCTGGCTTCACCAATCAAATCGACCCGTTGCAAGCGGGTTGGGAACTGGCAGGGCAGCAGAGAAACTCTTTTGCTGCCACCTTCGACCAACGGCTGATTCCGGGCGTTTCGTTTTTCTTCTCTGGTTTTTTGACCAACCGGCGGGTCGTCGAGCTGACGCCGCTGTACTACCTCGGCACCAATCCGAACGACATTCATACGTTCGCGGTGCCGACCGCCAATCCCTATTACCCGATCGGCGCGCCCGCCGGGCTGCAGGTTTCTTATGACCTTGGCAAAGAGTACCCGCCCAAGCAAAAGGCTTATGAATTATCGGACCGTTATCAATTCGGTTTCAATCTCGACCTGCCGTTCGGCTGGACCGGACAGATATACGACTCGCGCTCTTACGAAAGCGACAAATACGCTACCTACTTCGCGAATGACAATGCTGCGAGCATTCTGCTGGGCAATACTGTCAACGGAGTGAGCAAGCCTGCCGGCGTCCCTTATTTGAATCTGTTTTGCGACCCGACCGCGTTCCAATGCAATTCACAACAAACAATCGCCTACATGGGCAGTTCGCGCTGGAACCAGGCGATTTATCAGATCGAGGAGAAAGGGGGGCGCTTTGATGGCCCCCTGTTCGATCTTCCTGGCGGTCAGATCAAGGCGGCGGTCGGCGGTACCTACGAGAGCGACAATGTGACCGGCCTGCGATACAATAACGGTAGCGTAACGCCGCTCAGTACAGCGCCCGGTAATGCCCCCTATGGGCCCGTGCCGGCCGATCTGAATACCATCGCCGCAAGTGTCGATCCGGAGCCCTACACGGTTTGGGCAGGATTTGCACAAATCGATGTTCCGGTGTTTGGCGACAATTTCAATCTTCCGCTCGTGCGCAAGCTCGATCTGGAAGCATCCTGGCGGCACGATCAGTACAACAGTCCGAACGGTGCGCTGAAAGGCGGCACCAGCAATCCGAAGCTGGCGTTCACCTGGCTTATCGATGAACTAGTGGGCGCGACCGTCCGCGGCAGTTGGGGCACGTCCTTTCGCTTCGCTAATGCCGGCGAATATTCGGTCGTGCTCAGTGACTCAATTAGCGATTTGGGTTTTAACGGCACGAACGGCATTCCGATTAGCTGCGGTGCAAACAACCAACCCACGGCTGGAAGCTTCGCTGCGACGCTGGTCGCCGCGGGTTTTGCCTGCGGTACAGCGCCCGGCGGAATCAGCTGGGGCGGCGGACCGCATACAGCTTTACGGAACTATGTGAACGCAGCCGGTCAGCCGGCCCAACGCGAAGGCGGCCTCGCTTTGGCGCCCGAAACTTCGCAAAATTATAGCGCCGGTTTTGAGCTCGCACCGCAAATCGACTTCCTTCGCGGTCTTGACCTGCAGGCCACCTGGTACAGCGTAAAAATCAATAACGTGCTGAGCGGCGGCGGCACGCCAACCAGTGCACTCCTAAACGACCCAACCGCGCGGTTCCGCTATATCGCGCCGAGTGATCTCGGCTGTCCGGTGGCGGCGAACGCAAATCCAACCACGTGCGCGCCGTTCGAGGCGATGGTGGCAGCCTCTCTGTCCGACCCGGGCTCGCCTTCGCCGATCAGCCAGATCAGCAATGTGTACTGGCTGAACGACAGCAGCACCTTCGGGAGCGGCTTCCTCCACGTCAGTGGAATCGATTGGAACGCCAGCTACGATATCGACCTTGGGCCGCTGGGCGCCTGGAATACCGGCATTACGGGAACCTATTACCTGCATAGCTTTATGCAAGCCGTGACCGGTGGTCCGGTGGTCGATGGGTTGCATACCAGTAATCTCTCCCCCGCCGGGGGTATCGCGCAAAACGGCGTCGAAACGGCGCCAAGGATGAAATATCGGGCGCGTTTGGGCTGGAGCGACGGCCCGTATGATGTCGCCGGATTCATGAATTATCAGTCGCACTATTTCTCGCCGATAGAAACAATTCCGCCCAATGTGAACTTCCAGTGCACGTCCCCAGGCGGCACGGTCGGCGGCGGCACGTTCCCCTGCGCGATCAGCAACTTCACCAGTTACGAGCCGAATTTCATTACCTTCGATATATCGCTTGGTTACAAGACAGGCGATATTCCTGCCAACGATTACCTCAAGCACCTGACGATACAGTTCACGGTGCAGAACCTGCTGAACAAACATTCGCCGTTCGAGTACCTCCCCAACAACGCGGCTGGGCGGCAGGCTGCGGCCTACGATATTACGCGTCCGAATTCCGGCCGGACGATCGGGGTGACACTGCTGAAGAACTGGTAGAAGAGGTCTACTAGGAGTTGCTTTTCGGTTGCTTGCGCCCCGCTAGCCTGTGGCGATGGCGGGGATCGGGGTTCCCGGTACATGATCGACGGACGGTGCGTCCCGCACCATGGCTTCGCGCCGCAGCGTGTGGAAGAACAGCGCTTGGCCGATCGTGGCTTGCAAGGTCTCCGGCAGGAAAGGCTTCGTCACGAGATACGTGGGCTCCGGGCGTTCGCCGGTCAGCAGGTGTTCGGGATAGGCAGTGACGAAGATGACCGGAACGGTGAAGCTGCGCAGGATTTCCACTACAGCCTCCAGACCCGATCCGCCTTCGCCCAAATTGATGTCGGCCAGAATCAGGCCGGGCTGCTCGGCATGGGCAATGCTGAGCGCCTCGGCTTTTGAGGCAGCTTTGCCAACCACCTCGTGACCCAGTTCGAGGACAATGTTCTCCAGATCGAGGGCTATGATCGACTCATCTTCGATGATGAGCACACGCGAGGCGAGTTCTTTTTCGATCGCGTATTGCGCTTCCGCGATGCCTCGCTCCACATCCTCCGGAGCTTCCTGAAGGATCTGACCGGTTTCGGTCAGCGAGAAACCTTCGAGCGCAGTCAGAAGTAGTGCGGCGCGGCCCGAAGCGGTCAGAGAGCGCAGCCGTTGTTCGGGAGTGATCGAGCCCAAACCGAGCGGCGCTTGATCATCGATGGGAGTAGCCGAGCTTGCCCAGATCACGTGAAATAGCCGGTACAGCGCGACGCGTGGCGGAAGATAAGACGTGAGCTCCGATTGTCCGGCAAGCAGCGCCGTCAGAGCCGCACGGACGTAGGAATCGCCGCTTGCCTGAGAGCCGGTAATGGCGCGGGCATAACGACGCAAATAGGGGAGATGCGGGGCTAAATGTTCGCTGAGCGCCATCTTGGTTGTCCTTTGCCGGAGATTGCAAGCAAACGGAAAACTTCGCAGTCCGTTCCAAAAAAACTTTGAGAATAGGCTAGTTAGCCTGCCTGGTTGTCGTCATGGCCAAGACCAATCCGAGAGCCGGGAACCACACCGTGGCACTTGCGTTAGAGCTGGCAACGCAAGCCAAACCAGCTCGGTAACGGAAGATGACTCCTGAGGGCATCGAGCACGTCAGCGGCGATGAGGCCGCCTTATCACCTGAAAAAACCATCGGCGCACGCACCGCGTCCTGTCCTGTGGTCGGGTTAGGGGCATCCGCGGGCGGCCTGGAAGCCTTTCAGAATTTTCTCGCCGCAGCACCTGCCGACGGCGGGCTCGCCTATGTGCTCGTTCAGCATCTGGATCCCAATCACGAGAGCATGTTGGCCGAGCTTCTCGGCCGCCGTACGGCGATGCCGGTTCGCCAAGTCAGCGACGGCATGGCCATTGAGCCGAATAATGTCTACCTGATCCCGCCCAACGCCAGCCTTTCGATCAAGAACGGCTTTCTGCAACTCTGCGATTTTTCCGAGCCGCGCGGATTTCGCAGGCCGATCGACGTATTTTTCCGGAGCCTCGCCGACGATCAGGGCGCAAATGCCGCCTGCATCGTCCTATCGGGAACGGGCGGCGACGGCAGCGAAGGCTTGCGGGCGGTCAAGGAAGCCGGCGGGCTGACGCTCGTTCAAGACCCGGAGACCGCCAAATATGACGGCATGCCGAAAAGCGCCGTCGCCACGGGACTGGTCGACAAGGTCCTCAAAGTTCAGGAAATGCCCGGGGCGATTCGAGATTATTTCGAACGCGGTCAGGCCAGCGTTTTCAACCTTCCCGACATCACCGATTTTCTGCTCCAGCTGTGCGAGGAGCTCAGGCACCAGCTTGGCCACGATTTCAGCCAATACAAGCGAAGCACGATGCTGCGCCGCATCCAGCGCCGTATGCAAGTCATCGGCGCCTCGGATGGCATGAAATATCTTGAGCTGCTGCGCGAAAAGCCGGGTGAGGCGGACCTGCTATTCCGCGACCTCTTGATCAACGTCACCTGCTTTTTCCGGGACACCGAGGCGTTCGATTATCTGCGGCGGGAAGTCATTCCCCTGCTTCTGCGAGACAAAGGCGCGGGCGACACGATCAGGATTTGGGCGCCCGGCTGCTCGAGCGGTGAAGAAGCCTACAGCATTGCCATCCTGATATCGGAAGCCTTGGCACGCCTGCGCGTACGACCGGCGGTGCAAATCTTCGCCACCGATATCGACGAGCAGATGCTGCAGAAGGCGCGCGCCGCGAGTTATCCGCACGGCGTGGTCAAGGAGGTGCCGCCGGAGCTGCTCGATCGCTATTTTTTCGCGCAGGACGACAATTATGTGCTGGTGCAGACCATTCGCGACATGGTGCGGGTATCCAATCACAATCTGATCAAGGACCCGCCTTTCTCGCGCGTGGATTTGATCGTCTGCCGCAATCTTCTGATTTACTTCAATGCCGGGCTGCAGCAGCGGCTGATTCCAGTGTTTCATTATTCTCTGCGGCCGCAGGGATGGCTCTTTCTCGGATCGGCGGAGAATATCGCCGGCCGGAACGACCTATTCGAAGCGATCGAATCTTCGGCGAAAATCTATCGCCGCCGAGGCGCGTACCGTCAACACGTCGCGATGCCCCTGTTTGTGCAGCCGCTAGCGCTCGCTGTGAGCGACGATACGGAAAGGCAGCGCAATCCGGCGCTCGCAGAACGGGTCGATATGATTGCGCGCCGCGTGATGGAGCGTTATGCGCCGGCCCACGTCGTCGTCGATGCAGATAACAACATCATTCGGGCCTCGAACCGCACCGGCAAGTACCTGGAATTGGCGGAAGGCGCGCCATCCAACAAGGTGACCGATCTGGCGAAGCGCGGGCTGAGGTCGGCCGTGCGCGGCGTCCTGGAAGCGGCCCGCCAGAATCAAAAGCGAATCATGCAGCGTGACGTGCGGATCGAGGCCGATGACGACCGTATGCTATCGGTCGATTTATCGGCCGATCCGCTCAACCAGGATGAAATCCTGCTCGTCTTCCAGGATGTGGCTGCAACCCGGGGCGAAGCCGATGACGACGTCGAAGTGCGGGCCGGCGGCTATTCGGAAGACGAACGCATCAGCCAACTCGAAGACGAGCTTGATGAAACGCGCTCCAAATTGCGCACCACGGTCGAAGAGCTCGAAACCTCCAACGAGGAGCTGAAAAGTTCCAATGAAGAAATGATGTCGATGAACGAGGAGCTTCAGTCGACAAACGAGGAATTGGCCACGGTCAACGAGGAACTGAAAAACAAGGTCGATCAGCTCGGACGCGCCAACAGCGACCTTCAGAACTTCATCGAAAGCACGCAGGTTCCGACCATCTTCCTCGACCGTCGGATGCGCATCAGGAGTTTTACCCCTGCCACCAAATCTCTGTTCCGCTTTCAAGACCAGGACCGCGGACGGATGTTTTCGGACGTCGTCTCGCGCGCCGATCAAGCTCGGTTGGAAGAGCTTGGCCGGCGCGTGCTCGAGACGGGCGAACCGATCGAGCAGGAATTAGACATCGAGAACGGCAAAGAAAATTATGTCCTCCGCGTGCTGCCCTATCGCGATTTGAACGGCGCAATCGACGGCGTGGTCCTGGTCTTTTCGGATGTCACCAAAATCCGGCAGGCCCAAGCGGATCTGGCGCACAACGAGGGCATCGCCCGGCAACGCAGTCTCGAGATCGAGACTTTATACAGAACCGCGCCGGTCGGAATGGCGCTGGTGGATCGCAATTACCGCTATCTGAAAATCAATCAGCGATTTGCCGATCTGACCGGCTACCCGATCGAGAAATATATCGGCCGCACGCTTCTGGACGCCGCACCGAGTCTGACCGAACGGATGCAAGGCCCGATCGCCGAGGTCTTCGAGCGCTCGAAAGAGGTCGCGAACGCCGAAGTGACCGTCCGCGTCAATGGCGATGACGTCCAGGACTTCCTGATGGATTTCTATCCCTACCAGGACGATGGGCGAACCGTTGCGGTGGGAATCGTCCTCAAGGACGTGACCGAGTTGCGCCGGCTCGAAAAAGAGCTGCGGCGGCTGATGGACGAGTTGCAGCACCGGGTCAAGAACACGCTCGCGACGGTTGCGTCGATCGTCAATCAGACAGTGGCCTCAAAGACCAATCAAAGCGAACTCATCGACACGCTGAAACGGCGGATCGGCGCGCTCGCGGCTACGCACAATTTGCTGACGCAGCACGATTGGCGCGATGCGTTCCTGCTGGACATCATTGAAGCGGAATTGAACCCGTTCGAGCATAAGGATCGCATCAAGCTGAACGGGCCAAAAGTGAGCCTGCCTCCCAAGCACGCGCTTACGCTGACTTTGACGCTCCACGAACTGGCAACCAACGCGGCAAAATACGGAGCTCTTGCGCACAAGGATGGAAAACTCAAGCTAGACTGGGTGGTGAGCGAGGACGGCGCCGAGCGGCGGCTCACTTTCAAATGGGTCGAGTCGGGAGTCCCAGGAGTTTCGCCGGCAGGCTTCAAAGAAAGTTTCGGCACACGTTTGATCAAAAACGCTGTCGTCTACGATCTTCAGGGACGCTGCGAATACCAGATTTTACCAGGCGGCGTCATGTGCACGCTTTCCGCGCCATTTTAAAAAGAGACAACACCTATGAAGTCATTCGACGGCCTGTTGGTCCTGCTCTTGGAGGATGAGTATCTCATCGCCTTGGACGCGGAGCAGATTTTGAAGGACTTGGGCGTGAAGCACGTCGAAATCGTAAACACCTTGGTGGGCGCGGCCGCTTGCGCAGCGGAAGGTCGTGTAGGTCTGGCGGTGCTCGACATCAACATCAATGGCGAAATGAGCTTTGGCGTGGCGGAAGCATTTCACCGGCAAGGCGTGCCGGTGGTCTTTGCGACCGGCTATGAGATGCGCAAGCGCCAAATGCCGGAAGTCGAAATCGGGGTTTGCCTCAACAAGCCGTACACGGTTGAGGGCCTCAAGCAGGCCGTGTTGGCCGCCTTTGCTAAAGCCGAGCAGGCGCAACAACGTGCGGCCGTCGAGTTGTGGCCGGAAACGCCCCCGGACGCTTCGGAAGCGGCTTAGGCCGCTGTCACTTGCCTGATGCGGCGCGTTTGGGTTTTTCGCGCAGGTGCTTCCACCAGCTTAACCTTTGTTCCCATTTGACGCTCTCGCCCTCGAGTTCGGAGGCGTAGCTGAGAAGCTTGCCCGGATTCTGTTCTTTTGCGGCGGCGAGCTCACGTGCTTTGGCGGCTTCTATCAGGAGCTGAGCAATTTCTCCTGCGACCGTTTCCTCCAGTGTCACCGGAGTCCTCCTTATTGTATTGTGCACCCACGGCAGTCCGTCTGGTAAAACGCTGAAATGGCAAGGTGTTTCCCGACTTTTTCAGGCGTAGCGACGGCTCTCAGGTTCGAGTTCTTCGAGCTCTTCGGCGAGCTGAAGCCATTGCGTCGCCAGGATGAGATTTTCCTCGCGAATTCTAGCGATCGGCGACTTTTGAGCCAATTCCGTGCACCGCCTCGCGCGCTCTTTACATTCGGCCGCACGCATACGCCGGCCCTCGCCACTATCGGCCATGCCTTCGATTCCCTTGCGTTATTTTTGCGGCCCCGCTGCGCCGATATAAAAGCGATCTTTAGAAAAACTCAACCCGGGCGTGTCCGAAATGAGATCAAAGCCCCGTGTTCGCCTAAGCTGAGCCGTTGCCGATTCCAATTGCCTCGCGCAGCGGATTGGGATCAATAAGCAGGTGTTTTAAGCGAAAATGGCGGCATGAAAATCAAGCTGCATAAAGGCGATCTGCCGGACGCACTCGATCTGGGACCTATCGTCGCCGTCGATACCGAAACTCTCGGGTTGAATCCGGGGCGCGACCGGCTCTGCCTGGTACAGCTTTCGTCGGGTGAGGGCAGCGCCCATTTGGTGCAATTCCGCAGAGATCAGTATCAGGCGCCCAATCTGAAACGTCTGCTGAGCGACGCCAGCGTGCTGAAGCTTTATCATTTCGCGCGCTTCGATCTCGCGACCATGCGCCGCTATCTCGGCGTCATGGCTGCTCCGGTCTATTGCACCCGCACAGCATCAAAGCTCGCGCGCACCTACACGGACAAACATGGCCTGAAGGATTTGGTGAAAGAACTGCTCGATGTCGATCTGTCCAAGCAGCAGCAAAGCTCGGACTGGGGCGCCGAGACTCTGAGCGAGCAGCAACTGGCCTATGCCGCCAACGATGTCGCCTATCTGCACCGGCTGAAAGACGCGCTCGACCTGATGCTGAAGCGCGAGGGCCGCATGGAGCTGGCGCAGGCCTGTTTCGACTTTCTCCCCGCGCGCGCCGATCTCGACCTCGCCGGATGGGCAGATGGCGACATTTTCGCGCATTAGAGCAAGCGAAGCCTTGGCAAACGTGAAGCAGGCGCCCTTGATCGCCGGTGCCGCCCTGCTCATAATGGTTAAGGAACTTGGCACGATTTTCGCGTAAGAGGTGGTTTCGCCTTTTGCGCAAACCGCATGAGGCTAGGTTTTTGCCGGTGAGTCCTATGCCCGTTCCGAAATCCCTAGATTTGGCCAGCCTATCCCATGAGGAAGAGGACTTAACCGCTGCGCGCCGCGTGCTGCGCTTTGCAGGCGAAGCGCTGGCTTCGCTTTCAGGAGCTCTCGACGGCGGTTTCAGCCGGGCGGTCGACATCTTGATCGCCGTGAGGGGCCGCGTGGTGGTCAGCGGGATGGGAAAAAGCGGCCATATCGCCCGCAAAATCGCGGCCACGCTGTCATCCACGGGCACGCCCGCACAATTCGTGCATCCGGCGGAAGCCAGCCACGGCGATTTGGGCGCACTCACGGCCGCCGATGCGGTGATCATGCTGTCGAATTCCGGGGAAACCGCGGAATTGTCCGACCTGATCACCTATTCCAAACGTCACGGCATCCCGCTCATCGGTATCGCAAGCAATCCGCAATCGGCGTTGATCGCAGCCTCCAATGCGGCACTCCTGCTGCCCAAGGCGCAGGAGGCTTGCCCCATGGGTCTGGCGCCCACAACGTCGACCACCCTGATGCTGGCGCTAGGGGATGCGCTGGCGGTCGCTCTGATGGAGAGGAAGGGTTTTTCCGCCGATCAATATCGCGATTTGCATCCCGCGGGCGCCCTGGGCCGCGCGCTGATCCGCGTCTCGGACATCATGCACGAGGGGGAGAGCCTGCCTCTGGTGACGCCGGACAAAATCATGCGCGACGTGCTCATCACCATGACGTCAGGCGGCTTCGGCATCGCCGGTGTCGTAGACGAGCGGGGCGAGTTGACCGGCATCATCACGGATGGCGACCTCAGGCGACATATGGAGCGCGAGCTGATCGATCGTCCGGCCCGCGATGTCATGACTTCGCGCCCGAAGACGGTCACGCCGGAGATGCTCGCGGCCGAAGCCCTTGCCTACATGAACAACGCGACGCCGAAGGTGACGTGCCTGTTTGTCGTCCGCCCGAACGACAAGGTCCACCGGCCGGTCGGTATCCTGCACGTGCATGACTGCTTGCGGGCTGGATTGCGCTGATGCCGGCGGAGCGGAAGAAATCGCAGTCCGAGGCCCGAGCGCACTCCTTGTACCGCGCGCGCGAATGGCGGATTACGGCCCGCGCAACCTTTCTCAGCGCCCGCCGATACAGCGTCTTCGTCAAATTCATGAAGGGGGTGCTCCCGCTCGCCGCGCTCGGCCTTGGAGTCGTGGTTTTGGTTTATGTGCTGCAACCGCGCGAAGCCGGACGGATGGCCATGACGTTCGAGCGGTTGGGCCGCGTCCAAGGCGATCTGACAATGGTGAAGCCGCGGCTTTCCGGCGTCAGCGACGACGGCATGCCCTACGTTATCACTGCGGCGAAGGCCATGCAGGAAGCGCCGGCATCGGATATGGTGCGGCTCGACGACATCGTTGCGGATTTCAATCTCAAAGACAGTACAGCCCTCCATCTCGTTGCCGCCAATGGCGTGGTGAATACCAAAAGTCATGTCTTGCAATTGTCCGGCGGTATTCGCGTGGTCTCCCAGGATGGCTATGAGGCCCGCATGCCCTCTGCTGCAGCCGATCTCAAGGCTGGTACGGTGCATGGCGAGAACGGAATCGCGGCACATGGAAACATGGGACAGATAACCGCCCAGCGTTTCGCCTTGGATCGGACCACCAAGCAGCTGCGGTTTTTCGGCAATGTGCACACGCTGCTCAATCGCGCCAGTAATGTGGCGACGCCGAGGACGTCGCCATGAACAGGTTCGCCGGCTGCCTTTCAGTTTTGCTCCTGGCGGCACTTGCGGCGGAGAGCGCCCTATCGGCGCCAACGCCCGCGCCTGCCACTACCAATCCTTTGAACCTGAATTCCAATCAACCCATCGCCGTGAATGCCGATACTTTTCTTGCCGATTTGAACGGAGATACCGGCACGTACACAGGCAATGTCATCGTCACCCAGGGGGTGGTGCGGCTTCGTGCCGATGAGGTGAAAGTGACGGCCCCGGGCGGCCATGCCTCGCTCCTCGAAGCGCGTGGTCATATCGTCGTGAATTCGCCGTCCGGCCAAGCGGTCGGGGACACCGGAGTGTACGAGGTTGCTCAGCAGATGCTTCACCTTACAGGCAATGTCGTGCTGACCAAGGAAGCGAATGTGATGCGCGGATCGGCTTTGGATGTCTCTATGGCCACCGGAATCGCGCACTTGACGGCGGGCTCGCAAAATCAGCCGGGGCGCGTGCAGGGCCTGTTTGTGCCCCAGCAGCAGGCGGGCGCCGCACCCGCGGCCAATCCACCAAAACCATAAGGGCGACATGAACGACAATGTAAAATCCTTGGCGTCTGTCGGCGGGCCGGAAAAACCCGGTCCAAAGCTGATCGATGGGTTTCAGGGACTGATTGCCACGCGATTGGGCAAGAGCTTCAAACGGCGTCCGATCGTCCGCGGCGTCAGCCTGACGTTGCAGCGTGGTGAGGTGGTCGGATTGTTGGGGCCCAACGGAGCCGGCAAGACCACGATCTTCTACCTCATCACCGGATTGATCCGCGCCGATTACGGCACCATCACCTTGGACGGGCATGATATAACCGGCTTCCCGATGTATCGGCGAGCGCGGCTGGGTATTGGATATTTGCCGCAGGAAGCCTCCATCTTCCGCGGACTGACGGCCGAAGAAAATATCCGCGCGGCTGCGGAACTTGTAGAACCCGACTCCGCGCATTGCGCGACGCTGGTCGACAGCCTGTTGGCCGAATTTTCCATTACGCATGTGGCGCACACGCCCGCGATCACGCTATCCGGCGGCGAACGGCGCCGCGTGGAAATCGCCCGCGCGCTTGCCACGCACCCGGCTTATATCTTGCTGGACGAACCCCTCGCGGGGATCGATCCTATCGCAATCAACGACATCCGCGATCTGGTACGGCATCTCAAAGATCGCGGCATCGGCGTTCTCATCACCGACCATAATGTGCGCGAGGCGCTGGATATCATCGATCGGGCCTACATCATTCATGACGGTCAGGTGCTCATGGAAGGGACACCGGCCGACATCGTGGGCGACAGAGACGTGCGCCGGGTCTATCTCGGCGAACGTTTTTCCCTGTAAGGCGCGGCGGAGCGGACGCGATGGCGCTGACGCAGCGGCTGGAGCTCAAGCAGGGTCAATCGCTGGTCATGACGCCTCAGCTGCAGCAGGCGATCAAGCTGCTGCAGCTTTCCAATCTGGAGCTTTCCGATTACGTCGAGGCCGAAGTCGAGAAAAATCCGCTGCTCGAGCAAGAAACCGGGCAATCTGACGAAGCCGATGGCGAGTCGCGCGAGCCGGAGCGCGAATCGGGAGCGATCGAAAGCGCACCCGTGGACGAAATCCTGACCGGCGGCGCCGCGGCGGCCGAGCTCGATGCCGGCCGTGATGATCTCTATACGGACGAGCGATCCGAAACGAAGCCCGAGGCGCCGGACATGCGGGGGATGCTGGCGGACTGGTCGCGCACCGGCGCGGGCGGCCGCGCCGAAAGCGAAAGCGATTTCGAGGGCACGCTAACCGGGCAGAGCACGTTGAAAGGCCATCTGGAGGCGCAGCTTGCCATTGCGGCGCTGACCCCCGATCGGCGCTTTATCGCTGAGGTACTGATCGAGTCGGTCGACGAGGCGGGTTATCTGCGCGCCGACTTAAGCGAAATTGCCGGCCGGCTCGGCGCCTCACCCTGCGATTGCGAAGCCACGCTCGCTGTTCTGCAAGGCTTCGATCCCTCGGGCGTATGTGCCCGCGATCTTCCCGAATGCCTCGCGTTGCAACTGCAAGAGCGCGACCGCCTCGATCCGGCAATGCGGATTCTTCTGACCCGGCTCGATCTCGTGGCCAAGCGCGATTATGTGACGCTGTCGGCTTTGTGCGAGCTCGACATATCGGAGATCGTCGAGATGATCGCCGAAATCCGCGGCTTGAATCCCAGGCCGGGACTCGCCTTCGGTTCCGAACCGGTCCAGCCCGTGGTGCCCGATATCCACGTCCGCGAAAGCGACGGCGCGTGGCACGTCGAGCTGAATTCGGAGACGCTGCCGGGCGTACTGGTGAATACGCGTTATTACGCGCAGGTGAGCCGGACGGCCCGCTCGCGCGACGACAAGAATTATCTCGCGGAATGCCTGAATAGCGCCAACTGGCTGGTGAAGAGCCTCGACCAAAGAGCGCGGACGATCCTCAAGGTAGCGCGGGAAATCGTGCGTCAGCAGGATGCATTCTTAACCCACGGCGTGCGCCGTTTGCGTCCGCTCAATCTCAAGGCCATTGCCGACGCGATCGGCATGCACGAATCCACAATTTCGCGGGTCACCTCCAACAAATATATCGCAACGCCTCGCGGCGTCTTCGAACTCAAATATTTCTTCACGCCGGCCATCCCATCGGTAAACGGAGGTCAGTCCTATTCCGCCGAAGCCGTCAGGGACCGGATCCGGGAGCTTGTCGAGAAGGAGGCGGATGACATCTTGTCCGATGACCGGATCGTTACCATCTTAAGTACGGATGGAATCGACATCGCACGGCGGACCGTTGCAAAATACCGTGAAGCGCTGCGCATCCTTTCTTCGGTCGAAAGGCGCAAGCTGCGGCAGCCGGGAATCTCCGGGCCTGGGTGAGCCGCGGCAGGTTGACAGTCATGGGGTCGCGACCTATGGTCCGCGCCTTTTTCGGACCATGAGGTTTCCGCGGGTCGCGAGCGAACTGAGCGGGAGGTCCGAAGTGAAATGATGCACATTCGTATTACGGGAAAACAGCTACAGGTAGGCGAAGCTTTGCCGCAACACGTTCGCGAAAGACTGTCGGCGGCCGTGGGTAAGCATTTCGAACGCGACGCCGAGGCCAATGTGACGTTCGCGAAGGAGCGAACGGGTTTTCGAGCCGACTGTATGGTCCATTTAAGTTCTGGCATGAGAATGCAAGCCCATGGCACTGGCCCGGACGCACACAAGGCTTTCGACATGGCGCTCGATCATTTGGAAAAGCGCGTGCGCCGCTATGCCAGGCGACTGAAGAATCATCATGATCGCGGGCAAGCTCCGCCCGCTCCAGCGTAAGACGGAACATCATGGAAATCGCCGACTTGCTTTCGCCCAATGCCGTCATCTCGCATCTCAAGGCCACCAGCAAAAAGCAGGTCCTGCACGAGATGGCTGTGAAAGCGGCGAGCCTCACGCGGCTTTCGGATCGCCGTATCTTCGAAATCCTCACGGAAAGGGAGAAGCTCGGTTCGACCGGCATGGGTCAGGGGATCGCAATTCCGCATGGCCGAATTCCCGGAATCGAGAAGATCATCGGTCTGTTCGCCCAGCTCGACCATCCGGTCGATTTCGACGCCATGGACGATCAGCCGGTGGATCTGGTTTTTCTGCTCTTGGCTCCGGAGGGCGCGGGCGCGGATCACCTTAAGGCGCTGGCGCGCGTATCACGCTTGCTACGCAATCAGACGGTTTGCGAAAAATTGCGCGCCGCACCCCATGCAGCAATTCTCTATGCGCTGTTGACCGAACCTTCGGCCGCACAAGCCGCGTAGACTACACACGATGTTCAATGACGATTGCTGGCCGCTATCCCGTTAACGGGCGACGGGTTCGAGGAGAGCTTCCGGCCTCGAGAGCCTGATTCTTCGGCGCTCTCAAACTCCTCTTAGTGCACGCTCACCGGCACGAAATTGTTCTGCACGGCCGCGCTGTAAGCCGAGGCCCAATTGTCGGTGATGCCCAAAGTTGTGCCGTCGGCCGCGTGTAGCGCGTAAAGCTTCACATTGGCGGGCAGTTTGATCTCGGACGGCACAACGAGCCCCATGGCACGGGCCTCGGCGAGATCTATGGGCTTGATATAGGCCAAGCGCGCACCCTCGAAAACCGGTCCTTCCAAAGCTTCGGTTTCCGGCGAGTCGTCATCGTAGAACTCTTCTTCGCGTCTCATGATAGCCTCCTATTCAACTCGATTAATAACATCGCCGGCGTGAACCTCTGCTGAACGGATCGGTATCGTCCGTACAACGCCTTGCTCGTGCGGACGCTCCAATTCGATGGTCAGAAGCCCATTGCGAAGCTCGGCAGACAGCACTTCGATTCCCTCGGCGAGAACAAAGCTGCGCTGGAATTGCCGGCTGGCGATGCCCCGATGAAGAAAGGTTTTGTCTTTTGGGTCGGTTAGGCGCCCTCGGACGACGAGTTGGTTGTCCTCCACGCTGACGCTGAGATCGTCGGCTCTAAAGCCTGCAACCGCCAGCGTGATCGTTAGCCGGTCCTCATCGGTATGTTCGATATTGTAAGGCGGGTACGCGTCCGCTTTCGCGGTTCTTTCGAGCAACCTCTCAATACGCTCAAAACCCAGGAGAAACGGGCTATTGAACAGGGTGTGGCTCATAACCAAAGCCCCTCCTTTCAGCGGCTTTGCCGGTCCCGTCCAGGGCAACCGGTACAATGGAAACGGCCCCGTATGGGCGCCGTATCCGAGTGAAATGTAGGAAATCGTTGGAACCAATCAAGATATAGGCCAACGTCAGGGAAAGCGCGGATGGGTTGTGCTCTGGACCAGCATATAAGCGGCAACGCTGAAAATTACCCCGACGAAGACATAGGTTAGCGCGCGCTTGTGGTGCGCAAGCTTGACCGCAGCATTCATACCGAAAAAGCCGCCGATCGCTCCGCCGGCGATAAACTCAGCGGCAACGCTCCAAGCCACCAATCCCGATACGGCGTAATTCACCGCAGTCGTGAGACCGAAAACGCCGACTGAAAAAAGCGATGAACCGATCGCCTTGAGAATCGGCAGGCCGCTGCCGAGCATAATTCCCGGTACGACCAAAAACCCGCCGCCGATGCCGAAAAACCCCGATAGGAGCCCCGCGATCAACCCGAGAGCGATGAGGCGGCCGGCAGTCCTTGCATCCATCCGTCCGCTGAATTGGCCTCCCGCCGCGCGCGGGCTAAGCATTGTTGCTCCTGCGCCAATCATCACCAGAGCAAAGAGGAACAGCAGCTCCTGTCCGCCAACGGCTTTGCCGATGGTCGAACCGATGGCGGCCCCAAACATGCCTGCTGCGCCAAACAGGATCGCGCAAGGCCAATGGACCGTACCGGCGCGCCAATGGCCGAATAGATTCACGAAAGCGTTAATGGCAACGGCAAATGCGCTGGTCCCGATCGCAACGTGCGGATCTCGGATACCCACCACATAGAGCAGCAAAGGCACGGCAAGGATCGATCCGCCGCCCCCGACGATGCCAAGCGAAAAACCAACCGCCGCACCCGACAAAAGCGCGGCAATCGTGTTGAGCGAACTCAACGTGCCGGCGCCGAAGCAGCGGCCTGCGCATCCAGGATCGGCTGGAACGGACCGAGCTGGTGCTGCTGCAAAGGAAAGCTGTCGGCGAAGGGAGGGAAAGGCGCATCGACAGGCTTGCGCGCACGATCGGGATAATCCGTATCCAGATGATCGCGATGCGGACGAGTTTGCCCGTTGACGTAGGCGGCGACGTCCCAGGCATCTTCGATCGAGAGCGTGGGCGCGTTATAATGCGTGCCAAACGGCATGTTGGCGCGGATGAAGCTTGCCGATGCGATCAGCCGATGCATGCCCGCGCCGTCATTGAAGCTGTCGGGCCCCCACAGCGGAGGATAGGCATAGCCTTTGGCGTCGCCCGGAACGCCATTGCGTTTGCCCTGCCCGTCCGGCTGGTGGCATGCGGCGCAGTTCGCCCGATAAACCAGAGCGCCATTCTTGGGATCGGCCGCGCGCGCGAGCAACGGCAGAGGCGGCGAGCCGCGGCCCTCGGGCGATTTGCCCACGGGCACCCCCGTGCTGAGAAACTGTGCATAGGCCACGAGCGCTTTCATCTCCTTGCCGCCTAAGGGAAGCGCGCGCCCGTTCATGCTGCGCTCCATGCAGCCCTCGATTCGCTCTTCCAGAGTGCGCACTTCGTTCTCGCGCGCGATGTAGAGCGGGAATAGCCCGTAAATCCCAACCATCGGAATGGCGAAGCTTTGCGTGCCGCTCTGCAGATGGCAGCTCTGGCAGGAAAGATTGTTGCCGGAATAGCGCATCGATCTGTCCGCCACTTCGGGCCCAATGACGGAATAGGTTTCGTTGAAAAGTTTGCGGCCGTAGAGCACGGTATCTTTCCATGCCCCCGCGGGCAGGCTTTCCGGATTGAGCTTTGCCGAAATCTCACCTGCCGGCCCTTGCGCGCTCAGCGCCAGCGCAATAACGACGATTGCGGTTCGATTCATTGTTGCCGCCCCGAAGAACCAATGCCTAACGCTAGAACGAATCGCGCTTAAATTCCACTTCGGGCTTGTACATTAGCTACCCCCCTTTTACCTTGCCGCCGCCGTTCACAGGGAGAGCAAAATGTTCAAAAGCATTCGTTTCGTCGCTACGCTGATTGCGCTGATGATCCCGGCCTATCTCGCCGGCGTGCACACAGCTTCGTCCCAGAACACGACGAAATTGCACAAAATGGTCATCCAGGTGTCGCGAGACGACACTGAGGGAATGAATCTCGCGCTTGGCAATGCCATGAACGCCAAGGCGCTCTACGACAAGCGCGGCGAGCAATTCCAGGTCGAGATCGTCGCCTATGGACCGGGCATCACCATGTTCCGTTCCGACAACTCACCAGTGAAGGACAGGCTCATAGCAGCGCAAAAGGCGATCCCAGGGATCGTCTACAGCATGTGCGGCAATGCCAAAGCCGCGGCGGAAAAGCGCGAGGGCCACGAGATCATTCCCCTTCCGGGCGTGGGCGTCGTGCCCGCCGGCGTCGTGCGCGTGGCCGAATTGGAAGAGCAAGGCTACGTCTACATCCGCCCGTGAACGCTTCACGAAAGGCGAGGCTATGGTTGACCTGCAACATTCGACGCCCGGCGCGCTCTGGCCGGAGGCAATCAGAGAGCATTGGAAGGTTTTCCTGATTGAGGGAATTGTACTGATGCTGCTCGGCGCGGCGGCAATTCTAGTTCCCGTGCTGGCGAGTCTGGCGGTTGCCATATTCCTCGGCTGGCTGTTCCTGATTGGCGGCATCGTCGGCGCGGTCACCACTTTGACCGCGCGACGGGCGCCGGGTTTCTGGTGGTCGCTGCTATCGGCCGTCATCACCATAATCGCGGGACTTCTGCTGATCGGTTGGCCCTTGGGCGGAGCAATCTCGCTAACTGTCGTGCTCGCCGCCTATTTGGTCGCTGACGGCATCGCCACGATGCTCTTTGCCTATGAGCACCGGCGCCATTTGTCCGGCCGCTGGGGTTGGCTGTTCTTCAACGGTATTATCGATCTGCTGCTGGCTGCAATTATCGTTTGGCTGCTGCCCTTGGCCGCGGTTTGGGCCTTGGGGCTTATCATCGGCATCGATTTCATTTTCGGCGGCGCCTCGCTCGCCGGCATGGCGGTCGCCGCGCGCCGCACGTGAGACGAATTTTGCAATTACTGCAAACCCTCTCGACCCCTGTTGGGGAGAGGGCGATTAGCCGAGGTGGCCCATCCGGCCGCTCTGGTAATCGGTGATAGCAGTGCGGATTTCCGCTTCGTTATTCATCACGAAAGGCCCGTAGCCGACGACCGGTTCGTCGATGGGCTCGCCGCTAAGGATCAGCAGGACAGCATCGCTATCGGCATCAACGCGGAAGGCTTCCCCACGGCGGTCGAGAATCGCCAGTTCCGCCGCGCCCACTGCCGCGCCACCATGAACTTTTACCGAACCCTTCAGCACGAACACCGCCGCATTGTGCCCATCCGGCACTTGAAACATGGAGCCATGGCCGCTCTTGAGCCGCACTTCCCAGAGATTCATTGGGGTGAAGGTCTCGGCCGGGCCTTTCGCGCCGGCGAATTCTCCGGCAATGACCCGCACGGTTCCGGCACTCTCGGCGAGCGCTACTTCGGGAATCTCGCGCGCGAGCAAGGTTTGATATTTCGGCGGCGTCATCTTCAATCGTGCAGGAAGATTCACCCAAAGCTGGATGGCTTCGAACGCGCCGCCCGTTTTGGTGTACTCCCTCGAATGCATTTCCTCGTGGACGACGCCCGAGCCCGCGGTCATCCATTGCACGTCGCCCGGTCCGATTTTGCCGCCACCGCCGCTGGAATCGCGATGCTCGACCTCTCCGCTATACAGGATGGTGACGGTCTCGAAGCCGCGATGAGGATGTTCTCCGACGCCGCGGCGTTTGTCTGCGGCGGGGAAATGGAACGGGCCGGCATAATCCATCAGGATAAACGGGCTCATTGCCGAGGCGTTGTCGTAGGAAAAAATCGTGCGCACCGGGAAGCCGTCGCCGACCCAATGTCCACGCGGCGCCTGCCGCACTTCGAGCACGTTCTTCATTTCGGCGAGGGGGGCAGTGGCGGATTTGTCTTTGACGGCAGTGCGCGATAGCGCCATGGCAGCTTCTCTCATGAGGTTCGCTGGCAATATGGGGTGGAAACAAGCACGAGATAAGGGGCAGTCAGTCCGGCTGGATGCGGCTTTCCTGCAGTTCCGTCAGGGCGACGCGTAAGCGTCCGCCGCTGCGATCGAGCAGCGCCTTGGCTTCCTCCAGCCGGCAGCCATGGAGCAGAAGCACGGCAAGCTTGACGCTGCCTTCCGCCCGAGCGAGCGCATTGCGCACCTCTTTCCCGCTACGGCCCGTCAAATGGATCAGCATGTTTTCGCTTCGTTTGGCGAGCTTCTTATTCGTCGCCTGGACATCTACCATCAGTCCTTCATAAACCCGGCCGAGCCGGATCATCAGCAAAGACGATAACAGGTTGAGCGTGATCCTTTGTGCCGTTCCGGCCTTCATCCGCGTCGAACCAGCGATGGGTTCGGAGCCCGTTTCGAGCAGAATCGGGTGATCGGATTCCTTGAGCAGCGGCGTCAGGCGATTATTGGCGATACCGACAGTCAGCGCGCCCGCGCGCGTTGCGCCGCGCAAACAGGCGAGCGTGAAGGGTGTTGTTCCACTTGCGGCTGCGGCAATCAGCACGTCAGCGGCCCCAACCTTGTGCTTCTTGATCAGCGCCAGCGCATGTTCGGTTTGATCTTCGGCGCCTTCAACCGCGTGGATCAGCGCTTCGGTTCCCCCCGCAATGAACAGCAGCAGGCGCTCCCGCGGCCAACTGAAGGTCGGCATCAGCTCCGCGCCATCCTGCACCGCGAGCCGTCCGGAAGTTCCTGCTCCGGCATAGATCAGTCGTCCGCCCTCCACCAGCCGCGCCTCCATGGCGTTGACGGCTTCTTCAATGGATGAGCGCGCGGCCCGAACGGCAGCGACGGCGGCGAATTGGCCCTCGATCATCGCGTCGAGGACGTCGGAGGGTTCCCACAGATCGATGCCGGTATAGCGGGGGCTGGGACGTTCGGTTTCTATCGCGGCACCTGGTACATAAGACGAACACGCAGGAAGCCGATTCGGCGTTCCTTACGTTCATTGTAAAGCGAAATGAGCGAGACACAGAAGCCCTCCGGCCACATGGCGGAAGAAATTCGCGAAGCGCCGGATGCGGTTCGGCGGCAGGAGCAGAATTTCGCCTCGCCTCTGGCGGAACTTATCCGCCGGTTGCGACGCAAGGAACCCCGCGTCGTGGTGACCTGCGCGCGCGGGAGTTCGGCCCATGCTGCGGCCTTTGCCAAACACGCAATCGAACGCCATCTGGGCATTCCCGTGGCGCCTGCGGCTCCCAGCATCGCCACCATCTATCACCGCGACCTGAAGCTGAAAGATCAACTTCTCCTGGCGATCTCGCAGTCGGGCCGCAGCGACGATCTCATCGAACAGACCCGATCGGCCAGACGCGCGGGAGCATTGACCGTTGCGCTCGTGAACGCCGGCGATAGCCCGCTGGCGCGCGAGAGCGACATCGTGCTGCCCATTTCTGCCGGGCCGGAACAGAGTATTGCCGCCACCAAAAGCTTCGTCGCGACGCTGTCTGGGCTCCTGCGGCTCGTCGCCGAATGGGCGGACGACGCGGAACTTAAGAGCGCGAATGTCCGGCTGCCGGAGCGGTTGGCAGCGGCGACCGTGCTCGATTGGAGCGCCTGTTTCGATGCGTTTTCGAAAGCGGAAAGTCTGATCACCATTGGCCGCGGATCGACCTTGGCGATTGCCCGGGAAGCCGCCCTGAAGCTGAAGGAGACGTGCAACCTCCATGCCGAGGGATATAGCGGCGCCGAATTCCAGCATGGTCCCATGGCGCTGATCTCGACCGGCTATCCGGTGCTGATCTTCGTGCCCGGCGATGCCGCGGCGGAGCCTGTCCGGGCGCTCACGGCCGATTTAAAGCGCAAACATGCCGCGGTGTTCAGCGTCGAGCCGGGGGCGGGCGAAGGACGCTTGCCGGCCCTTCCACACGATCAGCCCGAGAGCGATGCTGTATGCATGGTTCAGAGTTTCTATGCGGCGGCCGTCGAATTGGCGAAACTTAGGGGAATCGACCCGGACAGGCCGCGGCATTTGCAGAAGGTTACACGCACGCGATGAAGGCCGACCGATATGCGGTGGTCGCGGACAGCGTCTTTGACGGATTGGCCGTCAAGGAGAATTGCGCGGTGCTGGTCGAGAACGGCCGTATCGCCGGCCTCATCCCGCGCCGCGGCCTTGCCGGGGATATTCCCGTGCAGGCCTTGCCGAAGGGCGCCTGGCTTGCGCCGGGATTTATCGACGTGCAGGTCAACGGCGGCGGGGATGTCTTGTTCAACGACGATCCTTCTCCGGACGGAATCGCAACCATTGCCGTAGCGCACCGGCGTTTCGGCACCACGGCGCTGCTGCCCACCCTCATCACGGACAGCGACGCAAAGATGCGGGTCGCGCGCGACGCCATCGAAGCTGCCATGGCAAAGGAACCAGGCGTGCTGGGCATCCATTTCGAGGGGCCGTTTTTGTCCCCGGAAAAACCCGGCGTGCATGATCGGGACATCATACGCCCGCCCGATTTCTGGCATCGCGAATTGCTGACCGGATTTCCGGGCGCCGTCACGCTCGTCACGCTCGCGCCGGAATGTGTGCCGGAGGGCTTCATCCGCTCGCTCGCCGAGACAGGCGTTCGCGTCTCGCTTGGCCATTCCATGGCAACTTACGAGCAAACCAGGCAGGCTATTGCGGACGGACTGACCGGCTTCACGCATCTTTTCAATGCGATGCGCCCGTTGAGCGCGCGCGACCCAGGTCCGATTGCGGCCGCGCTGGAAACGCCCGGCTGCTGGTACGGATTGATAGCAGACGGCTTTCATGTCGCGTGGCCGGTGTTGCGGCTCGCATTGCGCGGCGCCGGTACGCCGATGCTGGTCACCGATGCAATGCCTTGCGTGGGCGGCAAGAAAGGCTCGTTCAGGCTCCATGGCCAAGAGATATTCGTCGAGGGCGAGCGCTGCACGACCAAAGACGGCAAGCTCGCCGGCTCGGCAATCTCGATGGCAAGCGCGGTGCGCAATTGCGTGAATCTCCTGGGCGTGCCGCTTCCCGAGGCCTTACGCTTTGCCTCGCGTACGCCGGCGGAATTCTTGGGCCTCGGTGACCGGCTGGGCCGCGTCGCGCCCGGTTACCGCGCGGATATGGTGGCGTTCGATGCGAATGATTTGCGCATTTTCGGGACGTGGGTCGCGGGCGACTACAGAGCAAGTTAGGCCTCCGCCGGAATCGGTAATGAAAAAATGCCTGTTTTGCGCAAAACAGTTTGGCGACGGAGTAACCGTGAGAAATTTGTTTTGCAAAATGGACCTTTTGCACCAGCCGTAGCGTGCCCTCCTTTCCGCCACACCCATATCGCGGCACCCATCTCCATCCAGGGGATGCGCGAGCAAGTGTTTTGCGCAAAACAGATGTTTGGCGACCGCCAAAAAAATTGCGGCTGGAACGACTGCCGCTCCGAGCGACCAATCCGCCACGCTGTTGGGCGAAGCCATGCCGAAAAACGGGCCGTTGAAGTGATACAAGTGATACTCCGTTGGGTTTGCTGATGTTTTCCGATTGGCAAGTGATACTAAGTATCGGTTCATGCGACACCGGTTGCATAACCGCGCGCCAGTCCGTTCGGGACCTGCCGTAATTCGCGAAGCAACGTTTTGCGCAAAACACTTTGGGAAGGCCGTTGCCAAGCTCTGAGGCAGCGGATTTTTTGCCCTGAAATTGCTTGCGCCCGGCAGCTTCGTCAGCTCCGGGCGCAATTTCAATCATTGCTGAAACACCTACTTCCATCCCCGGGGATGCACAAGGAAGTGTTTTGCGCAAAACAGATGGGTGTTTTGCGCAAAACACGGCTGGCGCAATAATGGCGTCGTCTAAAGCGCGGCGATTTCGGCCAAGAGGGCGTCGCCGATCTGCAACCCTTCGGCTTGTGCCCTTCGGCGCGCGGCGAGCCGGCGAGTGCCGGGAAGCCTTGCGCCCGGCTGTTCTTCAATCGCTTGTGCGAGCATTGCAAAACGCGGCAGCGCATCTCCGAACGCGGATGCATCGATGGCAATGATCAACTGCCCGGTTCCAGGGGGCGGGCCTTCGGCATCAAGGAAGGAGGAAGCTTGAAACGCAAAATTTCCGCCGGTCAGGCCGGCAGCCAAGAGCTCGACCATAAGCGCGAGCGCCGTGCCTTTCGCATCGCCGAGCGGCACCATGGTTCCGGCTAACGCGGCCTTGGCATCCGTGGTCGGATTGCCGTTTTTGTCCAGCGCCCAACCTTCCGGAATCGGCTCACCTTTCCGGAGCGCATTGAGGATATTTCCGCGGGCCACTTTCGAGAGCGAGAGATCGACGATAATCGGCGCATGGCTTGGCAGCGGGCAGGCAAAAGCGATGGGATCGGTGCCGAAGACCGCGCGATTGCCGCCCCAGGGCGCCATGGCGGCCGGAGCATTCGCGAACATCAGGGCAACCATGCCTGCTTCCGCCAATCGCTCGACCGCGTGACCCGCAACGCCGCAATGATGGGAGCGCCGGATAGCGGCCGCGGCGATGCCATGCTCGCGGGCGAGACCGGGCAAACCTTCAACGGCTCGATTCAGCGCGGGATAGGAGAAGCCATTCTTAGCGTCGATGGCGATCAGCGCCGGCCGGGGACGTTCAAGCGATGGCGTCGCGAAGCCATCCACTTTTCCGGCTTTGACCTGGGCGGCATAAATCGGGAGACGCAGCAAACCATGGCTCTTCAAACCATCGGCTTCGGCTAGCACGAGAGCTTTTGCAACCGGCACTGCGTTTTCCGCGCTGGTGCGGCAGCGCCGGAGCGCTCCGGCGACAAGCTCTTCCGCCTCGGGCAGGGAGAACGCGGGCATTCTCTGTCAGGCGCTGGGATAAAGCTTGGTCAGCACAAATTCGCGATGACCCAGCGCTTCGGCCGCCGTCAGCCGTCCGTTTGCCGTCCGCTGGATCATTTCAATCAGCATATCGCCCGACTGAGGAATGGTGATTTCGCGGCGGATAACGCCGGACACGTCCAGGTCGACATGTTCGGCCATGGTGCGCGCGGTCTTCGGATTGCCGGTGATCTTGATCACGGGAAGAATGGGATTGCCGATGATGTTCCCCTGCCCGGTCGGAAAACAATGCACCACGTAACCCGCAGCGGCCATGAGGGTCACGCACTCCGCGGCGGCCGACGAGGTGTCCATGAAATAGAGGCCAGGCCCTTTGCCCGGTGCCTCGGCGGGCTTAAGAACGTCTATATAGCGGCACTCGCGTCCGATCTTCTCGAGATTGCCCAAGGCTTTTTCTTCGATCGTCGTAAGCCCGCCGGCGATATTGCCTTTGGTCGGCTGGGATTCGGAAAGATCATTGGTCTTGTGCGCCTGAATGACATTGTTCTCGTACGCCTGCCAGACGCGGAACCATTTCTCACCCACTTCGGGACTCACTGCGCGCGCCTTCGCAAGCTGCTCCGCGCCGGTGATTTCGGTGGTCTCGCCGAACACGCCGTAGATGCCTTGCGGAACAAGTTTGTCGTACATGTTGCCGACGGCGGGACAGGATGCGAGACCGGTCGTGGTGTCACTCTCGCCGCATTTCGACGAAACCCAAAGTTCGGAGAGATCGCATTCCTCGCGCGTGCGTTCCGATGCCCATTGCAGAAATTCTTTGGCGACACGCGAGGCTTTGGCGACAGTCATGATATCGCCGGTACCCTCGATGCCGAAACCTTCGACCGGCTTGCCTGTCTTCTTGATGCCGTCAACGACCCGTTTGGTCCAACCCTCTTCGATGCCGATCACTACGACGGCGGCGACATTGGGATTGGCGCCGGTGCCGATCAAAGTCCGGAAGAACAGCTCCAGATCTTCGCCGAATTGCAGCCGGCCATAGGCATGAGGTATCGCCATCGTGCCTTTAATGTTGTTGGCGACCGCTTCGCAGGCGGAATTGGAGAGATCGTCCAAGGGCAGAATGACGACGTGGTTGCGCACGCCGATGCGGCCGTTTTCCCGTCGCCAAGCACGGAATTTGCCGTTTCGCGCCATGCTCACCACCGTTTGGTTTTCAGATTATGCACGTGGACATGCTCGCCCTTGGCGATGTCCGCGACCGCTTTGCCGATATCGTGGCCGTATTTCCACACCGTATCGCCGTTTTTGATATCGCTGAGCGCAATCTTGTGCCCGATCGGAACGTCCATTCCGGCTCTCAAGTGAAAAGCCGAATTGTCCGCCGTGACCACGCACAGCATTTCGGTCCCGGCTTTCAGCCCCTCGACGACGACAACCCCAACTGTGTCCTTCTTGTTGTGAACCAAGAGATGCGGGGCTTCCATGCCACCTCCGAGCGTAATAACGATCGGTCTTCTTAAGACATCGGGACAGCGAGTCAATCGCGGCCAGACTGACGCATATCGAGGCGCCGCGCGCCCATGTGAGGGAAGCCGTGGGCGTTCGCGTATATCGATTGATCGTTTCTCGGGGGGCGAGATTTTGCACAGGACATGGCGCAGACGGGGGTTGGGCGGCCGCCTCCGGATCGCCTTGTATTGTTCGGCCTGCGCGGCGGCGATGGCCTCGCCTCTCCATGCCCAAAACCAACCGGCCCAAGCTGCCCCGGCGCAGCCGCCGATTGTCGTCGAAGCTCCGCCGCCTGCGGGGCAGGTGCCCGAGCAAGTGACCGTGACCGCCGAACGGACGCAATTGCTCGGCGTCGCAACCACCTCCAGCCAGGGCGAAGTCGTGCAACAGGAGTTGCAGCTGACCCCGGCCTATCGCGCCGGGCAATTGCTGGAAACCGTGCCGGGTCTGGTGGTCACGGCCCATAGCGGCGAGGGCAAGGCCAACCAATATCTGCTTCGAGGGTTCAATCTCGATCACGGCACAGACCTTGCGACATTCATCGACGGCATGCCGGCCAACATGCCGACGCACGCGCACGGCCAAGGCTACACCGATCTGAATTTCCTCATTCCCGAACTGGTGCAGAGCGTGCAATTCACCAAGGGTCCCTATTTCGCCGAAGAGGGCGATTTCGCCTCGGTCGGCTCGGACCACATCGGCATCCTCGATACAATCGATAATCAAGTCACGGCGACGGGCGGCACGCTCGGCTATCAGCGGCTCTTCGGCGCCGGCTCGCGCGACATTGGAAATGCAACAGTGCTCGGCGCGCTGGAACTTTTGCACTATGACGGGCCATGGACCCATTCCGACGATCAGCGGAAGATCAACGCCGTCCTGCGCTATGACCGAGGCGATGCGGGCAACGGCTATTCGGTTACAGCGATGTATTATCGCAGCCTATGGAATGCCACCACTGACCAGCCGGTGCGCGCGATTGATCAAGGCCTGATCAATCGCTTCGGCACGCTTGATCCCAGCGATGGCGGTCAAGCACAACGCATGAGCCTATCGGGCCAGTACCGCGTCGACATCGGTCAAGCACATCTGAACGCGAATGCTTACGCCGTCTACAATCGCCTCACGCTGTGGAACGATTTCACGCATTTTCTTTTCGACGCGGTGAACGGCGACCAGGAAGCTCAGAATGAGAACCGTGCCGTTTTAGGCGGCGCCGCAGATTACGAGGTTTCGGGAAAAATCTTCGGCTTCGACAACGATATCCTCGCGGGAATTCAGACGCGCTACGACGACAATCACGTCAGGCGCGATGCAACCAAAGACCGGCAATTTCTTTCGACCACCGAAGACGATCGGGTTCAATTGTTGAGTCTCGCCGGTTACGCGCAGCTGACGACGCATTGGACCGATTGGATGCGCACGGTGCTCGGCATTCGCGACGACTATCAGACCGCGACAGATCGGGGCACGAACGCAGGCGATGTCTCGGCGTCGTTATTTCAACCGAAGGGCAGCTTGATTTTATCGCCGCTGGCGAACACGGAGTTTTATATCAGTGCCGGACGCGGCTTTCACAGCGACGATGTTCGCGGCGTAACCCAGGCCGAGCAGAAGGGCGTTTCGGGCGCGCCGCTGCTTGCGCCCTCGACCGGCGAAGAGATCGGCGTGCGCAGCACAGTCCTGCCCAACCTGACGGCGACGCTTACTGTTTTCCAGATCGATTTCCGGTCCGAAACCACTTACGACGCGGATGTGGGCCAGGACAGCCCCGGTCCGCCCAGCCGCCGCACCGGCGTGGAATTCAATACGACCTATCAACCGTTCGACTGGCTGGAATTCTACACCAGCATCGCCGCAAGCCACGCCCGCTACACCGAGCCTTTCGACGACGGCACCGGCCATATTGGCAAATACATTCCCAACGCGCCCAGGATTATCGGCTCCGTCGCGGCCTATCTGCGGAATTTGGGTCCGTGGTCGGGCGGAATTGAATATCGCTACCTTGGCGCGTTTCCGCTCACGCCGGACGATGCGGTAACCGGAAAGGGCTACGGGGAAGTGAACGTCGAGGGCAATTATGTTTTTGACGACGGTTGGAAGATCGGTTTGGGGATTTACAATTTGTTCGACGTCCGTGCCAACTCTGCCGAGTTCTGGTACATTGATCGCCTTCCCGGCGAACCCGCAGGCGGCGTTGCCGATTTGCACATCCATCCGCTGGAACCGCTGGCGTTCCGCGTGAGCTTGGGCAAAACTTTCTAAACCAGTGCCTTGTCAGTGACGGTCAACCGAAGCGCTGCTGTCGCGTTATCTCGGAATGAAGATTTGGCCGGCCCCAGACCACAGCACGGCTGTTCCCGCGCGAGAACCCGCAGGAATCGCGGGATTTGTCGCGTTCGCCCGCCGGATATTCGTGCACGCCGCGACCGAATTCGTGAACGACAATATCCCAACCGTCGCCGCGGGAGCCACGTTCTACATTCTTCTTGCCGTATTGCCCGCGATCGCAGCGTTCGTGTCACTATATGGGCTGTTCGCCGACGTTCACACCGCGAGCAAGTATCTCTCCTACCTGAGGGGATTTTTACCGGCGGATGTGCTGCGCTTCGTTGGCGATGAAATGATCCGCCTCACCACAACGCACCCGTCGAAATTGAGCGGCGCATTTGTGCTGAGCTTGTTGGTTTCCATCTGGAGTGCCAATGCGGGCGTGTCGGCGCTGCTGGCCGGGCTCAACGCGGCCTACGAACAGCAGGAGACTCGCGGCGTCATCAGGACGCAAGTGATTTCGCTCGTGCTCACCATCGCTGCGCTAATCGTCGCGGTGGCCGCGATTTTTCTGTTGGTCGCGATACCGTACTTGCAGGCTTCGTTGGGGCTGGCGAGCTTGCACGTATTAGGATTTCTTCGCTGGCCGCTGACTTTCCTTGGGACGGTTGGGATACTTGCCGCGGTCTATGAGTACGGAGCCAATCGCAGGCGGCGGGAAAACCGCCGGGTCCTGCCGGGTGCGTTGCTCGCCAGCACCGTCTGGCTTCTCGTTGCCTGGGGTTTTTCCCTGTATTTGAAAGATTTTGCCAATTACGGCCGGACCTATGGCTCGCTGGCCACCATGATGGGATTTCTCATGTGGGTGTGGCTCGGCCTGATGGTCATTCTGTTCGGCGCCGAGCTGAACTGCGAATTGGAACGGGTGGGATAGTTTTCCGTCCTGATGGGCCTGAAGGCCTGTTCATCTTCTCACAAACCATGATAGCTCCCACGCGAAGAAGGAGAAGCCGTGTCCGCGCCTGCAACCGCTCCCCAAGTCAAGCTCACTTTGCCGGACGGCAAAGTGTTGAGCTTTGCGCGCGGCGTCACGGGCGCGGAGGTGGCCTCGGCTATCGGGCCCGGGCTGGCCAAAGCGGCGCTTGCGGTCGAATTGGACGGCAAGGAGTGGGACCTATTCCGGCCGATCGAACGGGACGCAAAGCTTCGCGTCATCACCCGCAAAGACAATGAAGCACTCGAGCTCATCCGCCACGACGCAGCTCATGTCCTTGCCATGGCGGTGCAGGATCTCTTCCCCGGCACGCAAGTGACGATCGGGCCCGCGATCGAAGACGGCTTCTATTACGATTTTGCCCGGGACGAGCCGTTCACGCCGGACGACCTGCCCAAGATCGAAGCGAAGATGCACGAGATCGTGTCGCGGGATTTGCCCACCCGGCGCACCGTATGGCCGCGCGAGGAGGCGATCCGCCATTTCGAAGAGATCGGCGAGCACTACAAAGCGGAGTTGATTCGCGATCTTCCGCCGGCCGAGGAAATCACGGTCTATTACCATGGCGACTGGCACGATCTGTGCCGCGGGCCGCATTTTGCTTCCACCGGAAAGATCGGCCATGGCTTCAAGCTGACCAAGATCGCCGGCGCCTATTGGCGCGGCGATGCCAGGAATCCCCAGCTGCAGCGCATTTACGGTACCGCGTGGCGGGACGAAAAGGAGCTGGAAGCCTACGTCAAGCGTCTCGAAGAGGCCGAGAAGCGCGATCACCGCAAGCTCGGACGAGAGATGGACCTGTTTCACGTGCAGGAAGAAGCCGTGGGCCAGGTGTTCTGGCATCCCAAGGGCTTCACTCTCTACCACCTGCTTGAAGACTATGTCCGCCGGAAGCTCGTAAAATCCGGCTACGAGGAAGTGAAGACGCCGCTGCTGATCGATCGCAAGCTTTGGGAGATGTCAGGCCATTGGGAAAACTACCGGCAGCATATGTTCGTGGCGGAAGTCGAGGACGAAGAAAAGACGCTCGCCGTAAAGCCCATGAATTGTCCGGGCCACGTGCAAATTTTCAAGCAAGGCACCAAATCCTATCGCGAACTACCCCTGCGCCTGGCCGAGTTCGGCTCCTGCCATCGCTACGAACCGTCCGGCGCTCTGCACGGAATCATGCGCGTGCGCGCCTTCACTCAGGACGATGCGCATATTTTCTGTACTCATGAGCAAATCACCGATGAGACGATCGCGTTTTGCAAATTGCTGATGGAAATCTATCGCGATCTCGGATTCGAAGATGTGCATGTCAAGTTGGCGACACGGCCCGACAATCGCATTGGCGGCGATGGGGTTTGGGATCTCGCCGAACGGGCGCTCGAAACGGCGACCAAGGCGGCCTGTTTGAATTACAGCATCAATCCCGGCGAAGGCGCATTCTATGGGCCCAAGCTGGAGTTCGTCCTGAAGGATTCCATCGGCCGCGAGTGGCAGTGCGGCACGCTGCAGGTCGACTTCAACACGGCCGAGCGGCTTGGCGCATCCTATGTCGCAGAGGATGGGGCGAAACACGCTCCCGTCATGCTGCATCGGGCGATCCTCGGTTCGATGGAACGATTTATCGGCGTTCTGATCGAACACTACGCAGGCAAGTTTCCGCTTTGGCTTGCGCCGGTTCAAGCGGTGGTCGCAACGGTGGTGTCGGATGCCGATTCTTATGCAAACGAAGCGGTGGAAGCTCTCAAGGCGGCGGGCATCAGGGCCGAAAGCGACCTTCGTAACGAAAAAATCAACTACAAGGTGCGCGAACACTCTCTGGCCAAAGTGCCATATTTGCTGGTCGCCGGCCGCAGGGAAGCGGAAAATCGTACATTAACGGTGCGGAAATTGGGAATGGAGGCGCAAGAAAACCTTGCGTTAAGCGCCGCCGTTCATATGCTTAAGGAGGAAGCGGCGCCGCCGGACTTGAAGTGAGTGAGACCCGGCAAACCTGCTTCGCGTTCACGCGTAAGGAGCCAAACCGGCCCCGGACGCTTTTGCCAAGGAGGGACCCCGCGCAAATCCCCTGGAAACCTGTCGCGGCTTCCCTTCCCGCGGCCAATAGCGTCGGGCCTTTTGAAGGGAGACAGTCATAATCAGGAAATCTGCCCAACAGACGCCGCCGTCCAAAGACGGTCCGCGCGTCAATGAAGAGATTACCTCGCGCACCATCCTTCTCATCGGTGCGGAGGGCGAAAAAATGGGCCCGGTCGGGCTCGATGATGCCCTCGCAATGGCAGAGGAAAAAGGCTTCGATCTCGTCGAAGTCTCGCCCCAGGCGAAACCACCCGTGGTCAAGATGATGGACTACGGGAAATACAAATACGAACAGCAGAAAAAGGCCGCCGAAGCGCGCAAGCGCCAGAAGGTCATCGAGATCAAAGAGATCAAGATGCGCCCGACGATCGACGACCATGACTACGATGTGAAGATGCGATCGATGAAGCGGTTCTTTGACGAAGGCGACAAGGTCAAAGTCACCTTGCGCTTCCGGGGCCGCGAAATGGCGCACCAGCATCTCGGCATGGAGCTGCTCAATCGTATCCAGAAGGAAACCGACGGTTTTGCCAAAATCGAACAATATCCAAAGCTCGAAGGCCGCCAGATGATGATGGTGCTTGCCCCGCGTTAAGCGGAAAATTCAACCAGGCAGCGCTGCAGCATTTCGGGATCGACGTTGCCGCCGGATAGCACCACGGCAACCGTTTGTCCGCGCGCGTCGTATGCACCCGATAAAAGCGCAGCCAGTCCCGCCGCGCCGCCCGGCTCGACGACGAGCTTGAGCTCGATCGCGGCAAAGCCGACCGCGCGAGCGAGCGCAGCATCGCTGATTGCTACGCCGCCAGCCGCGCAGGATTGCAAAAGCGCAAACGGGATGATCCCGGGAGCGGGCGACATCAGCGCGTCGGCAATGGTCTCGCGGGTTCCGGCTGCGGCGATCCTCTTTCCGCGTTCGAGCGAAAGCCGCGCGCCGTCATAGCCTTCGGGCTCGACGGCGAACACCCGTGTCCCCGGGCTCGCTCCGCTTAAACCCAAGGCGATTCCCGAAGCCAGCCCTCCGCCGCTGCATGGCACGAGGACGGCATCGAGCTTAAGCCCGATGGCCACGGCTTGCGCTGCGAGTTCAATGCCGATCGTCCCCTGACCGGAGACAATCTGCGCATCGTCAAAGGAGGGTACGACGACTGCGCCGTTCTCTTTCGCGATTCGCGCGGCGATCTCCTCGCGGTTCTCCCGCTTCCGGTCATAGGGGACAATCGACGCGCCCAGCGCGCGCGCGCTGTCCGCCTTTATTTTAGGCGCATCGGCCGGCATCACGATGGTCGCGGGGATTCCGAGCAGCGCGGCGGCGGCGGCGATCCCTTGAGCATGATTGCCGGAGGAAAACGCCACGACACCGCGCCGGCGCTCTGCCGCGGCTAATTGCACCAGCCGATTGTAGGCGCCGCGGAATTTGAATGATCCCGTGCGCTGCAGCGTCTCCAGCTTGAGCAGGATCGGGCTCCCGAACCGGTCCGAGAGAACCGGGCTTGGAACCAGAGGCGTCATGACCGCGATGCCCTTGAGGCGTTCGGCGGCCGCCTGAATATCGGAAAAATCCGGAAGAGATCGCGCAGGCTCGTTCATCTCCACATTCCAGTACCGGGAGTGATTATTGGCTGATATGGATTTCGTCTCATTCACGGTCCGTTATTGGCAGAGCGCAGATATTATCGTCATTGCGAGGCGAAGCCGAAGCAATCCAATATTGTCCCTTTCGCTGGATTGCTTCGCCCTTCGGGCTCGCAATGACGGCCCGAGGGACTCCACTTTGCCCATCTTCCGGCAAAACGAGTAAATGGAACATCGATGTCCACCTATTCCATTGCCCAGGACGAAATACGCGACCGGCCGTTGCTGGGGATTGCCTGCAAGATTGCGGCAACCTTATTGTTTGCGGTCATGTTCGCGGCGATCCGATGGCTCGGGCCGTTTTTTCCGATCGGCGAAATCGTCTTCTTCCGCAGCGTCCTCGGCGCCGTCGTGGTGGTGATTGCCGCGCTCGCCACCGGCGGGCCGTCTCTGCTTGCGACCCGGAGAATCGACAGCCACGCGATCCGGTCCATTGCCGGCACCATCGCCATGTTCTGCAATTTTGCGGCCTACACTCTATTGCCGCTCGCTGACGCCACCGCCATCAGTTTCGCCGCTCCGCTCTTTGTCGTGATGCTTGCCGCAACATTGCTGTCGGAGCGGGTGCATATTTATCGCTGGAGCGCCGTCGTGGCCGGATTCGTGGGCGTCATCATTGTCGCGGGCCCGGAAGCGAACATCGCACGGAGCGCATTTTATGGTGCGTTGTTCGCTCTTTCCGGGGCCGGGTTGACGGCGGTCGCGATGATATTTCTGCGCCGCATGAGCGTGCATGAACATTCGATCACCATTGCGTTTTATTTCATGCTGACGAGCGCCGCGGTGAGTCTCCTGACCATCCCATTTGGCTGGAACCGGCCGACTATCTATGAAATCCTGATTCTCATCCTCACCGGGCTCGCGGGCGGCGCCGGTCAACTATTCCTGAGTTTTTCCTATCGCTACAGTGAGGCTTCGGTCCTCGCGCCATTCGATTATGCGGCGATGATCTGGGCGGTGATATTGGGCTATTTCCTGTTCGGCGAGTTGCCGCTGCCGCAGGTTTGGTTCGGCGGTGCGATCATCATTGTTGCCGGACTGCTGATTTTCTGGCGGGAGCGTCGGCTCAGCCGGGACATCATGGGTGGAGTGCCGCGCGAAGAATATCGTCGATAAGGGCGGCATAGGGCATCGGGGCTTGCTCGCAGGCGGCGACGAAGCCTGCCTGGGTCTCCAGGCAGGGATTGGGGTTGATTTCAAGGATGAAAGGCTGTCCTTCGCCATCGACGCGGAAATCGACCCGCGCATAACCGGTAAGCCCGAACAGGTTCCAACATTCCTTCGAGAGATTCTCCAGCATCCGGTGCAAATCAGGATCGCGCTCGCGCCAGTCGAACACGCGCGCGGTGTCGCGATATTCCGATGCTGCCTCGTCCCATTTCGCCGCGTAGCCGATGATTCGCGGCCGATTTTCATTCCATCGTTCGAACGTCATCTCAGCGATGGGAAGCATAAAAGGCGCGCCGTTTTTCTCGACGAGCGCGACATTGAATTCACGGCCTTCGACGTAACGCTCTGCGAACCAGCGGCCGCCAAAGCGGGCAGCGGAGGCCTGCGCGCGCGCGACCACCGCTTCGCGCCCCTGGACCACCGCACCATCGTCGAGGCCAAGAGATGCGTCCTCGCTTACCGATTTCACGATCCATCGCTCTTCACCAATGGCCTGCCAATGGGGCGGCTCGGCCCAAGGGGGCGTCGGCAGCCCGGCGCCCGCCAATAGGCGCTTGGCGAGCAGCTTGTCGCCGCAGGTGGCCATCACGGCAGCGCCCGCACCGGTGAACGAAACGCCCAATTGGCCCAGCATGGCCGCGGCAAGCGGCGCGTATACGCCTCGACCCCATACGGTCTCTACCAGGTTGAACACCAAGTCCGGACGCTCTTGCGCGATCACCGCCTCCAGCACCGAGAGTTCCGGCCGAAAGGCGCTACGGGACGCTGCATGACCCAGCTCCCGAAGCGCGGCTTCGACGACCGCGGCTTGCAGCAGCGTGTCCTGCTCATCAGGAGGAGCGTCGGGCGGCACATCGGAGTGAAGGACAAGCACGCGCATAGGCGGACAGTAACAGACGTGCTGCTTCTGTCACGCCGCGGCGCGAACCGCCAATTCGGGATGCCGTCTTAGGAACGAATCCATGATGAGCCCGATCAGGTCCTGGTAACCGAGGCCCTTATACGCGGCGAGGAAGCAAAGATCGGAATGCTCCGGATTGAGGCCTGCCAACGGATTGACTTCAACGAATTGCGGGCGTCCTGCGGCATCGTTGCGGACGTCGATCCGGCCGCCGTCACGGCAGCGCAAAGCTCGCCAGGCTTGCAAAGCGATTTCGGCGGCGGCCTCGGCGTACTTGTCGGTAACCAGCCGATAGCGGATGTTCTCGTCGCAGCGTTCCTTGTTTTCGTAGCCGTAATCGGCGCCTTGCGCTTTTTCGGTCGGGGCGATTTCGAGCACGCCCAAGACGCGTGAATCTTCGGCGGTCCCGGTGATGCCAACGGTGAATTCGCGTCCCGGCAGATAAGCCTCGGCGAGCACCGGCTGGCGGAAACGGGCGAGCAATTGCGTCGCTACAGCATACAGATCGGCCGCGTTGGTCACGCGCGAGCGCGGGTTGACGCCCTTGCCCGACCCTTCCGCGAGCGGCTTAAGAAACAGCGGATAGGGCAGATCGATTGCGGCGATATCGGAGACGCGCTCGATGACCGCAAACGGAGCGGTCGGCACGCCCAAGGAGGCGACAATCCGCTTGGCCCACGCCTTGTCGAGTGCGACGGCGAGCGTCAGCGCATCGGAAAAGACGTAGGGCACGCTGAAGGCTTCCAGCAAAGCCGGGACCTGCGCTTCCCGTGCATAGCCGGCAATCCCTTCGCAGATGTTGAAGACGGCATCCCAGCGCTCGCCGGCGGCGAGCTGTGCCGCAAGCGAGCGGATATTGCCGATCCGCTCCGGCTCGTGACCAAGGCCGGTGAGCGCCTGGCAGATCGACGCAATGGTGATTTCCGCGTCGAATTCGGCGCTGTCTTCCTCGCTCATACCCGTGGCGAGGTAATCGGCCCTTAAGTCGTAGGTGACGCCTATACGCATCATGGTCCCATTGAATGGCAACCGCTCGCTCGCAACGCGGACGTGTCAAGGCTCCCGCAATTCAAGCAAGCGCCGTCCTATTCTGCCGCGACCCCCACCGGTTTGTCGCGGCCGATCGCACCGCCCGGATCGGGATAGCGGTAGACCTTGCCTTCAAAGTTGCGGATGAGGAGATCGTCGCCGTCCCGCCCCACCACCGAGTCCGGCGCCATCAGGATCTTGCCGCCGCCCCCCGGCGCGTCGATCACGAACATCGGCGTTGCATAACCCGTAGTGTGGCCGCGCAGCGCCCGAATGATATTCAGTCCGGTTTCCACCGAAGTGCGGAAATGGCCCGAACCTTTTATGGGGTCGCACTGATAAAGATAATAAGGCTTCACCCGGCGCGCCAACAGCCCGTGCATCAAAGGTGTCATCACGGCCG
>Ga0307477_10000500_pt1 | contig 42809 bp, 42 predicted proteins | sample atmos_gasesECM2C_FD_203316 | JGI IMG/M metagenome (GOLD analysis project Ga0307477, IMG submission 203316) | Hardwood forest soil microbial communities from Morgan-Monroe State Forest, Indiana, United States - atmos_gasesECM2C_515 | ecosystem: Environmental > Terrestrial > Soil > Temperate... | reverse complement strand
GAACGCCTGCAGCAGCGGGGCATTCTCGGTCGCGGCGCGCAGCGTCGCGCCTAGCCGGGTGCGCTCGATCACGAACCAGGTGCCGAAGCAGATCACCACTGAGGCGAGAATCACCCAGGCGCGATACCGCGGCAGGAACATGAACCCCAGATCGAGTGCGCCGGCGAGCGCCGGCGGCACCGGGTAGGACTGTCCGGTGGCGCCGAACACCTGGTGAAGTGAGCCTTCGACGATCAGCGCCAGCCCGAAGGTGAGCAGCAGCCCGTACAGCGGATCGAGACCGTAGAGACGGCGCAGCAGCAGCCGCTCGACCACCACCCCGAGGAGTCCGACCGCGAGCGGCGCGGCGATCAGCGCCACCCAGTAGTTGATCCCGAGATACTGCAGGCCGAGGAGAGCGGCGAACGCCCCGAGGGTGTAGAAGGCGCCGTGCGCGAAGTTCACGATGCCCATCAAGCCGAAGATCACCGCCAGGCCGAGGCTCAGCATGGCGTAGAACGAGCCGTTGACGAGCCCGAGTGTCAGCTGCCCGAGCAGCACCGCAACCGGCAGGCCGAAGATCTGGCTCACGCCGGGAGCCTGCGACCGGCAGCGCGCACGCGCCGGCCACGCAGTCCCCCGGGCGTGACACCCGGGCGTTCGCGCATGACTACTTCTTCGGCGCGAGCGGGCAGAGCCCGGTGATCGGGCCGAAGGCCTCCTCGCCGCTCATTTTCTTGATGACCTTGTAGTAGTCCCAGGGATACTTTGACTCTTGCGGCGATTTGACCTGCATGACGAACATGTCGTGGACCATGACGCCGTCGGCGCGGATGTAACCGCCCTGGGCGAACATGTCGTTGATCTTCACGCGCTTGAGCTCCGCCATGACCTGATCCGCATCCGTGCTGCCCACCGCCTTGACCGCTTTGAGGTAGGTCGTGGTGGCCGAATAGATGCCGGCATGGTCCATGGTGGGCTGCCGGTTCATCTTCGCGAAGAAGCGCTTGGCGAAGGCACGCGTGTCGGGATTCAGATCCCAGTACCAGCCGGTGGTGAGAACCAGACCCTGCGCGGTCTTGAGGCCGAGGCTGTGGATGTCGGTGAGGAAAACCAGCAATGCCGCCGGTTTCATCGTCTTGGTGATGCCGAATTCGTTGGCGGCCTTGAGCGAATTGCTGAAGTCGGTACCCGCGTTCGAAAGTCCCAGCACCTGGGCACCAGAGGCCTGCGCCTGCAGCAGGAACGAGGAGAAATCCGCCGCGCCGAGCGGCACACGTACGGCGCCGAGGTTCTTGCCACCTCGCGCCTCGACGACTTTGGAGGCAGCCGTCTGCAGCTGCGTACCAAAAGCGTAATCCGCGGTCAGGTAGAACCAGGTCTTGCCGCCGCTGTTGACGATCGCGGTCGCCGTGCCGTTGGCAAGCGCGGTGGTGTCGTAGACGTAGTGGACCGAGTAGGCCGTGCAATCCTCGTTGGTGAGCGAGGCGCCGCCCGCGCCGATGGTGAACATCGGCACTTTCTTCACCGCCGCGACCTTGGCCATCGCAATGTTGACGCCGGTGTTGGAGCCGCCCATCAACACGTTGAGACCGTTCTGGTCGGCCCATTCGCGAAACTTCGAAGCGCCGATGTCGGGTTTGTTCTGGTGATCGGCCGTCAGGGTGACGATCTTGCGACCGAGCACGCTGCCGCCGAAGTCAGCGATCGCCATGTTCATGGCCTCGACCCCGCCGGCCCCCTCGACGTCCGCGTACACGCCGGACATGTCGTCGAGATCTCCGATCACCACCTGATCGGCGCCGTACGCCGTGTGCGGCAGCGCCAGCGCGAGCAACGCGCAGCTAAGCGCGATCTCCACAATCCACGGTTTTTTCATTGGTGTTCTCCTCGAGTAAGGATTGTTCTGCAGTCAAACCCCCAGGAACTCGTGCAACATCGTCATTCTGGCCGGAAGCTCTCGGGCCGCGAACCCCTCCACGATCCGGCCGCGCTCCATGATGTAGAAGCGGTCCGCCAATGGTGCGGCAAAACGGAAGTTCTGTTCCACCATGACGATGGTATAGCCCTGACGGCGCAGCCGCTGGATGGTCTGTGACAGTGCCTGTACGATCACCGGCGCCAGGCCTTCCGCAATCTCATCGAGCAGCAACAGCCGCGCCCCGGTGCGCAGAATCCGCGCCAGCGCGAGCATCTGCTGCTCCCCGCCGGAGAGGTGCGAGCCCTGGCTGCGGCGCCGCTCGCGCAGATTGGGGAACATGGCGTGAATCTCGGCGACCGTCATGCCGCCGGGCGCCACCGGCGGCGGCAGCAGCAGATTCTCCTCGGTCGAGAGGCTGGCATAGATGCCGCGCTCCTCGGGGCAGTAGCCTACGCCGAGATGCGCGATGCGGTGCGGCGGCAGCGCGATCGCCTCGCGGCCGTTGATCAGCACCGATCCGGAACGGCTGCGCACCAGCCCGAGGAGCGAGCGGAGCGTCGTGGTGCGCCCGGCGCCGTTGCGGCCGAGGAGGGTGACGACCTCGCCTTCGTTGACGTGACAATCGACACCGTGCAGCACGTGCGATTCGCCGTACCAGGCATGCAGGTTGCTGACGCTGAGCGCCGGTTCGCTCATGCGCGCGCCGCCGGCAGCGCGCTGTCCGCCGTGCCCAGGTAGGCTTCCAGCACCAGCGGGTTGCGGGCCACCTCGACATAGCTGCCGCTGGCGATCACCTGGCCGCGCTGCAGCACCGTGATCGTGTCGGCGATCGTCGAGACGACGCGCATGTTGTGCTCGACCATCAGCACGGTGCGCTGTGCGGCCGCCCGCTTGATGAGGGCGGTAACGTGGTCGACCTCCTCGTGCCCCATACCCTGGGTCGGCTCATCGAGCAGCATCAGCTCGGGCGCCATTGCGAGTGTGGTGGCGAGCTCGAGCGCCCGCTTGCGCCCGTAAGGCAGCTCGACGGCACGCAGGTGAGCCCACGGACCCAGGTGCACCTGCTCGAGCAGCTCGCGCGCCCGCCCGTCGAGCAGCGCGAGCCTCGCTTCGCTCTCCCAGAAGTGGAACGTCGTCGGCAGCGAACGCTGAAGTCCGATGCGCACGTTTTCGAGCACCGTGAGGTGCGGAAACACCGCCGACATCTGAAACGAGCGCACCATGCCCCGGCGAGCGACCTGGGCAGGCTTCTCGAGCGTGATGTCCACACCGCGGTAGAGGATCTGGCCGTGGTCGGGAATCAGAAACTTGGTGAGCAGATTGAAGAAAGTCGTCTTGCCGGCGCCGTTGGGACCAATCAGTGCGTGAATCTCGCCCCGGCGCACCTTGAGATCGACCTGGCTCACGGCAACGAAGCCGTGGAACTGCTTGCTCAGGCCGCGCGTCTCGAGGAGGCAGTCGCTGCTCACTTCAGGTTGGAGGCAGATTGCGGCACTGGCTCGTTGCCCGCGCGCACCGGCGTGAAGCTGATGCCGGACAGTGCCTTCACCAGGGCATCGAACTCGGCCGGCCGGCCGTCGCCACCGGTCGCGCTGACCGTCAGGCGGTACAAATGCTGATCGACGATGACGTAGGTGACGCAGACGTAGACCGTGCTCGAAGAGAGACTCGCCCCACGCGTAGCGACGACGGTCCAGGCACTGCGCCCGGCGAGCGCAGTCGGGGCGCCGAGCGCAGCCGAATCGACGCTCACCGAGAAGTCGTCGAACTTCGCATCCAGGGTTGCGCGATAGCCGGGGCTCGCGACATCGCTGCCCGCCGGCGCCGGCCGATCTTCCCGATAAATGGTGAGGGTCGCCGCGCCCACGCGAGTCGCGAGCTCATGCCCACCAGGCTGTTCGGCGACTTGCGTGGTCGCGGCGCCGCTCGGCAGTCCCGTGAGCCGCACGCCGAGCTCCGGTGCGTCGATGTCGCTCGCCCCACTTGCGAGCGGCCAGAGAAGCACTAACGCGAGGCGCACACTTCTGCCGTGCATATCCGGATCTTAACATCAGGTCGCGCCTCGCCAGACCCGCCGACCGCGCCGGGTCGTGCGCGTGTCGCGTGTCACAGGCACGAGCAGCGCACTGGACAGGGTGGTGTCGGGACGCGATGCTGCGCCCGATGTCGTCAGCAAGGAAATCGCCCGGTGCGCTGTGGCGGCCCCTGAGCGCGAAGGTAGCGCGCCCGCGCCGCAGCGTCGCGACGGACGACAATCCGGCGCTGCAGGCGATCTGGCACGTGGTGTGCGCCATTCCGCCCGGCCAGGTCTCGACCTACGGCGCGGTCGCACGCGCGGCGGGGCTCCCGGGGCGCGCCCGCCAGGCGGGCTTTGCGCTCAAGGTTGCACCGAGTGAGCTGCATTTGCCGTGGCATCGAGTGGTTGGGGCGGGCGGCCGGATCGCATTTCCGTCCTCATCTCGCGAGTACCGCGAGCAGGCAAGACGCCTGCGCGCTGAAGGGGTGACGGTGCAACATGGGCGCGTGAGCGCCACCGCCATGACGGATCTCGAGCAATGATCCTCGCATCGAACGGCGCGCTCACGCGCGCATTGAACCGCTCGCGACCGCAGCGTCACTCACCCGTTGTCCGGATAGTGTCTCCCTGAATCGAAAGACGAACCAGTGCGCGCGCACCCCATAATCCGGGTTCTGACAGGGAGCGTCTTGCTGCAGTCGTTTGCGCTCGCGGCGCAGAGCGGTTGGATCGCCGATCCTGCGGTGGAGCGACAACTCGCGGCCGATCAGGTAGTCGTGACGACGGTCGCGGCAGTCGATCCCGCGCGCCCGCGCGGGCAGATCCGCGCCGCAGTGCGCATCCGCGCCTCACCCGAGGCGATCTGGAGTGTCATGACTGATTGCCGGCAGACGACGCTGTTTGTGCCGGGTCTCAAGGGTTGTCGCCATGTCGCCGGAGCTGCCGACGGCAGCTGGGAGGATATCGAGCACGAGGTGCACTATTCCTGGCTGCTGCCGGCGGTCCGCTACGTAGTCCATGCGCGCTATGACCGGCCCCACCGCATCGACTTCCGACGCATCAGTGGCGACCTGAAGGAAGAAGAGGGCACCTGGCGCCTGATCGAGGCGGCGGACGCCTCCGCGACGGTGGTGGAGTACGAGGTTTACGTGGACCCCGGCTTCTGGATCCCGCAGTTTCTGGTCGTACGCTCCCTGCGCAAGGACTTGCCGGCGGCGCTCGCCGGGCTGAAGAAGCGCGCGGAAAATGCCACCGCCGCAGTACACCGCCGCGACGCACGGTCGCCGTAGATCGCCGGCCACCTCGGCCATGAGCTCGGCACGCAGCAGCGCCGTGTCGTCGCCTCCGGCCGGTGAAGCGACGCTCGAGCACGCCCGCTGGCAGAACTCGCCGCCGACACTGTATGCTGTCCGCAAATCGCGCAATTCCCCGCGGCGCAAACAAATTATGCAGCGATCGGTGCATGAGTACCTGAAGGCTCTCGAGGCCGGGGATGCTGACAAGGCGGCGGCGTTGTTCATTCCGGATGGCTGGGTAGAGTCGCCGTTTCTCGGCCGCCTGCCGGTGCGGCAGTTCGTCAAGAAGGTCGCCGAGTCCTCGAAGGGCACCCGGCTCACGGTCCACGACGTGCTGGTGAGCGCCGAAGGCCACCTGCGTGCGGTCGCTTATTACCTGTACGACTGGCGGCTCAAGGACGGCTCGCGGGTGGCGTTCGACTGTGCGGACGTGTTCAATTTCGACCCGAGCACCGGACGAATTCAGTCGATCGTGTTGGTCTACGACACCCAACCGGTGCGCAGCATCGTCGAGAACAAATACCCGTGACCCCACCGAGGGACGACACGGTTGTCGCAGTCCTCGGCAACGGCGTGGTCGGCACGGCCCTCGCCCGGGGGTTCGCCGAGCTTCGCTATCGCGTGATCTTCGGCACCCGTGACGTGCGGAGCAGCAAGACCCGTGCCGCGCTGGCGGCAGTGCCCGGCGCCCGCGCGGCAGCGCCGGCCGAGGCGGCGGCTTCGGGTCAGATCGCGGTGGTCGCTCTCCCGTGGAGCGGTCTGGAAGAGGGGCTGCGCGCTGCGGGACCGCAAAACTTCGCTGGCAAGCTGGTGATCGACCCGACCAACCCGCTCGATTTCAGCGCCGGCCCGCCGCGACTCGCCATCGGTTATACGGATTCATCCGGGGAGCTCGTGCAGCGGCTGCTGCCCGGAGCGCACGTCGTCAAGGCGTTCAACACCGTGACGGCCCCTTACATGGTGCATCCCCGGCTGCCCGACGGCGTACCGGACCTCTTCATCGCGGGCAACGACGACGCGGCCAAAGCGCAGGTGATGGAGCTGGCCACAGCCTTCGGCTGGCGCGAGCCGATCGACCTGGGCCCGATAGGCGCGAGCCGTCTGCTCGAGCCCCTGGCAATGGTGTGGATCAATTACGCCCGGCGCAACAACCACGGGGCGCATGCCTTCAGCCTGCTCGGGCGCAAGGACTGAAGGCGCGCCGCCCGGCGCGCGGCCGGGCGGCGCGGCGCGGCTCGCCGCCGATCCTACAATCTGCCTGCGGTGCTGCGCGGGTCTCGGCGTCCTGCTCGCCCTTGCCACGGGCTGCTCAGGAGGTTCGCGGGCGGCGCCATCGGCAGCCGCGCCGCCGGCTCTTGCCGAGGCGGCCAGAGCCGATGGCGACAAGGTCGTCAATGTCTACAACTGGGGCACCTATATCGATCCGGAGGTGCTGCGGGCGTTTGAGCAGGAATTCGGCATCACGGTCAACTACGACGTCTACGACTCGAACGAGCTGCTCGAGACCAAGTTGTTCGTCGGTCACACCAACTACGACGTGGTGGTGCCTTCCGGGTACTTTCTCGAGAACCAGATCAAGGCGGGAATCTACCAGAAGCTCGACAAGCGCCAGCTGCCGAATCTCAAGAACCTCGACCCGGAAGTGATCCGCGGGGTGGGCGTCTATGATCCCGGCAATCAATACGCGGTTGACTACATGTGGCTCAGCACGACCGGGATCGCCTTCAACACGACCCAGATCAGGACCCGCATGGCGAATGCGCCGGTTGACAGCTGGCGGATGATCTACGACCCGACGGTCGTGGCCCGATTTCAGGACTGCGGCGTGGCGCTGCTCGATGCGCCCATCAACGTCGTGGCCTCGGCGCTCATCTTCCTCGGCAAGGACCCGAACAGCGAGTCGCGCGCGGATCTGCAGGCTGCCGAGCAGCTGCTGCTGTCGGTACGCCGCTACATTCGCTACATCGACAGCACGCACCTGGCCGCCGACCTCGCCAACGGCGATATCTGCCTGGCGATCGACTGGTCGGGGGACATCCCGCTGGCGCGCGAGAGCGCCAAAGGGGCCGGCGGTGGCGTGACACTCGACTTCTCGATTCCGCGGGAAGGCTCGGTGAGCAACTTCGATGTGCTCGCGATCCCGGTGGATGCGCCGCATCCGCACAATGCGCATCTGTTCATCAACTACCTGCTGCGTCCGGAGGTGGCTGCGATGAACTCGACGGCCGTCAAGTACGCGAGCGGGGTGTCAGATTCGGTGGCACTGGTGAGCGCGGAGCTGCGCAACGATCCGGCCGTGTATCCGCCGCCGCAGGTGCGGGCACGGCTCGTGCCCTCGCGCGCCAAGTCGCATGAATTTACGCGGCTGCTGATGCGCAGCTGGACGCGTTTCAAGACGAGTCAGACGGCACAGTGAAACGGTACCGAAACCACCACCGTCAGATGCGCCCGTCGGGGCCGCTGCCGAGAGCTGCGGTCAGGTCCTTTACCACCGTGGACAACAGGACGCGACCGGGATAGCGGCCGCGATATTTGGTCACCTCCACCCGATCGATCACCCGAAAGCCGTAACGATTGAACATGCCCTCGGTGCGGCGCGTGGTGTAGGTCACCATTTGCCCGTAGACGCTGCGGTGGCCGTGCGCCCGCAGGAAATTGAGGAACGCGTGGATCAGCGCCCGCGTCCCCTTCACGCTGCGCGCTTCGGGGAGCAGATTCAGATGCAGGTGTGGGGTGTTGCGTGGTGCCGCCGGAATTTCGCGCCAGCTGTTGAGCAGCACCCAGCGCAGAAACGCCCGCGACGCGCTGCCGTACGGCCGGGTATAACAGCGCAACAGAGCCCTCGAGGCCACCGCCAGGTTGGCGACCGCCTGATAGGCCTGCTTCAGCAGCGGGCGCCGGCACCCCATGAGGTAGCCCTTGACCTCCCCGCGCAGCTCGCACACCAGCAACGCGTCGGGCTCGAAGCGCGTGTAGTAGCCGGTAACGTAGTCAGCGAACAGCTCGCGGTCTTCGAATATCGGATCGATCGGCTGTCCGAGAAACCCGGTGTCGGCGCAGATGCGGCGCACCGCCGTGCGATCTTCGGGACGGTAGGGACGTACACGAACCTCGGCGCAGTCCGCGTCTGCTGAGTGTGCGGCGCCGCGTTCCCGGGCCCCCGCATCAGGAGGTGTCGCGCGACTCAAGCGAGGCCCGCCCGAATACCTGACATGGGTGCAACTCCGTGCCGCAACGAGCTGGCTCGATAATGTTGACACATCGGCGGGCGATTGACCCGCCGTTTTGGCTCAACCGCAGCCTGTTGGCAGCGTTGCCGGGCATCGACGGAGCGGGACGCCGGCGGCGAAGCTCCCTCGGTTTCATCAAAACGTCGTAATGTCTGCCGTATGCTCTCGAGCCGGCCGCAGCAGGGCCACAAGCCGGCAGGACCAGCATCTTGAATCGATCGACCGCACGCGTGTCACGACATCTTCACATCGGCCGGGACAGCGAGCGCGGCCGGACGCCCCCTTACTCGATGTCCGATACGACTCTGAATCGGACCCAGCGCGGGCTGATACGCGCCATCGAGCTCGCATCCGGTCAGGCGTATCTGCAGGAAAATTACGACGCCTATCGCTCGCGTACCCGCACGCCGGCTGCGTTCTGGGCCGACGCCGTCCGGCTGTTCGGCATCAAGACCGACCTCGACCGGCGTGCGCTGCAGAGAATTCCCCGTCAGGGTCCGCTGGTCGTCGTCGCCAACCATCCGTTCGGCATCGTCGATGGGCTGCTGCTCGGCTGGCTCGTCAGTCAGATTCGACCGGATTTCAAGATCATGCTCAACGGCGGCCGCTACATTCCTGAGATGGGTGGGCATGCGATCGCGCTCGACCTTTCGGGGACCCGACAGGCGCAGAAGATCAACCTGATGGCGCGGGGCGCAGCGCGCCGCACGCTCGAGGATGGCGGCGTACTCATCCTGTTCCCTGCCGGCGGCATATCGACTTCACCGGATAGGTGGGGCCGGGCGCCGGCCATGGACGTCCATTGGCATCCGTTTGCCGCGCAGCTGCTGATGCGCACGCACGCGCCGGTGCTGCCGGTGTGGTTCGCCGGCCAGAACGGCCGTCTGTTTCAGGTCGTGAGCCATCTCAGTCTGACCTTGCGCTGGGGAATGCTGATCGGCGAAAACATGCGGCGGCTGAAGATTCCGGTGCACATGATCGTCGGCGAGCCGATTCCCTACGCGGCCCTGCCCCAAAACGTCGAGCGCAGCGCGCTGGCACGCGAGCTGTGTTACCGCACCTATGCCCTCGGCGGAATTGATGCGTCGGTTCCCGGGTTGATTCGGGATTGGCCGAGAGCGCTGCAGCCGAAAACGCCGCCGCGTGCGCGCGATCGGTCGAAGATTCGTCTCACTCCGCGCTTGTCACGGGAGTGTGCTTGAGCCGCGCACCGCCGCTCGCGGCGGCCCCGCAGTCGCGCGGGTTCTTCCGAGACTCCCGCGGAGTGCCGCGCAGGCGGGCGAATTATTGCGCCGCCTTCAGACGTACCACCGGGAAGTACAGCCCGAGCAGCCGCCGATTCCACCAGCGCCCGCGCGCCTTGTCGTCGGCGTCGGAATAGGTGTAGTCGTAGAACAGCGCCCGCACGTAAAGCGGCGGCCGGTCCGTAAACGGATTCCGTTCGAGCAGTGCCGTGACCACGCGATCATTCTCCAGCAGTCTCTGCAGGAAGCGCTCGAACCACGGCAGCCGCTGCGGGTCATCGAGGGCGGCGAACCACATCTGCCAGTCGAGGCGTGGCTGATGCGGGACATTCCATGGCGGGCGGCGCAGCACATCGCCGGGCTTGTAGCGGAACTCGTATTCGCGCCAGTTGGCGCCGTCGTATGAGCCCTCGACGACAATCTCGTAGCGCTGCGTCGTCATGACGGCAAACAGGCCGTAGCCGCTCACGATATGCAGCGGCTCGATCAGCCGCTCGAGCGCGCGCGCCACCGCCGGCGGATTGCCGCCGAAGCGCGTGTCCATCTGCACCAGGCTGCTGAAGACGATCACGCACGCCATTGCGCCAACCAGGACCCTCACGATTCTGGGCGGTCGCAGCGGCGGCGTTCGTGCGGTCAGTGGGCCGAGCAGACGCCGCGGCAGGATCCTGCGCAGCGCCGCATCGTCGAACAGCGGCAGGCACAGCAACATCGTTTGCAGATTGAACCAGTTGTAGTTGCCGGTGAGCAGAATGCAGCTCTGCAGCGCCAGCGTGCCGAACGCGGCGAGGAAACGCAGGCGGCGCGGGCAAAAGATCAGAAACGGCAGCACCAGCTCGATGAAGAACGTCGCGCCGGTGACGAACTCGAGCACCCGCGCCGGCAGGTGCGCTGCGTACCAGGCCAACGGCGTGGGCAGGGGCTGCGTGAGGAAGTGGTAGGAGAGCGCCGCGAGGTTCCACCAGTTGGGGTCGCCGCTCAGCAGCTTCACCACGCCCGACATGAACATCAATCGGAACAGCAGCCAGCGCAACAGCCAGATTCCGGGCCCGGTGGCGTAGCTCAGAAGCAGCGCCAGAAAACCCGTCTCCAGCAGGTATACGTCCCACTGGTACGTCATGAACACCTGACCGCCGTACAGCAGTGAAAGATAGAGCGCGTAAAGGAGCAGCAGGCTGAGGCGCGGCAGCAGATTGAGCGTCAGCAGGAGCGCCAGGGCCGCACCGCTCCAGCAAACCGCCTGGATCGCGAAATCGCCGGCGCTCCACCAGAACACCATCGGCATCAGCCAGAAGCGCTCGGGCCCGACACCGCGGCTGAGGCCGTCGACGAGCTCCGCAAGTGGCAGGATGCCGTGACTGCCGATCAGGCCGCGCGCCTGCACGCCGAAAGAGACGAAGGCCGCCAGGTAGATCAGGCCCAATCCGCGCAGGAACAGGAACGCGACCAGATCGTAGCGGGGCGGCTCGAAATCCCTGCCCCACAGCAGCAGGCTGATGCGATGGAACAGCGGGCGGTGTGCGGCGATGAAGGCGTAGGTGGATTCGCAGACGGCCGCGAATCCCGGTACCTTGCGGTACAGCGCAAGCCAGATCCCCTTGCCGGGTGCATGACTCAGAGCGAGGAAGCTCGCCTGCGCCGCGCTCGCCCGCCGTCCGTCGGGTGTCAGGTACTGCACCGCGCGCCGAAAGTCGGCGACCGTGATCGCCGGATAGCGCGCGGCAACGGCCTGATACGGCTGGTACTCGACCGAGTCGCCGGTGAGTCTCTGCCAGTAGCGTGCCCAGTACCCGCAGAACCCGCAGTCGCCGTCATACACCAGCAGCGGCCGCGCGCCGGGCGCCGGCGAATCAACCTGGTGCGTAAGCGCGGCCTCGCTGGCGGTCGGATTTACTCGGGCAGCGCCTGGATGACGTACATCGCCCGCAGTACGGGAGTCGGCTGCAGCCCTGCCTGCCCGAACCAACGGTTGAACAGCTCCTCGATCTGCCCGCTGCGATAGAGCTGCGCGAGTGCCCGGTCGGCCACGAGCCGAAAGTCGGCGTCGTTACGTCTCACCACCAGGCCGTAAGGCTCATACGAGAACAGGTCGGAGCTCAGGCTGTATGCCCGCGGATCTCCCGACTGCAGGATCTCGCCAATCAACACCACCTGGTCCGAAGCAAAAGCATCCACCTTCCTCGCCTGCAGCTGTTTCATTCCTTCGTTGCGATCGCTGACGCTGACCACCTTGGCGTCAATGAGGTTCTTCTGCAGATATTTCTGCAGCGCCGATTGCGAGGTCGTGCCGCTGACCACCGCGACCGACTTGCCCGCGAGGCTCGCGAGCGAGTCGATCCCGGAATTGGCGAGCGTCAACAACCCGCCGCCGGTCACAAAGGTCATCAGGGTGAAGTCGACCTTCTCGGCGCGCGCGAGGGTGATCGTCGTCGCGCCACATTCGATGTCCGCGCGGTTGTTGACGATGGCGTCGAGCCGATCCTCCGAAGTCAATGCGACCAGGGTGGTCTTCAGCTCCTTGAGCTTCAGATGATCCTTGACGGCCGCCGCGATGCGCTTGCACAGCTCCACCGAATAGCCGGCCGCCTGGCCCGAAGTATCGTTGAAGGAGAGCGGCGGGGCGTCAGTGCGGTAGCCGATACGGATTTCGCCTGACTTCTTGATCTGATCGAGCGTCCCGCCGACGACGATGCCGGGTGCGATGCACAGCGCGAGCAGAGCCAGTGAGACTTTGGCAGTCGGATGCGGCATGGGGACTCCTTCGAGCGGATTTGTTGGTCGTTATTGATGGGCGATCCGTGCGCGCGAGCTAGTCTAGTCCCAGATCGTGGCTCTCACAAACGGCCTCGTGAGCGCCAGCGGGCTTATGCGCTACAGAGAGAGGTGGAATTGTGTGTGCGCGCCGCTTGCGGTGGCCGCACACCGCCGCGCGAGTTGGTGGCGCGATCGGCGCTTACGGTTGGTGTGGGTCGACGCCCGGTCGCAGGCAGTCGGCCGGATGCTCGGTAGTCGAGACGTGAACGATGGTGCGGTCGCGGCCGTGTCCGGCTCGCGCTCGACCGGCGGTCGCAGTGCGCGCGACGGAGGCAGGTTCGCGGGACGCACGTGTAACGGATGCCGTCAGGGTGCTCGCGGTCAGCGGCATGGGGGATCGGGGGCGCGCGCCGTCGGCACAGGAGTACCCGGCTGAGCCGGACGAGCCGGCCTGCTCGTCGCCCCCGCCGGGGTTCAGGCGAGCCTCGAGCGTCGTGCTCGCAGCCGCTGCAAGCCGCGTCTCCTCTACGGCCTCGGGCGTCGGGGGCGCCCAGCCGACGATGTGTCCGCTCGTCAGGTAGATGACCCGGCCGCTGTGGAAATCGACTTCCTCGTCGTCGCGGTCGTCCTGGGAAGGGTCATAGCGGCGGATGTTCCGATCACACAGGCTCAGCATGTATCCGACGGTGTGCAGCCCCTGATTGACGAACGCATCGGAGGCGGAGAAGAAATCGGCGAACGGTTTATTGTGGATCGAGCAGATGTGGGTGTGAAAATCTGCCACCACTTCCGAGTCGTATAATTGCTCGAGATTCACGCTGAACGGCTTGGTCGACGTGACCAGCCTGGAAGCCTGGAAGCCGCCGGGCGTCTTGCGCACGACTCCGCCGCACTCAAAGTGCGGGTCGCAGGTCGCGGCGGCGTGCTTGAGCGCGTCGATCGCGCTCTCGTCAATGGTCGCGAATGCCGCCAGAGCCAACAGGTTCATCCGCCACTCCCAGCCGAGGCCGTTGGCTCGGGGATCGCACGATCAGCTCCTGACATAAGTGCATCGCGTAGCGCGCTGCAGCAGCGCACGGTCCCTAGACTTGACGACGCTGCCCTTTCTTTCGTGGCCGCACGTCGCACATTCATTGGGCGGACTGTGAGGCCAGTGGAGGTTTCCGGCCGGCCCGCGCCCGAGCGGGCTGCGCGTGTGAGGACGGCCTCGTCGGGGTGGCTGCGAGGTACGATCCCGGGGCCGGGACCCTGATGCAGCTCACACTTTTCGGCCGCGGGGACGCCGCGGGCAAGGCGTCAGGCGGGGCGGAACTGAGAACTGCGCACGCTTTGGGGCCGCCTGGACGTCAGGCGGGCGCCGGTGGACTGGCTGATCAATGGCCTGCTCAGGCAGTCACGGGTTCGAGCGCCGTCGCGAGAGTTGCGTCAGGCGCGCGGAGCGCGCGGCGGCACTCGACCGCCGCGCGCGCAAGCTCGAAGGAGGTAACTAACGGCTGTCGCCGCGGCTGAAGAGATCAGTCATCACGGCGGTGCCGGCATCGCAGGCATGGTTCAGGCACGGCAGGCCGAAGCCCGCCTCGATTGACTTCAATAGCGAGAAATGAGTGTAGAACCGACCGCTGGTCCGACCCTCCTCACCGCCCGCATTGGTAGTTACCAGCAGCGCTACCTGATTGGTGATCGGAGCATTGCTGTAATCGCTCTCGTCCCACACGATCACGATGGCGTTGTGGCCCTGTTTCCAGACGGGCGAGGAACGGATGGCCCCCACGATGCGCTCGAGGGCGACGTCGCCCTGATACATCAGCGCGGGGTTCAGTCCGGTGAGCGTGCCGACGTCGTTCGGATCGCCGTCGCATTGCGGGCCCGCCCCGCTGCGTCCGTGCTGATCGTTGCACTGATTGGGCGCGATGAACGAGAAGTTGGGCACGTGACCGCTCGCGAGGTCGGAGAACAGGCCGTGTTCGCCATCGAAGCCGACGATTCGGGCGAGGCTGAGTCGCTTGTCGCTGCCATTCTCGATGTCGAGGAAGTAGGCAAACGGGTCGTGCTTGACGGCGTACAGGTCGACCACAGCGTCGCTGATTCCCGAGGCCGACGGCGGATTGGCATTGGTCGACGGGCCACTCGAGAACAGGCCGTCGGCATTGTTTATGCCGTCGGCGCCCGAGGGCGGCAGGCTCTCCTCATAAGCCTTCCAGGTGCGGCCGCTCGCCACCAGCTGATGCGCGATGCTGAGTGCGACCGTATGTGCGGCCTGATAGCTCGCATTGCCATCGATGTTGAGCACTGGCCCCGGGTTGTTGCCCTCGAGGTTGCTCAGGTCGATCGCGGGGGTGGCGGAGTCGGTACCGCCGCCCTGCAGCGGGCAGATGTTCGGAAAGCTGGATTCATCCAGCGACGGCATGCCGGTGCTCAGATTCGTCTGGCAGGAGCCGTTGTGCCAGTCGGGTGAGTGGTCGTTGATGACGCCGAAATTCGAGCCGCCGACGATTTCCAGATAGTTTGTCAGGCTCGGATGCGCCACCGCAAAGTACCCGGTCGCCAGGGCAGAGCTCTTCGCCAGTCGATTAAAGAAAGGCATATCGGGATTGCCGACGACCTCGGCGTAGCCGTGGTTTTCCATCATGACCACGAATACACGATCGAGCGGCTCGACACCGGTGGGAACCGGACCCTGGTCGGCCATTGCACCAGGAGTCATGCAGGCCGCAATGGCAGCCGCCATTAGTGTCTTAAAAGGAGTTTTCACTGGTACTGTCTCCCGGTGGTATCCTGCGAGCGTAAGTTGTTGTTGCACATGGCGGCCCAGCGCCGCCGCGGGCCAAAATTACAAAGCGCCCGTGACATGGACGTGACAGGCGTGTGACGCCGCTCGAAATCAGTATAGCCCCGGTACTTCGGATCGCCACGAGGAGCCTCTGATGGCCCGTATTGCAGGTCGAAACTTCCTGTTTGTCCCGGGGCCGACCAACGTTCCCGACCGGGTGCAGCGGGCGATGCTCGTGGCCATGGAAGACCATCGCTCATCGAAATTCCCCGAGCTCTCGATGAGCGTGCTGCACGACCTCAAGAAGGTCTTCAAGACCACCACCGGGCAAGCCTTCATCTTTCCGTCTTCCGGCACCGGCGCCTGGGAGGCCTCGCTCACCAATACACTGTCACCGGGCGACAAGCTGCTGGCAGCGCGCTTCGGCCAGTTCAGCCACCTCTGGATCGACATGGCGCAGCGCCTCGGCTACGAGGTGGAAGTCATTGAGGTCGACTGGGGTGCAGGCGTGCCGCTCGAGCGCTACGAGGAAGTACTGCGCGCTGACAAGCGCCACCAGATCAAAGGCGTGCTGGCCTGTCACAACGAAACCACGACCGGCGTCACCAGCGATATCGCCGGAGTGCGCCGGGCTCTAGATGCCGCAAAGCACCCGGCGTTGCTGTTCGTGGATGCGGTCAGCTCGCTCGCCAGCATCGACTTTCGCATGGACGAGTGGGGCGTCGACCTCACGGTAGCGGGATCGCAGAAGGGACTGATGCTGCCCGCCGGGCTCGGCATTCTCGGGGTGAGTCAGAAGGCGCTCGGCGCGATCGCGGGGGCGAAATCCCGGCGCTGCTATTTCGACCTCACCGACATGATCAAGGCCAACGCGACCGGCTACTTTCCCTATACACCCGCGCTACCGATGCTCTATGGTTTGCGCGAGTCCCTGGACCTGATTTTTGAGGAGGGCCTGGAGTCCATCTTCTTCCGTCACCGTTACCTCGCCGAGGGGGTGCGGGCGGCGGTCACCGCGGGGTGGCGGCTCAAGCTGTGCGCACAGGAGCCAAAGTGGTACTCGGACACCGTGAGCGCGATCATCGTGCCCGAGGGCATCAACGCCGCGCACGTGATCGACGTGGCGTTTCGCCGCTACAACCTCGCCCTGGGAGCGGGCCTCTCGAAGGTAGCTGGCAAGGTGTTTCGCATCGGCCATCTGGGGGATCTCAACGAGCTGATGCTGATGGGTGCGATCGCCGGAGCCGAGATGGCGATGCAGGACGTCGGCATCAAGTTGGTGCCAGGGAGCGGCGTCGGCGCGGCTTCCAATTACTGGCGCTCGCACGATCCGGTACCACGGAAGAAAGTGAGCCAGGCGGAGCAGTTTTACGAGTCGCATTCGACCGGCTCCATCCAAGGATGAGCGCGCAGCCCTCAGCCTGATGATCCGCGAGGACCGGTCACTGCGGGGTGGGTGGAAGCGGGCATGACACATCGCATCGTTTTCCTCGATCGCTCGACGCTGCAGGCCAACGTCAGGCGTCCGGCGTTTGAGCACAACTGGGCCGAGTACCCTGGCACGAGCGAATCCGAAGTCCTGGGTCGGCTGCGCGATGCCACGATTGCCATCACCAACAAAGTGCCGTTGCGGGCCGTGACACTTGAGCGCCTGCCCGCCCTCAAGATGATCGCCGTGGCGGCGACGGGCTACGACAGCATCGATATCGCCTATTGCAAGGCGCACGGTATCGCAGTCGCGAACATTCGCAACTACGCGCTGCACACGGTGCCGGAGCACACGTTTGCGCTCATCCTGGCGCTCAGGCGCAATCTCCTGGCGTACCGGCAGGACGTGCAAGCAGGCAGATGGCAACAGGTCGACCAGTTCTGCTTCTTCGATCACCCGATTCGCGACCTGTATGGGGCGACGATCGGCATCATCGGCGAGGGAGTGCTTGGACAGGGCACGGCGAGCATCGCCCGCGGCTTTGGGATGCGCGTGTTGTTCGCCGATCATGCTCCGCCGAAGGCAGCCGGCGTGGCGTTCACGCCTCTCGATCAGGTACTGGTCGAGAGCGACGTGATTTCCCTGCACGTGCCGCTGAGTGCCGAGACTCGGCACCTGATCGGCATCGAGCAGTTTCGCAAGATGAAGCGCACCGCCATTCTTATCAATACCGCGCGCGGCGGACTCGTGGATGAGGAGGCGCTGGTTCAGGCCCTCAAGGAAGGCTTGATTGCCGGGGCAGGGTTTGACGTGCTCAGCCGGGAGCCGCCCAAAGACGGCAACCCGCTGCTCGATCTACGCTCGCCCAACTTCATTCTCACGCCGCACGTCGCCTGGGCGAGCGACGGCGCCATGCAGTTTCTCGCCGATCAATTGATCGACAACATCGAGGGCTTCGTCAGGGGAAGCCCGCAGAATCTGGTCACCTGATTTCACTCGAGACAGGTCCGATGAAGATCGCAATAGTAGGAGCGGGGGCGGTCGGGGGTTATGTCGGCGTCAAACTGGCGCTCGCCGGTGAGCGAGTCACCTTTCTCGCCCGCGGGGCGAATCTCGAGGCCATCCGTAACCGCGGCGTGCGACTGGCTCTGGCGGATGAGACTGAGCTCGCCACCCGCGACGTCGGAGTGACTTCGGACTACTCGGAACCCGGTCCGCAGGACATCGTCATTCTGGCGGTCAAGGCGCACCAGGTGGAGGCCGTAGCGGACGACGTACCGAAGCTTTTCGGACCGGAAACCGTGGTCGTCACGATGCAGAACGGCATTCCCTACTGGTACTTCCACGGGCACGGTGGTCCCTTGGCGGGCCGTTGCATACATGCGGTCGATCCGACCGGCATCTGCCTGCGACGTATTCCGCCCGACCGTGTCATCGGCTGTGTGGTCTATCCGGCTTCGGTGCTCGAGGCACCGGGAGTCATCCGACATATCGAGGGTGATCGCTTCCCGGTCGGCGAGCTCGACGGTTCGTCGAGCAAACGGGTGCAGGCGGTTTCGCAATGCTTCACCCGCGCTGGTTTCCGAGCGCCGGTACTCGAAAACATTCGAGCTGAGATCTGGCTGAAGCTCTGGGGCAATCTGACGTTCAATCCGATCAGTGCCTTGACTGGCGCGACGCTCGTTGACATTTGTCGGTATCCCCCCACCCGCAAGCTGGCCGCTGCAATGATGGCCGAGGCCCAGGCGGTGGCGAGCAGGCTCGGCATCACCTTTCGCGTTCCGATCGAACGGCGCATCGCTGGCGCAGAGAGCGTCGGCAGCCACAAGACCTCGATGCTGCAAGACCTCGAGGCAGGCCGCGTCATGGAAACTGACGCGCTGCTCGGATCGGTTCTCGAGCTGGCGCGGATGACCGAGACCGCCGTGCCGTCTGTCGAGGCCGTCTATGCACTGACCAAGCTGCTCGGGCGACCCACCGAGGAAAACCGCCCGGACGGCCGCGTGCTGCCGACTTGCCCGCAGCCGGCATCTGCACCGTGAGCGACACGGTAGAACCTGGTCCGCCGGCACCCGGAGGTGCAGCTGAGCGGGGCGGCGCGGCGACCAACCTGATCGTCGCTCGACATCCTCTCCTCGATCCCGGGCACGCGGCAGATTCGGTCACGGAGATTTCCCGCGACGACTACGCGGTTGGGGTTGCCGCGGCCGTTGGCGAGCGACGGGCCGAGCTCACGGCCGCGTGGATTCTGAGTCTCTTCGATCGTTTTTACGCAGAGTTTCTGCGACTGACATGGGCCGCGAAGGCGGCGTTCGAGAACCGCAACCACGTGATGGCGGTCGCGAATGCGCGCACGCGGCTCGGCCTCTACAACGCCACCGTCTACCCGCTCGCCGACCAGCTGCGCGCCGCCTTGCCGCAGTTGAAGGAGCACCCGCTGCTATGGAAGGAAGTCGAGGCGGTCTACCGAACCGCGGTGTTCGGCCGCGAGGAAGCCGATCTCGCTCTGGCCTATCTGCACTCGGTCCAGCGGCGCGTCCATCACGGTGAGTGGCAGCCCGTCGAGTATGGCTTCGGGGGATCGCAGCGGGTGGTACCGCCGGCCGCAGCGGTCTATGAGCGCTTCAGCTGCTCCTGGCCCATCGATCCGTTGACCATTCAAAGGGCGCTGCAGGTCGCCGGCCTGGCCGTGCCCTTTTGCGATCCCGCGCGCGATGCCGAGCTCATCGCCCGGCGGCTGAATGAGGTGCTGACGAGTCGCAGCGGCGCCGGGTTGCGAGCCATCGAGATGGTGCGCGCGGGCTTTTTCCGCAACCGCGGCGCCTACCTTATGGGGCGCCTGATACTGAAGGGCGCGGAGCTGAAGCCGTTGGTCATTGCCCTGTCCAACGGTGAAGACGGCATTCGCGCCGAGGCAGTGCTGCACATGGTGCCGCACGTCCACAATCTCTGCAGCTCAACCGAGGCCCCATTTCACGTCACCAATCAGCACTATCACGAGCTCAGCGGCTTTCTCCACAGCATCATGCCCAGCCGGCCGCTCGGATTGCATTATTCCACCATCGGCTATTACCACTACAGCAAGGTCGCGGTGATGAATGAGGTGCGCCGCCGCCTGATGCGCGATCAGGAAGTGCTGGCGGTGGCGCCCGGCAGTCCGGGCACGGTGACTATCGCCTTCACCTCACCGGCGCTCGAATACGTGCTGAAGGTGATTCGCGACCGGCCGACGAGTGGCTACAAATGGGACAGCTTCGCAGGCGTCGACGCCGTGCTCGCCAAGTACCTGCGGGTGCACGAGATCAATCGCACCGGCAGCATGCTCGACAACATCGTCTACTACAACCTCAAGCTGGCGCGCTCGTGGTTCGACCCGGAGCTGGCCGCCGAGCTCCTGGCTGCCGCCGACAACAGCGTGCATGCGCAGGGTGGGTCGCTCGTGTTCAGGTACCTGATCGCGCAGCGTAAGCTCACCCCACTCAACGTGTTCCTCGAGGCCGCGCCCGAAGAGAAAGCGGTGCGCGCCATGATCAACCTCGGCTTCTGTATCCGCAATAGCGCGGCGGCGAACGTCTTCAACAGGGATTTCGATATCCGCAACTACGGGGTGAGCCGTTATCTCAAGATCTACCTGTACGATTATGACGCCGTGGAAGACCTGACCGACATCAAGGTGCGGACCAACCGCGATCGCTGTGACGGCGAGGAGGACGTTCCAGGCTGGTTCTTCGAGCCCGGTGTCGTCTTTCTACCGGAGGAGATCGAGGCGGGACTGCGGGTGCGCAGTCGCACGCTGCGGCGCGCGTTCCGCGCCGCGCATGCGGATCTCATGAGTGTCGAGTATTGGGAAGGGCTGCAGCAGGCCCTGCGAACGGGTGAGGTGCCAGGAATCCACACCATCCCCGAGTCGTCCCACCTGCAGGATTTTGGCGCGCAGACAATCGCCATCGAATGAGTGCCCATGTCTCCTCGCTGACGCGGCGGATCCAGGCCGAGCGCTACGGTGTGACGTTCCCGGCGGCCCGAACGCCGTTGACTGCCGCGACCGCCGGCCCCGGCAGCCTCTGCCAGGCCTCCGCCATCGCGCTTTCCACGCAGGCCACAAATTGTGGCTGATGCCCGAGGTCATCCATGTCGTCGAGCTGCGAGCAGAGCCGGCGCGCAGCCTCGTGTATCCGGTCGCGAGCGACTTGCGCGCCGGCTGGCGTGCCGACGTCCAGATCAGCGAGCGAGACTTTCATCGAGCGTGAATCGGGAGAGCTGACGGACGGCTGTGCGATGTCTGCGCGGGAGCTCGGGCGGATCGCTTGGGTACTGTGAGCGTGCCGGCCTGCGCTCAGTGAGCGCACGGCCGCATCCAGCGTGCTCTCCACACAGGCGACGAACCGCGGCTGATGTCCGAGGTCTTGGCTGTCCTGCAGCTGAGCACAAAGTCGCCGTGCGGTTTCGTGTAAGCGCTCGCGCGCCGCGTTAGCTCCTTGCGGGGTCGAAACATCCAGATCAGCGAGCGACACGACGGCAACCCGCTTGTCGAGAACGGGCGCGGTGCTCTGCTGCGGCGGCGCGGCGAGGGCTGCGGTTGAAAGCAGTGTCGTCAGCGCAGCACTGCAGACCGCGAACGACAGCGTGCTGGGCTTGAACAGGTATGGTGTGGTGGCGTTCATGTGGATCTCCGTGTGTCCGGGGGGGGGGCCTCGAGCCACGCTCGGTGGGCGTCTTGTACGCAGAGACTGTGCGTCCGAGCGGCCCGCGGAGTCCTGACGGGAGGTTGATGCCGGGGTGAGGGATCGCTGAGGTTTTTCTGGAACGGCTGTCTGGGCGTTGCCGGCGCCGGTACGGCGCCCTGGCTCGAAGCGTCCTTCAGCGGACGCCGCACGAAGTTCCGCTATGCAGAATTCGATTTTCGGCGGGCTTTGGACTGAAATACGGCTCGATGGCGCCAGCCCTGCAAGATCATCGCGGATGAAGCGGACCGAAAACGTCGCGCTGCGCATCGGAGCGGTGCGTGTCGATCCCGCGCTCGATGAGATCGTCAGAGACGGCAAGAGCATCAAGCTCGAGCCTCGGGCGATGCGCCTGCTCATCCATCTCGCCGAGCGTGCCGGTCAGGTGGTGAGCGTCGAGGAGTTGCTCACCGAGATCTGGCAGGACGTCGTCGTCACTCAGGATTCGGTCTACACCGCGATTGCAGCGCTCAGGCGGGCGCTCGGGGATGAGGCGAATAAGCCGCTGTATATCGCGAATGTTCCCCGCCGCGGCTATCGGCTCGTGGCCTCAGTCGGCGAGTGGGTTGATGGGCCCACCACCTCGCCCGACGCGGCATCGGCCACCGGAAAGGAGTCTCAGACCAGCGCCATCGCTAATCCACCGTTGCAGTCAATCGCGATCCTGCCGTTCGTCGATATGAGCGAAAAGCACGATCAGCAGTACTTTGCGGAAGGCATGGCCGAGGAAGTAAGTAACCTGTTGGCTGGCGTTCCAGGGATACGCGTGATTGGCCGTGACTCTTGTCTGCAGTTCCGGGGCCAGCACGAGGACCTCCGGACTGTCGGCAGACAGCTCGGTGCGGTTTACCTCGTCGAGGGGAGCGTGCGCCGGGCCGCGAGCCGTGTACGAGTCACCGCGCGTTTGATCGACGCACAGGACGGTTCACAACTGTGGTCGCAGAGCTACGACAACGATTTCGAGGACGTGCTGACGATTCAGGACCAGATCGCAACGAATCTCGTGCGGGCGCTCCAGGTCGCGGTCGGCGTCGATTATCCCTCTCGCCCCCGTCTGAAGAGCGGGCTGGCGTACGACTTCTACTTGCGCGGACGTCACGCGCTCGACCGCTTTGACAGGGCCGGGTTTGAGCGCGCGGCGGGTTACTTTCAACAGGCCCTGGAGCTCGACCCGACGGCCATACGTGTGGCGGAGTCTCTGTCCCTCGTCCACACCTATATTGCCGAGTGGGGGTTCGCCCCGCCCGGCGAGGGTTTCGAGCGCGCGCGTAGGTCGGCCGAGCGGGTGCTCGAGATCGATGCGAGCTCCGCCGTGGCGCACACCCACTTGGCCTCCATACACGCGATCTTCGATTGGGACTGGGCGGCCGCGGTGGACAAGATCCGGCGGGCGCTCGCTCTCGCGCCACGCGATCCGGGAATTCTCGTGGCCGCTGGCTTCATCTACCTGGCGTTGCACCGACTGGACGAAGCTGCACGTTTCTTTAACGCAGCGTCGGCGCTCGACCCACTGGGTGCCGCCTCTCATTCGGGCCTGGGTACGGTCTGTTATCGCACGGGGAGGCTCGCCCACGCGGAGGCTGAATTCCGGCGGGCTCTCGAGATCAGTCCCACCTTCCTGTGGGCCCACTGGGCGCTCGGGACAGTTCTTCTCGCCGCGGGAAAACTCGATGCGGCGCTGCTGCAAATGCAGCAGGCGGGTCCGGAAGGCGGCGGTGATGCGGGACTCGCTATCGTGCATCACGCGATGGGACGTTCGCACGAGTCGGATGCCGCGCTGGCACGCGCCACGCGGGCGTACCAAGAACGCTGGGCGTACGGCATTGCGGAGGCGCACGCGTATCGTGGTGAGATTGATCACGCGTTCACATGGCTCGAGCGTGCCTTCCAACAGAAGGACGTCGCGCTCTATCGGATCAAGGGTGATCCGCTGCTGAGCAATCTCGAAGCCGACCCTCGTTATCAGGCGTTTCTTCGCAGGATGCGGCTCGCGGATCAGTGACGGTTGCCGTCAGTGGTCATGTGCGGCCGCAGCACTACGCAGGGCTTGACGCCTGCGGTCGTGCCGGGCAGCCTTGTGGCGCTAGTTTGCAGCGGAAGACGACAATGAAAAGAAGAGCCTTCTGTGCAGCGTCGCTCGCAACGCTTGCCGCAGCATCCTTTCCCGTCCGACGCGCGCTCGCGGCCGGCGGCAGCGACTTCGCCGCCAAGGGGCTCGATGGACAGCAGCTGACTCTCAAGTCAGCCGATGTCGAGGATTTGCGCGCGGGGCTGCGCGGTGAGCTGATCACCGCCGACCAGCCCGCGTACGAGACGGCGCGTCGCATCTGGAACCCGACGTTCGATCGCAAGCCGGCGCTCATCGTGCGCTGCGTCGGAGCCTCCGACGTGCGCCGGGCAGTGAATTTTGCGGCTGCGCATGGGCTGCTGACCGCAGTGCGTGGCGGTGGACACAGCGTTTCGGGTCAGTCGATGTGCGAGGGCGGATTGGTCATCGATCTCTCCCCGATGCGCGGTGTGCAGGTCGATCCGATCGCCAAGAGTGCGCGCGTCGAGGGCGGCGCGTTGCTCGGGCAACTCGACCGCGAATCGATCGCCTTCGGTCTGGCCACGCCCGTCGGCACCGTCGCGGACACTGGCGTGGGAGGCCTCACCCTCGGCGGCGGGGTGGGGCGCATCTGCCGCAAGTTCGGACTCACCTGCGACAATCTCACCGGCGCCGAGCTGGTCACAGCGGACGGCAACTGGCGGCGCGTCAGCGCCACCGAGGAGCCGGATCTGCTCTGGGCTCTGCAGGGTGGCGGCGGCAACTTCGGCGTCGTCACCTCCTTCACGTTTCGCCTGCACCAGGTGTCACCGATCATGTACGGCGGCGAGCTCACGTACCCGCTCGCCGGCGCGCGGCAGGTAATGCGCGACTTTGCCGATTTCATCGCCACGGCGCCCGATGAGCTGTATATCGATATGGTCATGGGCACGGCCCCGGCCGGCGCGCGCTGGCTGGCGTTCAGCGTCTGTTACTGCGGGCCAACCGGCGATGCCGAGCGAGTAGTGAGCCCGCTGCGCAAGCTCGGCAAGCCAGTGAAGGACGAGCTGGCTGTCGCGCCGTACGTCGCGCTGCAGGGCAGCGCCGATCTGCGCGGCGTCAGTCCGCTCGGCTCCTACGGCAAGGGCGGCCTCGTCTATGGGATCACTCCCGAGCTGGTCGACACCATGGTCGAGTTCACCGGGAACTCCCCCTCGGAGGGCGGGCTGCTGTGGCTGCAGCAACAAGGTGGTGCGATCAGCCGCGTACCGCCGAAGGCCACCGCGTACTTCAACCGCGGCGCCAGCCACAACGTCGGAGTATTTGCGACGTGGAAGATGCCGCCGGGTGACGCCGAGCGCGAAGTCGCCTGGGTGCGCAGCGCCTGGGCCAAGATCGAGCCGCAGACACGCGGCCAATACGTCAATCTCGCCGCCACTGACGATCGCGAAGCGCGCGTACTGGCGGCTTACGGCGACAACTATCCGCGGCTGGCGGCGCTCAAGAAGCGCTACGATCCCACGAACCTGTTCCGACTCAACGCGAACGTCAGGCCGGCCGCGTGAGTTGGCGCGAACGGCGAATCCATGAAGGAAATCTGCTTAGCCCACTGAGCCGCGACCGGCGCTCAGGACCGCGTAGCAGGCTTACGGGCCTTGAGATGGGCAGGCCGTAACTCTCCGCGCTCGAGAACCACTACCAGCTGGCGCCAGTTGTTGACGAAGTGCGCGGTCCTTCCCTTGCCAATGCGGGCGGTGACGAGCGCCCGCAGTTCACCCTCTAGAGCCGTCCGCTCGCGGCACGCGAGGTCGCGATACCACTCGTGTCGGTCGCGCGCCTCGATCTCGACGAACCCGGCGCGCGCGAGCGCCGCGGTTGTCTCAACCATATTCGCCATGTTGTATGCAATTCCCTCCAGGCGGAAAAACTCGAGCATCTCGGCCGAATACGAACCGCTGCCGCTGCGCAGCCAGTCGCTCGCAATCAGCTCGCCGCCCGGGCGCAACACGCGATAGGCATCGGCGAACACGGCGGCCTTGTCCGGAATCTGCACAATCGCGTCCTTGGAAAAGACGACGTCGAAACTGCCGTCGGGCAGCGGCAGCGGCCCCGGCTCGACGCGCAGCGTTGTAATCTGTCTGGCAAGACCCGCGCGCTCGATCCGCTGTGCCATCGTCGCAAGCAATCCGGGATCGACGTCAACGCCGAGCACGGATCGGGCCCCGTGCCGGGTGACCAGCAGCTCATCGACCGCACCGAGTCCACAGCCCAGGTCGAGCACATTACAGCCGGCGATGTCGCTGCTTTCAAGCAGGTAGGCGACCTCGGCGGCGCCGCCGGGCGACAGAAAACCATCGCCCCAGAGAGTTTGCAGCAGCGTCTGCATGCCCGCGTCGTATTCGCCGACTGCACTCGGTTGATCAATCTTCACAGCCATATGCGGATCCTATGACAGCGCAAGGCAACCAGCGCTCGGCGCGCCGTGAGAGGCGCCCAGTTTCGCGCCGCCCAGATTGGCACTGGGCTTGGTCTGAACACCGGCAGCGGCTACGTCGAGGCCATTTATGAGGTATACGCACGGAGCAGGTGACAATCCCCGGCTCGGCTCTGCCCCAGTTCAGGATTCAAATGGTGCTCCGACCGAGAGCTGCAGTGATGCGGCAAGCGCCCCAGCAGCCATCTTCGAGCCCGCATCGACCCGCACCGTACGGAGCTCGAGGCGCCCGCCCTGAGCCGCGACGTCGATCGTCTGATCTGCGATCGCAGAGACGACGCCCGGTTTGCCGGGAACCGCACCGAAGGTACGGGTCGTGTGGCGGATGACGTCGTAGATTCGCACCTTCTGTCCCTGCACCGTCGTCCAGGCGCCCGGCGAAGGATTGCAGCCGCGAATCAGGTTGTAGATCTGATCGACGTGCGCCTGCCAGTTGATACGCGATTCCGGATCGCGACACCAGCCCTCGTAGGTCGCAAGTTCCTCGACCTGCGCAATCTCCTGGTGCCGTCCGCTCACGACGAGATCTGCCGCCTCGAGCAGCGCCTCGATACCGAGCGGAAACAGGCGATCGAAGTACACACTGCCGAGCGTGTCATCTGGGCCGATCGGGACGGTTTTTTGCAGGATGATCGGTCCCTCATCGAGCCCCTCAGACGGGCGGAAGATGGTCAGCCCCGTTTCGGTATCGCCCTTGATGATCGGCCAGTTTACCGAGCTCGGTCCACGGTAGCGCGGGAGGAGAGAGGGGTGATACTGGATCGTGCCGTGCCTCGGGATCCTGACGAAGGCTTGTGGCGCGAACTGCAACACGTAGGCCATCACGCCAAGATCGACATTGAGTCCCGTGAGTGCGCGCGCGGCCTGGTCGTCTTTCAGCGATCGCAACTGAAAGATCTTCAGGCCACGCTCTTCGGCGGCTACGCGCAGCGGGTCGGGCTTCGCGCCCGGCTTCTCCGCAGCGCAGAAAATCCCGGCGACGGTCGCGCCCCGTGCGAGGAACGCTTCGAGCGCAGCCTTGCCGAAGGCCTGTTGTCCGATGATGGCCAGGCGCATGGGAGTCTCCCTGCTAGGGCTTGCGTGCGCCGGGACGGGGCCGTGGCGCTGCGGTCCGAGGCGGTGCGACCGGGCCGGCGGTCGTATCCGGGCGGGGAAACGCCGCCACCATCTCGCGCAGCCAATTCAGCAGTTGCTGCACTTTTGGCATCGTGACATAGGTCTCCGGGCACACGAAGTAGTAGGAACGCGGACAGGGAGCGATGCGCTCGCTTGCCTGCACGATGCGGCCCGCCGCGAGATCCTGCGCCACGAGTGACCAGCGCGTCAGCGCCACGCCGAGCCCTTGCTCCGCGCCCGCCAGTACCGTCTGCGAGTCGTCGAAGGCGGTGCCGCGCTCCCGCCATTCAACCGCATCCCGTGGGTTGAGCCACAGCGACCAGTCTTCATCGAAGGAGTGCAGCAGCGGGAAGCGTTTGAGGTCCGCCGCCTCGCGCAGCGGACCGTATTTTGCCAGCAGCTCACGCGTGCACACCGGCACAAACCACTCGTCCATGAGCTTCTCGTTGTAGAGGCCCGCGCTCGGGCCGGCGCTCATGCGCACGGCGGCATGAAACTCGCTGCTCGCGAAGTCAACTGGTCTACGCGAGGTGTGGATGCTGAGCTCGATTTCCGGGTGCCGGTCATGAAACTGCGGTAGGCGAGGCAGCAGCCATTTCTGCAGGAACGAGGCCAGCGTGCTGATGTTGAGCGCGCCGCTCAAGCGGTCCTGCCGCAACTGCTGCATCGACTGCTGCAGCGCGCCCAGTCCACGACGCACACCCGGAAGCAGCAAATCGCCTTCGGCCGTGAGGGCGATAGTGCGCCCGCTGCGGCGAAAGAGCGGTACCCGCAGGTACTGCTCGAGTGACCGAACCTGCATGCTGACCGCGGCCGGTGTCACGTGCAGGGCCTCCGCGGCCTCGGCAAAGCTCAGGTGCGACGCGACGCTTTCAAACACGCGCAGCCCATTGAGGGGGAGCCTCTCGAACCCCGGCAATCGTTTAGTTTTTCTTACGCGTCGCTCAGACATTGCGTTTGCTGATGGTAGGCCCCGCGCCCAAACTACCCGCCGTCAACCAGGAGGATTTACCCATGAAAACCATCAACTTATTGGCGCTAGTGCTGTCGGTGGCGATGTCCACGGGAGGGTTCGTCGCGATCGATTACCTCTTTACCCACTCTTCGGGCTGGCAGGAACGGCATTCAGCTGAGCTGATCCTACACGCCTAGGCCCGTGTCTCGCTACCTGCCCGGGGCGCGCGCGCTGGCGACGCATCCGAGCAGCAGGGAGAGAAGTGTCATGAATAGTGCCCAAACCCCGGCCCGTCCAGGCGTGGTACAGGCAGAGATCGATTTTCTGACGTCGGACGTCGAGCGACCCTTCACCTACGCGGGCGAAACGCCGCCCGGTGCCGGGGCACCGACCGCGTGTTTTACGACCCACGCGGTAAAGATTCAAGACCTACGGGCCCGTGGACCGCTGGGGCTCGATGAACATGGCGTCACGCTTTGGCGCTGGCCGACGCGCGTGCGACATTTCGACGATGAGCGTCACGTGCGCCAGCATTACTACCCCGAGAGCGCCGAGATTATCCGGCGAGTGCTGGGAGCCGATCGGGTCGTCGTGTTCGATCACAACGTGCGCCGCGGCACGGCGTTGCAAGTGCAGCCGGAGCGGCACGATCTCGGCCGGCCGGTGCATCATGCGCATACCGATTACACGCCACGCTCGGCGCTGAATCGCCTGCGGAACGAGTTGGGACTGCACGCCGAGCTGGGGTTATCGCGTTATCTACAGGTCAATCTCTGGCGGCCGATCCGCGGCCCGGTGCGGGACGCGCCGCTCGCCTTCTGCGACAGTGCCAGCGCGGCATCCGATAGCTTGCGGACGGTCGAGCTGCGCTATCCGGATCGCACCGGCGAGATCTATTACCTCGTGCACGAGCCCGGTCAGCGTTGGTACTTTGCCTCCGACATGACGGCCGATGAAGTGTGGCTGTTCAAGAACTTCGATTCAGCTCCTCCCGGACCCGGGCGGATCGCGCCGCACAGCGCGTTCACGGACCCGCGGTACCAGAGTGTGGAGCCGCGCGAGAGCATCGAGGTGCGAGCACTGGCAATCTTCGACTGAGGAGCTCGCGCGCCGCCAGTGAGACACGCTTGCCCGAGACAGCGATTTTGGGTCGTAGCCGGCGGCTGTCTGCTGATCCGGCCGATGTCGGTGGCACCCGCGCCGCCGATCGTGTACATCGGTGGCTGCAGCGCCGCGCAGAGCGCTGACAGACTTGCGCGGCGCGCTACCGAGAGCTGAGGGCACGGTTGCCAACCTTTCATCGGGGGAATACGCATGTCGACCAAGAAGCGGACACCGAAGAACTACCAGTCGATCGCCAGGAAGTATCCACGCCTCATGGCGGCTCTCGATGCACTCGGCAAGGCGGCCGCCAACGCCGGACCGCTGAGCGAGAAAACCCGCCATCTCGTGCAGCTTGGAGCCGCGGCTGCGATCCGCTCCGAAGGCGCCGTGCACAGCCACACCCGGCGCGCTCTGGCGGCTGGTGCGACGCGCGAAGAAGTTCAGCATACCGTGATAGCAACGATCAGCACCATCGGCTTCCCGAACGTCATGGCGGCTCTCAGCTGGATCAACGACGTCACCGCGAAAGCCGGCCGCTCAGCCTCGCGGCTACGGTGATTGCAGCACACGGAGAGCAGGCAATGAGCAGTCGCAAGAGTCGCTGGCGAACCGATGGGGTGCGCATCATCCGCTCGAACGAGCTGGATGACGCTACCGCTCAGACCCTCGGAATGCGCCGACGCGCCGCGGTAACTACCCGGAGAACCGGCGCCACGAAGCTATGGGCGGGTACGGTCACGATCGACGCCAAGGCGAAGACCGGAGCGCATCATCACGGCGATCTCGAGAGCGTGATCTACGTCGTTAACGGCGTGGCGAGGATGCGATGGGGCGATCATCTGGAGTTCGTGGCCGAAGCCGAGCCGGGTGATTTCATTTACGTACCGCCGTTTGTGCCGCACCAGGAGATCAACGCAAGCGACGACCTGCAGCTACACTGCGTGGTGGCTCGCAGTGGGCAGCAAGGTCTGGTCATCAATCTGGACATCACGCCTGTTGAGATCCCTGAGCTCATCCGCTGGATCGACGACTTGCACAAATAATTGTCGTGATGCACGGCCGCGCTCCGTCCTTGCAGGCTTCGGCATCAAGTTGACTCGGCAGGGTACGCGGCGTAGGTTGCGCCCGTCTCTTGTCCGCTTACAACACCAGGAGAAGAACATGCGAGTGCGACGAGTGCTTATCTTGGGGTCTGCACTGGGTTGCTGTTACACCTCGATGCTGATGGCTCAGGACTCCGTAAAGGTGGATTCCAAGCATTACACGGTGGTGACCGAGAATGCCCAGGTGCGGGTGCTGAAGGTGCATTATGGTCCGCACGAGAAATCGGTCATGCACAGCCATCCGGCCACCGTCGCTGTGTTTCTGAGCTCTGGTAACACGCGCTTCACCTTTCCTGACGGCAAGACCCAGGATTTCACTTTCAAGTCAGGCGATGCGCAGTACAGCGCCGCCACGACTCATCTCCCGGAGAACACCGGTGATCAGCCGTTCGATGCGATCGTGATCGAATTGAAGGGCAAGGCCGCGAAGTCGACCAAAGGAGCGCCGCCGAAGTGACTGCCGCCTTGGCCCCCGAGCCGTGGCCGGCTGTGGCGCCGGCGTCTGCCGTTGGCTCGTCCGAGGCTGCTGAACCCCGGAGAACGCCGTCGGCGCTCTCCGGGGTGTCGCTCTACCAGACCTTCACTTCGCCAGCATCGCGGTCACACCGGTAGGACGCCCGGTGTGCAGCGCGGTGAGCAGAGGGCTGTTTACTTTGCCGACGGCGTCGGCAACTGCCTGGCGATAGCAGCCTTTCCAGATGCTCTGCGCGCTGAGGTCTCCGCCAGCGTACCCGCAGACCTGCCGGGCAGCCGCCTGTATCCGCCGGTAAAGCGCATTCGCGCCGTCCGGACTCGAGAGGTCGAGGTCGCCGAAGCTCACGGTGACGCTCGGCGCGCCGGGCGTAACGGACCAGGCAGGGGTAATGTCCAGCAGGGTAACGACCGTGGCGAGCGCCACAGTGCCCAGCAGACAAAAGATCCAAACGAGCGCGTAGTGGGAAGCGGAGCCATGAACGGACTTCGATCTGTTCGACGCTGAGCTGCTCATTGCGGTTCTCCCGGTGAAGTTGCAAGGACCGCAGGCAAGGTATGGGCTGAGGCGCCGGGTCGCATGAACCCGGGGTGAAGCTGAGTGAAGCTTCGATGAAGTTTTGGCAAAACTCCTCCGGCCGCCGCCCAGGGTTGAGCCGAGCGCGCCACCGGAAGGTTGTGAACTGCCTGTAGTGAGCTGCGCCGCCGAGCGTCCGGCACGTGCACGAGGCAGGCGCGGTGCCCCGGTTGCGGGCCGTCCGCTCGGCTTGCTGACAACCGGCTGCGGACATACGCTACGCGGCGCTCAGTTTCTCAGCTCATAACGAATTTCAATCAAAGGGGATTCCGATGCGCGCGTTCCTGTACGTACTCTTAACTGCCACTGTTGCCTGCGCCTGGTCGAACGCCGCCCTGGCTCAAACGAAAATCGCCTGGAGCGACAACTGTGGCAAGGGCGACCCTGAATACACCGTGCCCGTGGGGGATCTTCCCGGACACAGCCTTGGTCTCTCGCAAGTGAAGTGCACCGCCGCCCAGCCAGCGGAAATCTCCGGTGACAAGGGCAAGGAGGCGGTGGCTACCATCACCACCGATTCCAGCGGAGACAAGGCCCGCCAGCGCGGCATGTATGTGCTCACGATGGCGAGCGGTGATAAGGCATTCCTGCCCTTTCAGGGCACTGTAACGTTGAAGGACAGCAAGCCGACCGGGTCCGAGGGAACGTGGATCTTTGTGGGTGGCACCGGCAAGCTCAAAGGGATCAAGGGGAAGGGCACCTTCCACTGCTCACCCGCGGGCGAGGGGTGGAGCTGCGCCGGCGAGGGTGAGTACGAGCTCGCCAAGTAGCGGCTGGGATCGCAGGCCTGGGCGGGGAGGCGGCGGTAATGCGCGGTGAGGCGCGTACCGCCGCCGGAAAGCCTGCGCCCGCCGCTCGGCCCGCGTTTGCCGATCTAATATCAACAAGCCGGAGGCCTCGATGTCACAGCGAATTTCCTTCGTAGCGTCTGCGTTTCGCCTACTCACGACTCTAGTGATCGTTGCGTTTGTGACCGCACCGCTCACTGCGCAGAGCCCTGCGCCTGTAAAGGTAGTGTTGCCCACCGACCGCACGGTGCTTCCGATACCCGAGCCGAAGTACCCGCACAGCACGGTCTTTGATGCTCGAAAGGCCACGCCACCGCCCCGGTTCGAAGTCAGGGCGCCCGCCAACGCCCCCAATGTCCTGATCGTGCTGATCGACGACATGGGCTTTGGGCAATCGAGCGCCTTTGGTGGCCCCATTCACATGCCGACCGTCGAGGGGCTCGCCAATAACGGTCTGCGCTACAACGAGTTCCATACAACTGCGCTGTGCTCGCCGACGCGCTCGGCGCTGCTGACCGGGCGCAATTCCCACATGAACAACTTCGGTTCGATCGCCGAGACTGCTACTTCCTTCCCAGGTCAGACCGGGCAGCGTCCGAACAGCGTGGCGACTGTCGCCGAAATGCTGCGACTGAACGGCTATAGCACCGCCGCATTCGGCAAGAACCACGAGACCGCGCCGTGGGAAATCAGTCCCTCCGGGCCGACCGACCGCTGGCCAACCCGGCAGGGCTTCGACAAGTTCTACGGCTTCATGGGCGGGGAGACCAACCAGTGGGCGCCGCTTCTCTACGACGGCACGACACAGGTCGAGCCCTCGCATGACCCGCACTACCACTTCATGACCGACATGACCGACAAGGCGATTGCCTGGGTGGAATACGAGAAATCGCTGACGCCGGACAAGCCGTTCTTCATCTACTTCGCGCCCGGTGCCACGCACGCGCCACATCACGTCTCGAAGGAGTGGATCGCCAAATACAAGGGCAAATTCGACCAAGGCTGGGACCAGGTGCGAGCAGAGACGCTCGCTCGCCAGATAAAACTTGGTGTGGTGCCGAGCGGCACCCGGCTTGCGCCCAAACCCGAAGGGATCAAGGACTGGGCGGCACTCAGTGCGGATGAGAAGAAATTGTTCGCGCGGCAGATGGAGGTGTTTGCTGGGTTCGGCGAGTATGCCGACACAGAGATCGGCCGCCTCATCCACGCTATAGAAGAGCTCGGGCAGCTCGAAAATACGCTGATCTTCTACATCGTCGGTGACAACGGCGCGAGCGCGGAAGGGGGCATGGTCGGCCTCTACAACGAAATGACCTACTTCAACGGAGTGCACGAGACCGTGCCGGACATCCTCAAGCACTATGACGAGCTCGGCGGTCCGTCCACCTATCCGCACTACGCCGCGGGATGGGCGGTCGCGGGTGATTCACCCTTCGAGTGGACCAAGCAGGTGGCTTCGAGCTATGGGGGAACGCGCAATGGAATGGTCGTCTACTGGCCGAAGCGCATCAAGGCGAAGGGTGAAGTACGATCGCAGTGGCATCACGTCATAGACGTTGCACCGACCGTTCTCGAGGCGGCGCATCTGCCCCAGCCAAAGAGCGTGAACGGAACACCGCAAACACCGATCGAAGGGGTGAGCATGGTGTACACGTTCGCGGACGCCAAAGCTCCGAGCCGACACACCACCCAGTATTTCGAGATCTTCGGCAACCGCGCCGTCTATCATGACCGCTGGTTGGCCGGCACAGTCCACCGAGCGCCCTGGGAGTTCAAGCCTCGCCACACGCTCGAGGAAGATCAGTGGGAGCTCTACGACACGGGCAATGATTTTAGTCTGGCGAACGACCTCGCCACCAAGGATCCACAGAAGCTCAAGGAGATGCAGGAGCTTTTCCTGAAAGAGGCGGTTAAGTACTCGGTGCTGCCGCTCGATGATCGGACCCTCGAGCGCCTCAACGCCGCCCTTGTAGGGCGCCCCGACCTGATGGCGGGACGAACGTCTCTGACCGTGTATCAGGGGATGACCGGGATGTCGGAGAATGCCTTCATCAACGTCAAGAACCGAACGCACTCGATCACCGCTGAGCTGCAGATCCCGCAGGGCGGCGCCAACGGAGTGATCCTCGCACAGGCGGGCCGTTTCGGCGGCTGGAGCCTTTATCTGAAGGATGGCAAGCCGACCTACACCTACAACTGGCTGGGTCTGCAGTGGTACACGGTGGCCGCGCCGCAAGCGTTGCCGGCGGGCAAGTCGACGGTTCGCTTCGACTTCATGTATGACGGGGGCGGCATCGGCAAGGGCGGAACTGGAGCGCTCTTCGTCAACGGCAAGAGTGTCGCCAGCGGGCGCATCGAGCACACGCAGTGCTGTGCACTCTCGGCGGACGAAGGCGCCGACGTGGGCGCCGACGAGGGCACGGCGGTCACTGATGCCTATTCGGTGCCGTTCAAGTTCACCGGCAAGATCGACAAGGTCACGATCGAACTGAAGGAGACAACAAAAGCCGCGGCAGACGAGTCCGTGAAAGGCATCGCGATTGCCGCTCTGAAGAAAGCGGTGTCCGATTGAGCGCAGCGGCGGCATTGTTGCTGTAGAGCGCTCGTGCAAGAACGACGATTCGGTGCAACCGACCGCGAGGTCGCGGTAGTCGGTCAGGGCACCTGGAACATCGAGAGGACAGATCGCTCGCTGACGGTCGCCGCTCTCCGGCGCGGTCTCGACCTCGGGATGACCCATATCGATTCCGCCGAGATGTATGGATCGGGGGAAGCGGAAGAGCTGGTCGGCCGGGCGATCGCGGGCCGACGGGACGAGGTCTTTCTCGTGTCAAAGGTGCTCCCAACAAATGCCTCGCGCCGCGGGGTGGTGGCGGCGTGCGGCGCTTCGCTGACGCGCCTTAAAACCGACCATCTGGATTGTTATCTGCTGCACTGGCGGGGCGCACATCCGCTGCAGGACACGGTCGCGGGATTCGAGCAGCTGCAGCAGCAGGGCATGATCCTGGCGTGGGGCGTCAGTAACTTCGACACGCACGATCTCGAGGAGGTTCGCCGGATCGCAGGCGTCGGCCATCCCGCCTGCAATCAGGTCCTCTATCACCTGGAAGAGCGTGCGATCGAGAATGCCATCCTGCCGTGGTGCGAGAAACACGGCGTCGCCGTGGTCGGTTACAGCCCTTTTGGGCACAAAGGTGGCCTGCCGGGACCGCGGACAGCGCGGGGCCGCGTGCTTAAGGAAATTGCCGACGCTCACGGCGCGACCATCCACCAGGTTGCGCTGCGGTTTCTGGTGCGCAGACCTCCGCTCTTTACCATCCCCAAGGCCTCCAATCCCGAGCACGCCGCCGAGAATGCGCGTGCCGGCGAGCTGCAACTGAGCGAGGCCGAGCTGGCGCGAATCGACGGTGCTTTTCCACTCGATCGCCAGGCGCGAGCGCTTCCAACGCTGTAGTTCCCGGCGAGGACCCGATCGACGGCTCAAATTGTCGATCGCTTTTCCGGATAGCCGACCGTCGCGGGGCGCACCATCGAGAATTAAATCTACTCCACGCCGATCTTGGCGTCTCCGAAGCCGACACCCGCGAACTCCTTTCAGAGTCGCGCGAGCGTCGTCGTCAGCGTTCTCATTGGGCCTGAGGCTGCGGCTCGACGTGAGCGGTGCGGCCCTGTGGCGGCCCAGCGCTGCGCGCAAACGTGCGCACCACGCACCGTCCGCGTCCCGGCACGACGATTGAGCTGCGTTGACTAATGTTGCCCGACGCTCCGGTCTCAAAAGCGAGCTCGTTCGTGACACTCAGGCCGTGACAAACACTACCGAAGTGGGCGTAGAACCACCGGAGATTGCTCGCCTGGATCCAAAGGCCGCGCTCGCCGTCGGCCAACCATTTGCTCATGTCCACGCGATTGACGAGCGGCGCCGCCGCCATGTGGACGGCCTCATCTGACCAGGCGACGGGCACACTCAAGAGAGCTGTCGTAAGCACAGCAGCGGCAGCGGGCGCTCCCCGGATTTTGGAGACGCAGGCGTGGAGGAACTTCGAGACCTTCGACGTTTGACTGTTCATTGCGGTTCTCCCGGTCAGGGTTCAAGGACCGCAGGCAAGGTATGCAGCGCCGCGCCGCATCGCATGAATACGGCGTGAAGCTTCGTGAAGACTCCCTGAAGATTCAGAAAAACCTTTGACTCGGCCGCAGCTGGGAATCATGTCGCACGACTGGGCGTGATCACTGGCTGCTCGCCTTTCGACATGAACACCCACTTCCCGGGGATCGAGAATGCACAGGCGTCGATCGCCCAATAGTCCGGATTCGGGGCCTCGGGCCGGCGCGCGCCCCGCCCAAGAATGAACGCGGCCCGGCCCTTGCAGCCTGACCCTCTGTACTCCACCTTGGCCTGGAGCTCGGGATTGGGCCTGCACGCTTTCGGGCGGCAGCAAGGCGGACCTCCCGCTCATGCGCGGTCAGTTGACCGCCGCCCTGAAGTGGTGGAACGTCGCGCCACTGACATCACTTGTTGTGATCGCTACTCTCGTCGCAGGCCTCTGTTCCCAGGCGCAAGCCCAGCGTGGTGAGATCAATAGCCAGGTTGCCCAGGCGTGCAAATCAGAGATCCAGCAGCTGTGCCAGCGTCAGAAGGGCCAGCAGGCGGAGCAGCGCCTGAAGAACAATCAGTCGAAGCCGAGTTCCAGTTGCAAAGACGCGGTCAGCAAGGCGCCGAGCAAGTAACAATCTGTGGGACTCGGGCCTGGCATTCTGTCTTTCGATTCCGTAAGTCCCTCGGGCAAAGAAGGACGTCGATGAAACTTCAATCCCTGGCGCTAGTGGCCACCGTGGCGATAGCCGGATACGCCCTTGCGCAAACTGCGGCTCAAACGCCGGCGACGTCCCCAGCGGCTGCGGCTAAAGCTCCTGCGGCGGCTCCAGCGGCTTCGACTCCGGCGGCTTCGTCCTCCGCGACCGATTCGGGGGGCCTCGGGCATGAGTGCAAGGAAGAGGTACACAAACAGTGCGGCCGTGCACATGGCCAGGAAATGCAGGACTGCATCAAGGCCGCCCTGGATCAAAACAAGTTTTCCGCCGCTTGCAAGACGAAGCTCGCGGCGTCGGCCAAGAAACCCAGCGGCTGAGTTGAGACTGACCGCCGCCAGCGATGAGCGGCGGTGGGGTAGGGAACTCTTACGCTCTCGGCAATCGGCCGAGTCGGTGTCTATCGGTCAGAATTCCACCCTAGCCGGCCATAACAGGATTTTTAGAGGAGCTCTGCGAAGAGCAGGGTTAGCACTCTCACTCAGGGGCGCCAACCTTTTGCTCGGGCGGCAGCCTCACCTTTCGCGTCCAGCGGATCGCCCACGATGAGTGCATCGACCGATTGTTCAATGGCTGGGGGCAACGAGGAGGCCGCGGGCTGATATTGACCCGACCCGGAAGTCGCACGATCCGTTGCCGCGAGTACCTCTAGACGCCAACTCGCCCCCTCGCGACAAGCGAGTCCGGCAACTGCGCTTTTGTTGCGTAACACGAAAGTGCGGCAATAGTCGCCGTTGCGCGATAGAAAGCTCACGCCCACGCGTACAGGGGCATTCGCAACCTGGGTGCTGGCGAGCTGCTTTGAGAGGGCATGGGCCAAAGCTCCAGACGCAAGGACCTCTCCGTCCCGGATACCGAGCGGTCCCTCGGTTGGTTCGTGGCGCAACAGCGGCGCAATGAGTACGCCGAGGACGAGGCTTGCCGCGACCGCACTCCACTGCGGCCAGCTCCAGTGACTTGCCGGAATGCGCTTGAGCGAGAAAACGTTGCCGGTGCGCGCCTTCGCAGCGGTTCCTTGGGCGGCAGCCAGCAGCCGTTCCGGGATCGGCTCTCTCAGCACCGGATCGAATTCACTGTGCAGCCGTGCCCATAATCTGCGCTCGCGCGCGACACGTTCGGCGAGGTCAGAGTCCGTCGCCATGGCGACTTCCAGGGCTGCCCGCGTCGCATCATCGAGCTCGCCGTCGACGTAGGCCAGGACCGTCTCGTCGCTGAATGTCATCGGGCTTCCTCAGCTCTCGCCAAGCATCGCTTTAAGCGCCTCGCGAGCTCGCGCGAGACGGCTCGTCAGCGTCCCTATTGGCACGTCCATTACGTGGGCTGCCTCCTTATAGGAGAGGCCTTCGATCAGTACCAACACCACCGCGAGGCGCTGATCTTGCGGCAGACGTCCCATCGCGTCCTGCACCGATAGCATTTCCGCTTGTGCACCCTGTCCCGCATCCCCCATGTGCAGCCCGCTTTCCTCTGGCTCGAACACCTGTTCTCTGCGGGCTCGCGACCGCAGTTCGTCGATCCACGCGTGCCGCAAGATGCCAAATACCCAGGCCGCCAACGCGGCATCGGGGCGCAATTGATGGGTGCGCGCCAGAGCCCGTTCGAGTGCGACCTGCACCAAGTCGTCGGCGTCATGCGGGTTTCGCGTGAGGGCACGCGCAAAGCGCCGCAGTCTCGGCAATAGTGTGACGAGCTCCGCACTCAGATCAGCCGGCGACACGCGCTGCCATCACGGGTGTATACGAACCCGCGTGCCATTTTCTTCCATCACTTCCCCGCATGGTCACGTTCCACTAAGGTGAGCGCATGCGTCTTTTCATTCTCACATTGTGCCTGTTCGCTGCGCAGATTGCGGCCGCGCAAGTGAGCCTGCCTGCCGTCCGTGTGCCGCTTCCGAGTGTCGGGTTGCCAAGCCTGCCGACGTCTGATGTGCCGCGGGAGTCGAACCTCGATGCCGAGTTTCATGGCACCGACCTGCGTGGTCTGCGGGCCTTGCAGATTCGTACGCTGCTGCGCACCCACCGTGAAGTGATTGAAGCCGACCCGCGGGGTAACCCGATTGTTCGCGGGGAGGTCCTAGTGCTAGCACCCAGCGGAACCGCCCTGCAGGCGGCAGCCGCGGCCGGTTTCTCCATCGTGCGGGAATCGACCCTTGATGTGCTTGAATTACGCGTCGTCGTGTTACGAGTATTTTCCGGCACGGCTCGCTCGCTTGCTCAGCTGCAAGCTCTGGACCCCACTGGTATCTATGACTTCAACCACATTTACATCGAGAGCGGAACGGCGAGCATGCCGAGTACCGTTGGGCCGCAGACGCCACCGGGCGATGTAAAGGCGAGTGCGGCGGCGCCGGCCGGCGCCACGCACATCGGTCTTATCGACAGCGGTGTCGATCTCGCTCACGAGGTTTTCAGTGGATTGGCGCTGCACCAACACGGGTGCTCGGGTCGCGTCGTGCCGCACGAGCACGGCACGGCGGTCGCATCGCTCATGGTGGGCCGGGCGCCGACTTTTCACGGCGCAGCCCCAGGCAGTGATCTCTATGCGGCGGATGTGTACTGCGGCCTGCCGACCGGAGGCGCCGCCGATGTGGTGGCCGAAGCCTTCTCATGGCTCGTGCAGGAAAAAGTACCCGTCATTAATGTCAGTCTGGTTGGACCGCCCAACCGTGTGCTGGAGGGCGTCGTGCAGCGCGTGATCTCCGGGGGGCATATCGTCGTGGCGGCCGTGGGGAATGACGGCCCGGCGGCGCCGCCCCTTTACCCTGCGGCATGGCCCGGAGTCGTTGGCGTGACCGGCGTCGACGCGCGTCGGCGTGTGCTGGTCGAGGCGGAGCGCGGAGTGCAGGTGAAGTTCGCTGCACCGGGCGCACAGATGGCAGCCGCCAAGTTACCGTCGGGATACACTCTAGTCCGCGGAACCTCTTTTGCCGCGCCTATTGTGGCGGGGCTCTTGGCGCATAACCTTCCAGCTCCCGACAAGGCGGCTGCGGATCGCGCCGTCATGACACTGGCGCAGGAGGCGGTGGATCTTGGACCTCCCGGACCCGATCCAGTCTATGGGTTTGGTTTGGTGGGCGAGGCGCTCAGGCGTCAGCCCGCGCTCACGACCCTTCGCGCAGATTAAGTTAAGAAAGAAAATCTCGAACTGAGCCGGAAGATTCGTCGCTCCCCACTCGTAGTACTCCTTAGAAAGGTCGCGGAATGGCCGCGGCCTCGAGAGGAGACGACCATGAAGAGGAATCTTTTCGCGAGCGCCGCGATCGGTGCTGTGTTGGTCGTGACGCTGCCTGTACATGCGCAGATTCTGGGTGGCGGCATGCACGGCGGCGTCAGCGGCATGCAGTCAGCCAGGTTCGGTGGTGGGTTCGGCCCCATGCAAAGTGGCGCCGGTAGTCAGACTGATCTTTCGGCCTCCGCTCGCGCGGGCGCACGAGTGGATGGGCTCCGTCGCGCCGAGCGGACCGCGAAAACCGGGACGCAAGGGGCGGGTCGGGATGCCGGGCGCGCCAAGGCCGATGCCGTGGTCGCGGGCCGGGCGGCCGTGGGCGCTGGAGAGTTTGAAGCGTCCAAGGCAAACGATGCTGCTCTTGGCACGACCCGCGCTGCAGCCAGTTCGACCACCGCCACAAGTGTAACTGCTGCAGGACAGGGCGAAGTGCAGGTCCGCAGCGGGGATTTAGCTGGCGTGGCGGCAGGCGGGCGTTCGACCACTGGAGTGTCGGGCGCGAAAGCGCAAGGGGGCACCTCTAAGCCCTCAGCCGGTGAGCCGGTGAAGCCTGACAGGGCGGGCAGTCGGCCGCACCCGTCGGCTATGCCAGCGCCGCAACCGAAAAGTGAAGGCGCAAGCAATGGCGCCGAGACGGCTCGGAGCACTGGTAGTGACCGCAACATCGACGCAAATGCCTCAGCTGCGGTAAATGCGTCCGCTGCGCACTGACCGTTTCCAACAAAAAGCGGCGACGCGAACGGCAGGCCACTGCAGGCCTGCCGTTCCCTTCGGTGAACGCCGCGTTGAACTACCGGTTCGGCAAGGCCTATCCGGCGGAGCCGGGCCTCCGGCTGCTGAAACGACATTGACTACGAGATCTTCGCGAAGCGGGAGGGTGATCGGCCTGCGCGGCGACTGCGCCGCCGGGTCGATACGGCGCGCGCACCCAGCGCGCTCGCTGCGCCCGCAGCTTGTCGATCAAGGTCACTGAGGTGGCTGCCGGTCACGGTAGATTCGCAGGAATCGTTGACGTTTTGGTTCGCGGCGCGTCCCATGTGCGTTTCTGGTCGAGGAGCACGTTGAGCAGGTTGTCCTGAAAATTGATATTGCCTGTAAGTCGTTCGTGGTTCTCGCAGAGAAAGAAAGCATAAGCGAGCGGGAAGAAAAGCGCGTCGTTACGTGGCGCGACCGGATTGAGCGCTTGGCGCGCCAGCAGAGACGGCTTGGTGACCGCGCCGTCGCCCGGCTCCAGCATTAGCCGACCGTAGTCCACTCCAGTTACCTTATCCCGTACGTCCTCTGGAAATAGCCGTGCCTGAGAACGACCCGCTTGTCGCTCGATCACGATGCGCGCAGGCGTCAGTACACAATCACCGCCAAACACCACGAATTTGACCGGGGAGCTTGGCTCCTCGAAAGTCACGGACCAGATGAAACGGCGTGCGCGCTCAAGATTTCGGGCGAAGTAAGCCTGTAGCGCCGAGATGTACGCGTTTGCTTGGCTGGACCCTTTGAAGCGAGCGCGCAAGCGGCCAATCACGGTGGGGTCAAATACGGACCATTGCATGCGCTTCCAGGTGCTCACGTCATAGAGGTCCAGATCCAGATCCTTGCCGCTAGGGTCTACTGACCAGTCAGTCAGGGGATGCGGCAGAAGCTCGTAGATACTCGGCATGGTTGCCAGTACCTCCGGCTCAATTCGGCGGAGTCCAACCCTGTGACCAAGGAGCATGCTCTGCAGCGAACTCACCGAGCCCAAATTCGGTGTCCCCAGTAACACGGCGGTACCGACTTTCTCCGCGCCGCTCATATTGATGGGAAAATCGCCATCGCCTTCCAGCGCATCGACCGTGCCGTAGCGCAGGTAGTAGCGAGTGATGAGGCCGCCCATGCTGTGGGCGATCACATTGACCTTCAAAGTCGGATCATCATAGTCGCGACGAATCTGTTCGATCAGCGCATCGAGACGCTTCGCCGTCGTGACGTTGTCCTGTCGCCAGTCGTAGGCGAAGACATAGAACTGGCGAACTTTTGGATCGGCGTGTGCACCGAGTTTCCCCGGAACGAACCCCCCCGATTCCCGCAGTGTCCGCACGATCGCGCCGTAGAAGTCGGCGCTCAGGATCTCTTCAAAAAGCCCGCCTGCTTTTAAGCCGTCATCGATGGGTTGCAGAGTCACCGCATCAAAGGGAAGTGCCAGGTCTTGTTTGGAACCGGCCAACAGTTGCAGCATCGATCCCGGCCATACCTCACTACGCTTGTGCTCGTCGAAGAGTCGCGAACCGAGAGCCCCAGGAATCAAAATCACGGGCGGCGTGGGCGCCTCTTCCATGCCGGAGGCATAGAGCCGACTCAAATCCGGCGTCGTGTCACTGTGACATGCGACAGCCGACCCGGCGAGCACTACCGCGCAAAAAACTCTCGACGCGATCACCAGGCGGTAGAGGACTCGCGCTGTATCACTGCGCACCGCCGCACCTCGCATAGCTGGGAGTGCCCTGTCAACACCCAGTGTACATCGGCGGCACTGGCGTCATTACCACTTGACGTCGGTGGACTTTCTGATGTCGGCGGGCTTCTCGCCCTCTTCGAGATGCGCGATCAGGGAATCGAGGCCCAGCTGTTGGATCCGCGCGCCAAAATCCTCGCGATAGCTCTTGATGTAGCTGATGCCATCGACGCTCACGTCGTACGCCTTCCAACCCTCGGGTGTCTTGTGCATCGAAAAGTTCATTGCGATGCGGTCAGCATTGTAGCCCGTGACCTCCGTGCGCACGGTCGCATGGTCGGCACTCG